>Ga0207068_1229_pt2 | contig 13937 bp, 13 predicted proteins | sample Alteio_BWMinCont_23_FD_153475 | JGI IMG/M metagenome (GOLD analysis project Ga0207068, IMG submission 153475) | Enriched cells from forest soil in Barre Woods Harvard Forest LTER site, Petersham, Massachusetts, United States -... | ecosystem: Environmental > Terrestrial > Soil > Temperate forest >... | reverse complement strand
CTGTCATTTGAATGCCGTGACTAACTTTTAATGTGATGCTACTATCAGGACTTATCAGGGTATCCAAAGAAATACTTGGATTTATGGATTGATGATTACCCACAAAATTTATTAACATTTCCACGTGAAAAGAATCTGTATCACCTTTAGTATCAATAAAAGTCTGATGTTTGGAGGTATCATAATAACCTGTATTATTTATAGTCTCGTTCATTGTAAATGGACGAAGATTATAGCCATCACCTGTAATTACGAAACCATTTGGATTATTGGACTGATTCGAAATAAATGGAGGCGTTATATCACCTTTTTGACAGGAATATGATGTAAATAAGACTAAAAATGTTAATAGAGCTAAGATGAGCCTATATTTCAATGTTCCTGTCATATCCATTTTAAAAGCAAAAAAGCGGCCAGTAATTTTACCAACCGCTTATCAAATATTATTAATTTTAATTAAATAACGTTATTAGTTATCATTGAGCTCGAGTAACAGAAAAAGCTCCACTTGGTATAGTATAAGTTGTTCCATTGCCATCAAATTTTCCATGGAAACTACCTGAAATTTGGCCTCCAACTGCACCATATGAGCCAACATTTATAGAACCTGTTCCATCCAATGAATTATACTGAATAGGATTTGGATTATTTTGAGTGGTAACTGCAATTGACACGTAATCCTCATTAGCAATATTAAAATTGTAAGGCCCAGAAGAACTTCCAGTGAAGCGGATTTCAATATGAATGTTTGTAAAAGTATCACTATTGCCAAATATTTCAATTTGAGTATAGTTTTGGCCATTTGCGTTATTTTGACCATTAGATGAGGTTACAACTTTTATTGGAATCACCTGGTTATGAAATGACCCACCATCAATTGTAAAAGTATTAGGATATGTAGTAGGAATTGGAGTTGGAGCAGGGGTTGGTTTTGGACAACCGCCGAGAATAAACATGCTAAGAACAAAAAGACAAAATAACGAATTTTTCATAATATGTGAGTTTATGGCAAATGTAATCAAAATATTAATATTTTGTTACATCCTTTAATTCTTCATGAATAGAGATTATGTCCAGTTCTTCAAAAACTGAATTATTACTAATATACTCCGGGACAATAGCCTTAATTTTTGAAACTATGTTTCTATCATTTCCAGTTGATGTCATTTCTATTAATTCTTGAATTTCTTTTGCGACTACCCCAAAAGGATACTCTCTCACCTTTCCGATCATAATTTTAGGATGGTGCGTTGGCATTGCTTTTTCTTTATCATTTAATAACTCTTCAGTTATTTTTTCACCCGGTCTTAGTCCGGTAAAAACGATATTAATATCCTTTCCTAACTTTAAACCGGATAAAATTATCATTCTTTTAGCAAGGTCTTTTATCTTAACAGGATCACCCATGTCAAACATATAAATTTCTCCTCCATTGCCCATCATTCCCGCTTCAAGAATTAGTTGGCATGCTTCAGGTATTGTCATAAAGTACCTGGATATCTCCGGATGTGTCACAGTTATAGGTCCTCCCGCAGCTATCTGCTTCCTAAACCTCGGGATAACCGATCCATTTGAGCCAAGAACGTTACCAAACCTGGTGGTTATAAATTTAGTATGTAAAAGGTTTTGACTTTCAAGATAAGAGTTTAAGGCCTGTGCATATATTTCAGCTATTCGTTTGGAGGCACCCATTACATTGGTAGGGTTTACAGCTTTGTCGGTGGAAATGAGTACAAACGTTTTTACCCCGTACGCCAAGGCAAGGTCTGCAAGATTTCTAGTCCCGGCAATATTAGTCATAACAGCTTCTGCAGCATTATCCTCCATTAATGGAACATGCTTGTAAGCTGCCGCATGGTATATGATTTCAGGCTTGTGAAAAGAAATAACACTTTCCATCTTCCCTTTATTGAACACATCAGCAAGTATCGTTTTAAAATTTACAAATCTGCTGGTTTCTCTAAGTTCTAGTTCAAGTTCGTATAGTGGTGTTTCTGCCTGATCGATTAAAATAATTTCCTTGGGATAAAATCTAATAATCTGTCTTACTAATTCACTTCCAATAGAGCCGCAAGCACCGGTTACAAGTACAGTTTTATCTCTTAGCTGTATGTTTATTTGTTCCTGGTTTAATGTAATTGGTTCTCGCTCCAGAAGGTCTTCAATTTTAAAATCGCTTATCTCTTTTACACTAAATTCGCCATTTATCCAATGAGAAGCAGGTGGAACAGCTTTTACTCTAATTTTATTCTCTGCACATAAATCGACTATCTGTTCTTTTCTTTTTCTATTAATTCGTTGAATAGAAATAATTAACTCATCAATTCTATAGCGGGCAACAATATCATCAAAACTATCTTCAAAATTATATATCCGAACGCCTTCAAGAATTTTACCTGTTTTTTGAGGATCATCATCAAAAAAACCAATTATCTTTCTCTTACTGTCCTTGTCCTGATCAATAGTTCTTTTGGTAATAAGACCTGATTCACCACCTCCAAAAATTACCACATTTTTCTTTTCTACGTGATTGCTCTTTAATTCAGCATATATCATCTTTACAAATATTCTAAAACCCATCATTGTTAAAGCCAGAGTAAAATACTCAATAATCAGAATAGAATAAGGTACGAAATAGCCGTTTTCAAGAATATAAAGGGTGATATTTAAAACTGCCAGAAATAAAGTTCCACTGGTTAGCGCCATAAAGATCGTTTTAGCATCATGAGTGCTTGTATATCTTATCACACCATGGTAAGTCTTAAAAAAGTAGAAACCAATAAACCTTACTACTCCAAATAACATGATATTCAGAAATAAAGTACTATGGAATTCCGGTTCGCTTACATTAAAATTGAATCTTAATAAAAAAGCCAATACAACAGAAAATACACATAAAAGTGTATCTATTACTAGTATTAACCATCTCGGAGCATATCTTTTATTCAGTAAATTTTTCAGAAAATCCATTTAGTAATGATTTCGGGTTAATTTGGTTTTTTTCTGCCCCAATTCTTGGTGGCCGTGGAAATATTGCGGATTTTTGTTACTAATCAACTTAAAGTAAAAACCACAACAAAGAAAATATAAAAAGGCCATTAAAGCAAGCCTTTCCAAATATTTCTAAATTTTAAGTATTAATTTTAGTAAGGTATTTCTAAATTTCATATCAATAAATCTTAATTATACTATATTTGGTAATGTTGATAAGACCTGAATTGTTTAAAAAAGTTTAAAAAATTGCGATGAATTTTACTACAATAAAAATAATATTGGCATTTACACTATTTTGGATAGCGTTTTTTAATTATGCCGGGATTGCGTTATCTAACAAAATGCCAGTTATTTATAACATAAATGGCGAATGTAAGAAATTAGTTGAAAAAGATTCAGAAGTTCATCTTAAGGACTTTACGAGATTGGAACTTGATAATCAAAGCAAATATCCTTGGTTTAAAGCTGGTTATGATTCATATAAACCAGAATTGCCAATTTTAGATTCATTACGGTACTATAGTAAATTGGCAAAAATTATCGCATTTGGTGGGTCATGGTGCAGCGATACTAAAAAACTATTACCTGCTTTTTATAAAGTGGTTGAAGCTGTTGGAATACCTTCTGAAAATATTATTCTTATAGGAGTTAGCCGAAGAAAGAAATCCGAAGGAAGGGAATCAAAGCATTATCATATAAAAAAGGTACCTACCTTCATTCTTTTTTTTAATGGGAAAGAACTTGGTCGTGTAATTGAGAAGGTTGATAAATCAATTGAATTTGATATGTTGAAAATTTATAAAGGTAAATTATCAGATAAATAAAGTTCTACAAAGCAGTGCCAGTGTCTAATTGCTCTACACTTCCTGTTCTTTTCAGGGTACCCCAGCTTACAGATTCACCTTTTATAGCCCTTCTTATTGATTTGAACAAAATGTAGTACATAAGCTGTCTGTAAACCAATCTTTGAGGTAATAACATCCATAATTTACGAGCATTTTCTTTTTCGTAGTAAAACGCTATTACTGCTCCTAATGTGTCAACAGCCATAAACAGAAAATAATAATCAATAATTTCAGGGGCATTACCAAAAAGAAGTGCAAAAATCATAAACAAGTCCGCAAGTGGAGATATTAGAGGTAGCAAAATCTGAAATATTAAAATATTTGGAAGTGCAATCCACCCAAGCATACCGTATCTTGGATTAAATGCGGCATCTCTATTTTTCCAGAAACTCTGCATAATCCCATAAGACCATCGGAATCTCTGTTTCATAAACATGTTCATTGTTTCAGGAGCTTCTGTGATTGCAATAGCTTTATGGCTATACCTAACTCTATAACCTTTTTTCAATATTCTTATGGTGAGGTCGCAGTCTTCTGCGAGTGTATCGGATGTTAAACCACCGGCCTCAATAAGAGCATCTTTTTTGAAAACGCCGATTGCTCCGGGTACTACGGTTATACAATTTAGTAAATCAAATGCTCTGCGGTCAAAATTCTGACTTGTGGTATATTCGATTGATTGCCATCCGGTGATCAGGCTTTTCTCATTACCTACTTTAACATTTCCTGCAACTGCGGCGGTCTTTTCATCAATAAAATGGGTCATTAAGTGATTTATAGCATCTGGTCTCAATTGAGTATCTGCATCAATACAAACTACATAATCTGCAGTGCTTTGGCTAATACCATAGTTTAGTGCTGAAGCTTTCCCGCCATTAGGCTTGGTTAGTACTTTTACTTTTGGATTGGAACCAAATGTGCTGCTCACAAGGTTAAAAGTGTTATCCTTAGAGCCATCATCTACAAATATGACTTCGAAATCAGGATATTGACTACCAAGGAGATTTCTTATTGTTTTTACAGCATTTACTTCTTCATTGTAAGCTGGAATAATAATTGAAACCTTGGGTTGGGTTGGGTTCAATTTTAATTTTTTAATTTTATTTGTTTGGATGCCAGCCAATATCCCCATGAAAATCATTCTGCCAATAGAAAGGAATATTCCCAGAAAGAAAAGAGAAAAAAGTATTCTTGCACCCCAATATATACTTTCTGCTATAGCCCAATCAATTTTTGTTAAGTAATAATCATTGTCGTGCTTTACCGGTGGCATCACCTGGTCGCGCGTTTTGTTCAATAATGCAGAAACCGTAGTAAACGTATAGCCTTTGCTTCTAAAATAACTAATGATGCGCGGAAGCGCTGCAATTGTTGCTTCCCGATTTCCTCCGGCATCGTGCAAAAGGATCATACTCCCGTTTTTTTCCTGGGCAATGCAACGAGCCAGTATTGTATCTGCAGTTATTCCTTTTTCCCAGTCGCGAGGGTCTATGGATTCTCCAATAGTGTAATAATTATCCTTTTTACTTAAAGCTACGGGCAAAATATCTTTTAAAGTCTGCGGTTCCGCATCCGCATTATAGGGAGGTCTAAAAAGAACCGTAGAGTGGCCTGTGATGCATTCTATCAATCTTCTAGTTGAAGATAATTCTATTTCAGCCCGATCCTTACTGATCTCAGCAATATTTGGATGGGTAAATGTATGATTTCCAATTTCATAACCACTTCTGTAAATTCTTTTTAATAACGGTATGTTATTTTCAGCTTGCAATCCAACGACAAAAAATGATGCTGGCACATTTTCTTTTTTCAAAATATCCAAGATTCTTGGAGTATACCTGTCATCAGGACCGTCATCAAATGTCAGGATCATTTGATGTACACCAAGACCGAATTTTTTAACCACATAAGAACTAGGAAGAGAATCATAAAATTCTTCCGAAATTGTTTTATCAGTAGAGTCGAATTGTAATCTAATTTTTCCTTGCTGAGGAGTGCTTAATACGTCAAGAACCTCTCCCTGACCAATATAGTCAATTGCGATACTGTTGCCTATAGTATCAAGGTATCCATTTTCATAATTAGCCAGGTTAGCTTTTTCATAACTAAGGTCCTTATTGTAAAATCGCCATAGCCGCGAGTCTTCACCTCCAAGTCTCCAAAGTGCTACGCCGGCAAATCCAAAATCTTCGGAAGTTCTTATAGCATTAAAACATGTCGCCGCATCTGTAAAGTGCACTTCATGGGGAAAGTCATTGTCATCATCGTAAGTATAATGAAGGTTAAAAGTGCTGTTATCGAATAATACTTTCCCTTCACTTTCTTTTGCAGTGGTAAGTGCTTCCTGGTAAGAAATATCTGTTGCTTCTCCGCCTTTTGGCCAATCGTAACCATATGCGGCAATATTAAGAATCAATTTATTAGCTGGCACTTTATTGCTGATATCCTCCAGTATTGTATCTACCCATGGCTGGTCTGCAATCGGTCCCGGAGAACTTGTAGCGTAATGATGATCATATGCCATGACAAAAATATAATCGTTGTATTTCTGAAGAATATCTAGGTTGTAATCCACATTTAGTGGTGCGATATCCTGCGTAAGCAGATACCCCTTGACGTGCAGAGCTGTATATACCTCTTTCATAAAGGTATTAAGTGTCTCATCTCCTTCTTCATTTAGCTCTTCAAAATCAATATTTATTCCCTGGAATCCATTTGTTTGGAGGATATTAATAATCTGTTTAATAAAATCTTTGCGTCTTGCTTCAGATGCCAAAAGTTTATGAACCGTTTCGCCGCGCCATTCGCCATTAAAAAAATTGGTAACCATTGGAATGATTGCTACCTTTTTGTGTAATGGATTTTTCATTACTTCAAGGGCTTTTGGATCAATATCAACAAACAAATTGTTGGAGGTATCACTAATAAATATCCATTCAGGCAGCACCATGTTCATTCTTCCGATATGGTCTGTTAGTGTTCTTAGAGATGCTGCATCCCAATTTACATAATAACCCGCTCGAACTTGCTGCTCAATTGGCATTGCCCCTCCATGCCTATTTGCAGCAATTTTTCTCTCCAGGGTATCAGCTGTTTTTCGAAGCTTGTTTAAGTCCTTTATTGCCTTGGTTTTAATAGTCGTAGGGGCATCAGGATTTAATACTCTTTTATAAAGATTATTTTGATCCACCAATCTAGGTAGGAAAGGGGCATCCTTACTTAATACCGCTACCCCAATGGCTAACACCCCGAGAGCCAGGAAAAAAATAAATATTCGAGTGCCCCAGCTTACTCTTTTCCATCGCTTGGGAGAGGCGCTTTGAAATACCTGTCTGTTATTCATCCCCGCAAAAATATAACCTTTCGTTCATTAATCACATTAATTAGTTGAATTGCAATTATTATTCCAAATAATAAGTTGTTATTTTCGATGAAAAACGATATATTTTATAGATTGCAATGAAGGGATTCTAAAAGTTTATTTTTTAGGGGATTTCCTTTTCTCAGGACTTGCCTTCGCTTTTTTATTAAAATCCAGAGCGAGGTTTAGCCAATAATCAAAATCCTCTGGAGCTTTTACAGCATCCTCATGCACATAGATATATCCTTTATAATCCTTGCCCTTCATAATTACCGGGCGAGTTCCTATCATTTCGATCGCTTTTGCCTGTAATTCAGGATCTATCCGAAACATGATTTCATTATCACCTACTGTGATACTCATTTTGCCATTAATCATAAAAACAACCCCGCGAAACATTTTCTTTTCCTCAATATTTTGCACATTCACAAGTGAATCTCTTACTTTATTGGTTAATTGCTCGTTGTATGCCATAATTTAATTATTAAAAATAAGAGGTACCCGAAGTGCTTTTATGATTTTTATATGAGCTTGTATTTTTGAGGTTTTGTCGAAGTTCTTCCAATAATTTTCCTGGCTTCTAAATCTAATTTTACAGTTTCTCCATACCAGCCAATATTTTTTGAAAAATTGTCTTTTAATTTATTGTTGAGATAATTCATTAATTCATCATGGGTAAGTTCTTTATTTTGAAGGGAGTTTATTATTGCTTCTTTGAATAAATCATAAGCATCTGAGTCTATATTTTTTCCGTTTTTGCCCAAAGGATGTAAGGTAAGTATTTTATTGTTTGTCATAAAGGAGATTTAATTCAAAAAAAATCAAAAATGAAATTGGAAGCCAAATTAAGAATTTTGAATTACATTTAGTCAATCTCGTAAAATCACAAATTCACATATTCACCAACTTCTCCGAGGCAACCAACTTTAATTTTTTTTCGTTAGATCGAAGGAAGAAAGGAAATGTTAAATTTGCAAAATGTCAAATAATAAATTCTACATAGATTGGATATTATTGGTTACCATTATTTTAATCACTTTTGATTCAAATGCCCAAAAGAATTCTAAACAAACGGTAAATCCTGCTAAAAAGGCAATGAGTTATTTTAATAAAGGCTCAGAAAAGGCTAAGGCAGGAAATTATAAAGAAGCAATCGTTGATTTTGACAAAGCCGCTACCCTTGATCCAAAGAACAGTGAAATCTATTATAATCGAGGATATAGCGAGGTGCATTTGGATGATTTTGAGGCAGCGGTTAACGATTTTACCAAAGCAATTAAGCTTCATCGAAAGATATTCCCCGAAGCTTTATATTACAGAGGATATTGTTATAATCACTTGGAAATGTATGCTTTGGCGATCGCAGATTTTAGTAAAGCACTTGAAGTAAACTCGAATGGAGATCTATGGTCTGCAAGAGGTTACGCTTATCTACAAAATAAGGATTATGCCAATGCTCTTTCAGACTATACTGATGCCATAGCACTTGATCCTAATAGTGTTCAATATCTTGGGCTTCGGGCAATATGTCATTACCAACTGCATCAATTAAAGGACGCTATTGAAGATGCTGATAGATATCTTGAAGTAAAACCTTCTTCGCCAGATATTATAGAAATAGAACTAAAAGCTAAATCAGAATTAAAAGATAATGAAGGGGCCTACCAATTGGCTGTCAGGCTGGTGAAGATTCAAAAAACTCCAATTTCTTTTTATTATAAAGGCTTAACTGAATTTTACGTCAAGAAATACGAAGAAGGAATCGCAGATTTTACATCTGTTATTCAACTTGATCCAAAATATCGGGAGGCCTATTATAGTCGCGCTTTGTGTTACCTGGCTATTAATGATGATAATCATGCCTGCCCTGACCTTCGAAAAGCATTAGAGCTGGGATATCCTAACTTAAAAGGAAGAATTGAAGATTATTGCAAGAGTGTGAAAGAATAGAAATTTGGCGGGAGAACTTGGATTCGTTTTGGTTAGTATATTTTAAATTCCATACTCATTTCTACATAAAAATAAACATAGCAATAGCCGCGGCTGCCATAACTAATGTGATAAAAATGCCGAGTAAATTGACAAACCAATTATTCGTATTTTTTCCAAGTATCTTTTTGTTATTGCTAATAATCAGTACAATTATCATTATTGGCGGAGCCGCAACTCCATTCAAAATTGCCGTGTAATACAGCAGCTTAAAAGGGGAAACCGGAAGAAAATGTATAACAAGTCCAATTATCGAAACAATGACAATGACTAAATAAAATTTAGGCGCTTCAAAATATTTATAGGAAAGTCCTTGTTTCCATGCCATAGTTTCCGCCATTGCATAGCCTGTAGAACCGGCTAGCACAGGAACCGCCATTAGTCCTGTGCCGATGATACCAATAGCAAAAAGAAGAAAAGCATAATCGCCGGCAAACGGCTTTAATGCTTGAGCAGCATCATTGGCAGTTTGTATATTGTGCATGCCATGGGCACCAAGAGTAATAGCCACAGCATCAATTACAAAAAAACTAATAACGTTTGAAAAAAACATGCCGACCATTGTGTCTAAGCGCATATTTTTTATTTGTCTTTTACGAACAACGGGTATTCCCTCGCCGGATTGGGGCAGCCTTTTCTCCTTAATCTCTTCTTCAGCTTCTTCATTAGCTTGCCAGAAAAACAAATAAGGGGAAATTGTGGTGCCGAGTATCGCTACAAAATTCATGAGGTAATCCTTATTGAATTCAATAGTTGGTATAAAGGTGGACCGAAGTACGAGACTCCAATCTTGCTTTACAAAAAATACTGTGGCAATATATCCCAAAAGGGTTATGCTCAAAAATTTAAGATATTTTACATAAGTGGCATAAGGAACAAATACAATCATTGCCAAGGTGATAGCTGTCATTGCAATCAGCCAAAAAATGAACGGTAAACCAAAAATCATTTGTGCCGAAGACGCCATTGCACCTAGATCAGCGCCAATATTTATAGTATTGGCAAGTATTAAAATTAATAATATGGGATATAGTATTTTACGGCCATAATGATTTTTAATTACAGCTCCAATTCCTCCTCCAGTAATCATTCCAATCCGGCCACACATTTCTTGTATTACTACCATAAATGGGAAAGTAAAAACAGAAGTCCACAACTGCTTCAACCCGAATAGAGCGCCTGTTTGTGAATATGTGCCAATACCAGAAGGATCATCATCAGATGCACCGGTAATAAAACCGGGTCCCAGCACGCGTAATATTTTTTTCGTGAGAAGAACAACCTTGTTCCTTTGCATCTGAAATAATTAGTGATACAATAGTAATGAAAAATACGGTATCATTGTTTTGACAAATTATTAACTATTTTTATTTCATTTTGCAAAAAGGTTGTTTCGTCATTAACAAAACCCTACATTTGCACTCGCGTTTGGAACAGGTGGGTAATTTCTCATTACAAACAAAGACATATTGCGGGGTAGAGCAGTTGGTAGCTCACCGGGCTCATAACCCGGGGGTCGTAGGTTCGAGTCCTTCCCCCGCTACTTAGATGCCCTCAGAATAGGCCTTTACGGTATTTCTGAGGGCATTTTTATTTATATGTAAAAAAATGTCTTGAAGAAATTATGTTTTTGTCGCTATTAAAAATTTTAGTAAATACTGTTTTAATTTTTCTCAGATTCGTTTTCTGCTATATTATTTCTCTTTTTTAGTACTTCAACAATATCTTTCAATTCTAAATCTTTTGATTGTAGTAATATTAAATAGTGAAATAAAAGATCTGCAGCTTCATTTTTAAAGAGATCAATATTATCATCTTTAGCTTCAATGATCAGTTCTACAGCTTCTTCTCCTACCTTTTGAGCTATTTTATTTATTCCTTTTTGAAATAGAGAAGAAGTATATGAGCCTGATTTAGGATTTGTCTTGCGCTGCAAAATGATTTTTTCTAACGATAAAAGAAAATCATCGTTAGTGTTATTTTCAGCAAAGCAAGTGTCCGTACCAGAATGACATATTGGCCCTATCGGTTTTGCCTTAATTAGTAAACAATCATTATCGCAATCGCTTATAATATTTTTTACTATTAAAAAATTACCCGATGTTTCCCCCTTCATCCATAATCTGTCTTTTGACCTGCTGAAAAATATTACTTTCCCTTCTTGTATAGTTAATTCATGTGCCTCTTTATTCATGTATCCCAGCATTAATACTTTTTCTGTTTCACTATCCTGGATAATAGCAGGCATCAGCCCGTCAGGATATTTATTAAAATTTGGCTTTATCATCTTATTTGTACTCCTTTACTTTTTAAATTTTGTTTAAGTTCCTTAATTTCAAGCTCTTTATTATGAAATATACTTGCAGCAAGTGCCGCATCGGCATTGCCTTTAGTAAATACGTCATAAAAATGGCTCATATTTCCTGCCCCTCCGCTGGCAATAATTGGCACTCCTATTTTATCAGAAATATCTCGGGTTATTTCCAGTGCAAATCCGTTTTTAGTACCATCATTATCCATCGAAGTAAGTAATATTTCGCCGGCACCCATATCAACCCCTCTTCTTGCCCAATCTTTTGCTTTTATTTTTGTCGGAATTCTTCCTCCATTGATATAAACATACCAGTCCTCACTTTCAAATTTTGTATCAATAGCCAGAACAATGCATTGTCTGCCATATTGATTTGCCAACGTGGTTAATAAATAAGGATTCTTTACTGCAGCTGAATTAACAGATACTTTATCAGCTCCCGCATTCAAAAGCCCGAAAACATCTTCAATAGAACTGATACCTCCGCCAACGGTAAAAGGAATATTAATTTGTTTTGCTATTCGGGTTACCAATTCAAGAAAAATCTTCTTTTTCTCATGTGTAGCACTTACATCTAGAAAAACGAGTTCATCAGCTCCTTGTTGAGCATAATAAGCTCCTAATTCAACCGGGTCACCTACTATCTTTATATTTTCGAAATTGATGCCTTTAACGGTTTTGCTGTCTTTTATATCCAGGCATGGTATAATCCGTTTTGATAAACTCATTTATTCTAAATATTTTTTTAAATCCTCCAGTCTGATGTTCCTTTCATAAATCGCTTTTCCTATTATAACACCGCTGCACCCGGCAATCATTAGATTTTCAATATCTATGATATTAGATACACCGCCGCTAGCTATCATTTTAATGCCTGGAAATTTTTGAATGATCCTTTTATATAAATCTAATGAAGGCCCCTGAAGTAAACCATCTTTTGCCACGTCGGTACAGAAAAAATGTAAGATTCCACCTTTAGAATATTGACCGATAAAATCAAAAACTGAAATTTCAGTTTGAATTTGCCAGCCATTAATTACTATGATTTTATTACTTACATCAGCCCCAATTAATATTCTTTCAGCCCCAAATTTTACAATCCACTCTTTAATAATTTCCGGTTCCTTTACAGCAAGACTCCCAATATTTGCTATTGCAGCGCCAGCATCAAATACGGATTGGATATCATTATTTGTTTTAATTCCTCCCCCAAAATCAATTATTAGATGGGTTTGAGTGGCTATGTCCTGTAATACGTTTAGATTTGATATAACCCCTTGTCGTGCACCATCCAGATCTACCAAATGCAACCGCCTGATGCCAGCCTGTTCAAATATTTTTGCAATCTCAACAGGATTATTATAATAGATTTTCTTTTTAGCAAAATCTCCTTGCGTAAGCCGTACACACTTACCATCAATAATATCAATTGCTGGAATTATCTCTAACATAATCGTATAAAATTTTCTAAAATGGCCTGACCAGCCTCAGCAGATTTTTCAGGGTGGAATTGAACGCCATAAAAATTATCTTTAACAAGTGCAGAACTATATGGATTAATGTAATTCGTGATGCTTATTGTTTTATCACAACAGGCTGCATAGTAACTATGTACAAAGTACATATAATCATTTTCAGCAATCCCTTTGAATAATGGGGATTTTAAATTATTAATTGTATTCCATCCCATATGTGGCACCTTAATTTTAGAGCCCTGATCCCCAAGTAAAGGCTCAAATTTCTTTACATTCACGTCAAAAATACCCATGCAATCTGTATCTCCTTCCTCCGAATAATTGCAAAGTAATTGCATCCCAAGACATATACCTAAAACGGGTTGTGTTAATGAAATGATAATTTTATCAAGTCCTTTCTCTTTGAGGAAGGCCATAGCTGAACTTGCTTCTCCCACGCCAGGAAATATAACTCTATCAGATTGGCAAATGCTAACTGGATTATTACTGACAATCGCATTTATCCCTATTCTCTCCAGTGCAAATAGCACCGATTGGGTATTGCCTGCGTTATAATCTATTATAGTGACATTCATAATATTCCTTTGGTTGAGGGCAGGTTTGGATTGTTAATATCCCGTCGCACTGCCATTTTAATTGCCCTGGCAAAAGCTTTGAATATGGCTTCAATTTTATGGTGTTCATTACTGCCCTCGGCTTTGATATTGAGATTGCATTTTGCTGCATCGCTGAAGGATTTAAAAAAATGAAAAAACATTTCAGTTGGCATTTTACCAATCTTTTCTCTTTTAAATTCAGCGTTCCAAACAATCCATGGCCGTCCCCCAAAATCTATGGCCACCTGAGCCAGGCAATCATCCATCGGCAAGCAAAATCCATATCTTTCCATACTTTTTTTGATCATATGCTTGAACAGATTGCAAAACATGCAAATATTGACCTTGACATATTAGCAGTCGGTG
>Ga0207068_1236_pt1 | contig 14034 bp, 11 predicted proteins | sample Alteio_BWMinCont_23_FD_153475 | JGI IMG/M metagenome (GOLD analysis project Ga0207068, IMG submission 153475) | Enriched cells from forest soil in Barre Woods Harvard Forest LTER site, Petersham, Massachusetts, United States -... | ecosystem: Environmental > Terrestrial > Soil > Temperate forest >... | reverse complement strand
CGAAGCACGTGATGCCAACCCACTTCAATCAATGGAAGGTAAAGTTGCCGGTTTAAGTATCGGTTCCAGTTCCGAATTTTTTGGCGCGCCAACTGTTGTTTTGCGTGGCAGCGAGGATATCCTTTATGTTATCGACGGTGAGCCGGTAGAATCTAACACATTTGATTTTAACGCTGATGACGTTGATACTTATACTGTATTAAAAGGCCCTAACGCTGCGGCCCTTTACGGTTTCAGGGGTATCAATGGCGCTATCATTATCACCACCAAAAAAGGGACAAATGATAAAAAAGGCTGGCAGATCGATCTGAACAGTACGCTTGAGGCCGAAAAAGGCTTTATCGTGTTGCCTAAGTCACAGTATCAATACGGCCGTGGTACAAACTATTTATACAGCTACGGCGATATTACAACAGATCCGCCGGGATCTAACCCGCTTTATGATAATTTTCAGCGTTTACCTGAGTGGGGCCCGCAATTTGACGGCCAACCGATACAGCAGTTTGACAGCCCCTATAATCCTGTTACCGGCGTAAGGGGTACAACCCCATGGTTAGCGCGCGGTATAAATAATTTCAATAATTTCGTACAAACAGGCTATACCAGCACCAATTCATTTTCAGTAGCGGCAAGCGGCTCAAACTATGATATCCGCATGTCTTATGGCCATACCTTTCAACAAGGTGATTTCCCAAATACCAAATTGAATATCGATAACTTTAAAATATCAGCGGGTTATGATATCTCGCCTAAATTACGTATCGATGGTGATTTGAACTTAAACGAACAATATTCGCCAAACATCCCTGATGTTACTTATGGGCCTAACAGCTATGCATACGAGTTCTTTGTTTACGGTTCATCGGATTACCCGATCAACGAATTAAAAAATATTTACCAGGGCCCGCAGGGTATCCCTAACCTTACTCAATATGCGCAGGAATACGGGCGTGAAAATAACCCATACTTTCAGGCCGAAAAATGGTTAAAGGGGCGTACTGACCAGGTGATCAACGGTTCATTGTCGCTTACTTACAAATTTACCGATGACCTTAACATAAAGTTACGCACTGCTTTAAATACCTATAATGAGCAGAATACAGAAGATGTGCCATCATCAACTAACCTTAACGATTATTTGCCCTGGTACTATTTTGGCTGGTATGGTGATTACAGGCAGGATGACCGTAATTTATTGGAAAGCAACACTGACCTGACCTTAAATTACAAGAAAAAATTCGCGAAAAATTTTAATTTAACCGCCTTGTTGGGTGCTAATTCCCGGTCATTCAGGTACCTTTCTGATTGGGAATCAACCAAGGACCTTTCTATACCTAATGTTTACACCCTGGCCAATACCCAAAATCAGGGATATGATTACAACTTTAACTCAAAAATGCAGGTTAACAGTGCATATTACTCTGTGGACCTGGGCTATAAAAATTATATTAATATTAACGCCACCGGCCGTGTGGATAATCTTTCTACCCTGCCTGCCGGCAACAATACTTTCTTTTACCCTTCAGTATCTGCAAGTTCGGTAGTTAATGATTATGTTAAATTGCCTCAATTTATCTCTTTCTTAAAAATCAGGGCCTCTTATGCCGATGTTAAAGGCGGTTTAACTTCCCCGCTTATCGGCTCATCATATAACGCTGTAACGGGGTCACCTCTAAGTAACTTATTAGGCTACGGTACTGAATTATATACACCATATAATGGCCCGTCTTATTTAAATTCAAGCTCCAATGGGCCTGCTACTTACTATAATAGTACACCATCGGTAAGCCTTTCCAATACAATTCCGAATAATAACATTAAACCTTACGATGTAACATCAAAAGAAATTGGCGCCGATGTTAAGTTTTTTGGTAACCGTTTAGGCTTAAACTTCACTTATTTTTCAACAACAAACGGCCCCAATATCATTTCACTGCCGGTTGCCCCTTCAACTACAAACTCCACCCAAATTATTAACGGTGTAACCACTCAAAAAAATGGTGTTGAAATCGAGCTCCTTGGTTCAGTATTAAAAAGCAAGGACGGCCTTAACTGGGACATCAATGCAAACTGGTCAACCTACAAGGAAACTTTGGCATCAGTTTATGATGGTGCATCCTCTGTATACCTTAACAACCACGTTTACCATATTGGCGACAGGCTTGATGCTGAATACGGTACAAAATTCGTAAGGGACGGTAACGGCAATATAATTAACAGTGCCGGTGCACCTTTGCAGGCGCCTGGCCAGCCTGATAATGCAAATTACGGGTTATTAGGTTATGCCGACCCTGACTTTGCTTTTGGGATAGGCAACCGTTTCAGCTATAAAAGCTGGACATTCAGCTTTCAGTTCGATGGCCGTATCGGTGGTAAAATTTATGATGATACCTACTACCACAGCATGAACGGCGGTACAGCGGTTGAAACTACAGAAGGCGCTTATGGCGTTGCCCGTAATGCCGATTGGGTTGCTCTGCAAGCTACCGGTAAAGTAGGTAATAACGGACAAGGTTCATACATTGGCCCGGGTGTAATGATAGTTAGCGGCACCCCGCAGTATGGCCCGGGCGGTGTAATAACCAATTTGAGCCAGCTTACTTTCGCCCCTAATAACGTACCGCAAACTGTACAAGGTTATGTATCGTCGGACTTGGGCGCCAACTTTGACGAATACTATATGATCAACCGTTCATTTGTCAAACTGCGCGAAGTAACTATCGGGTATAGTTTGCCTGCAAAAATGTTACAGGGTACTTTTATCAAGAAAGTTAACATAAGCTTAGTAGGCAGGAACCTGCTTTATTTTGCTGCCCGTAAAGATATCGATCTTGATGAATATGCTTCAGGCTATAACGCTTCGACATTGCAGATCACAGGTACTGATAATGGGAACGCAGCGCTTGCAAGCCCAACGGCCCGCCGCTATGGTTTAAACCTCCATTTAACATTCTAAATTATTTAATTGAACAATTAATAAGAAATTTATGAAAATAAAATCATTTATTCCATTAGCCCTGTTGTTAACAACAAGCATGGTGTTTATAACCGGATGTCAGAAAGGTGACCTGATCGACAATCCAAACCTGGCTGCATCAACAGGTACGGTGCCGGCTACTTTAATACTTAATAACATTACTGCAAACCTGATTAAAAGTGATGAATATCCTTTTAACCTGAGCTCAAGGGGCAGTCAGGCATTTTTGTCGAACTACGCCTATTACTGGGGCAATAACAATTACAACTACGGCAGTACCGAAGATAGCTATAACGTTTTAAAATACGCGATAGCATTACAGGCACAGTCAACCAGCCAGTTGGGCAACCAAACCAATAAATATTTTGCATTAGGCCAGTTTTTTAGGGCTTACGCAGGCATTTGGTTAACACAACGGGTTGGTGACATACCTTTTTCGCAGGCAGGTAACGCGGCTATTATTACACCTAAGTATGATACGCAGCACGATGTTTACAAAAGCTGCCTGGCATTGCTTAACAGCGCTAACACTATATTGGCCCCTTTAGTTACCGCAAGCCCAAACTCACGGTTAGATAATGGCGATATTTTTGGCCTTACTTATTTGCAATGGCAAAAAGTTATAAATACCTATACTTTAAGGGTATTGATAAGCCTTAGCAAACGCGCTGTTGACAACCCGGACCTAAACATAGCCGCAACATTTAATACTATAATAAGTAACCCGGCTACATACCCTATTATGACCGGTAATTCCGATGATCTTATTTATGTTTATAATTCAACTAACACATACCCGGTTTATGCAGATGGTAACGCACCTTATGATAACTTTAGCAGCATGGGCCTGCCATATGTTACAGCAACCGCCGGCAAACAAGACCCGCGTATTTTTGTAGTTGCAACCCCATCGCCGCAACAAATTGCAGCAGGTAAAGATGCTAATGATTTTACAGCTTACGTTGGTGCTGATGACAATGTGGCAATAGGCACGCTTAACAGTAATGCAGCTGCCGGGCAGTACTCATACCCAAGCGATTTTCGTTACTTTGTTTTGCCGGCCGCCATTACCGGTGCAAATGCAGAGCCATTTGTTTTTATGGGATACCCTGAAATGTGTTTTAACATAGCCGAAGCTATAAACCTTGGCTGGGTAAAAGGCCAAAACTCTGCCACCTGGTATGTTAATGGTATCAATGCTTCATTGGCAACATACAAAATAACAGATGGAGAAACTTTAAATATCACCAATTTGTCTGGCAATACTATCGGCACTGCAACTGCAAATGTTTCGCAGTTTATGACTAACGTAGCTTACGCAGGTGATAATGCTACAGGACTTGCCCAGATATTTACACAGCGTTATGTTGCAATGTTCCTGAATTCAGGCTGGGAATCATTTTATCAATGGAGAAGGTCTGTAAGTTCGGCAAATCCAAATGGCATCCCTGCATGGAGCCAGGGGGGCGCCGGTATAGGTACATCGGCAGCAGGTAACCTGATACCACGCCGCTGGGAATATCCAGCAAATGAGGCAGCTTTTAATACTACTAATTATAGGGCAGCACTTCAATCGCAGTTTGGCGGTACTGATGACCCTACCAAAGATACCTGGCTAACCAAATAGGATAAATAAATTTTTTAATCATAAGCAGGGGTGCTCAGCCGGGCCCCTGCTTTTTTTAGTTTTATTGATATGAAAAAGATAATTTTAGTATTTGCAATCGTTTTAATTGCCGCAAACACATTTGCCCAGGTAACAGACAGCGCTAAACGCCATGTGGTATTACAGGGTGCTGCAAATTTTCGGGACTTAGGGGGATATACCACTACAGATGGCCATCATGTTAAATGGGGCGAAATATACCGCAGCGCAGATATCAGTAAGCTAACTGATACCGATCTGGCTGTGTTAAAGGGCAGGAGAATTACTTACGATGTTGACCTGAGGGGCCACCAGGAATCGGCCAAGGCGCCAGACCGCCTTAATCCCGGTACCGACTATGTGTTATGCCCAGCCGGAAGTGATGGGTTGAACAACTGGATGAAGGATATTGCCCACGCTAAAGCCAACACAGGTGATTCATTGATGATAGCCTATTATAGAAAAACAGATTCTCTTGCTGCGCGTTACAAGCCGTTTTTTGATAAACTGCTGGGTTTGCCTGCTGATCAAAGCCTGGTTTTTCACTGTACTGCCGGTAAAGACCGCACTGGTATTGGCGCTGCACTACTGTTGTATAGCTTGGGTGTACCTTACGATACTATTATGAAAGATTATTTGGCCACCAATTATTACCGCACCGGGGAAAATCAAAAGGCGATAACTGGTATGGTAAACTACATGCATATTGACAAAGACGTAGCCACCGATATGCTACAGGCAAAAAAGGTGTACCTCGACACCACCTTTGATACCATTAAACAACAATATGGTTCTATCGATAATTTTTTAAGAACGCAGATCGGCCTTGATGATCAAAAGATAGCAACGTTAAAAAAGAAATTTTTAGAATAAAAAACATGATTTTTGAAGAAGGACCGGGTACGCAAATGTCCGGTCCTTTTTAATTGACGCAATAATGCCCGATAAAAATTATTTAGACCTGTTAGATAAGTTACGCGCTATAGCGCAGCTTGGTATAAATTACAGTAAAGATCCCTTCGACCTGGAAAGGTATAATAAGTTGCTTCAACTGGCGGCAAGCGGTTATTCGGAATTTTCAGGTTTGCCATCAGCCGAAATAAAGGAACGATTCAACAGAGAGTTAGGCTATATAACGCCAAAGATTGGGGTGAATGGCGTGTTATTTAACGACAACGGTCAGCTATTATTGGAGCATAGGGGCGATGACCTGTTGTGGGGCATCCCCGGGGGCTGGGTCGACGTTGGCGAAGGCCCCGAAACCGCCCTGAAACGGGAGTTTGCGGAAGAAACTGACTTGGTAGTTGAGCCCGTAGACATTATAAAATTTTACACGCGTTTACCCGGCGAGTTTAACCAGCCGCATACCTCTGTGCATATATTATACTATTGCAGGTACATAAGCGGAGATTTGAATAAATCACACGAGAGCCTTGAATTAAGTTTTATCGATCATACAACAATTACAAATTGGCATAAGGACCATAAAAAACAGGCAGAGGACGCTATGCTGTATCTAAATAAAATAAGGTCAGCTGGGGTAGTATAATTAAACGCTTCGTCGTTTGCTAACCAAAACTAATTCTTATAGATGTCTAATAATTTAGATTGAATTTTGGAACGGGATATGTATAAATTTACAGCATGACGGACAGTAGTATTTTATATAATAGTATTGGAACGGGTTATAATTCAACCCGGCGGGCCGACCCATACATAACTCAAAAACTGTTTAAATTTTTGTCGCCTCAACCCAACGGCTTATACCTTGATATTGGCTGCGGAACGGGAAACTATACCATTGCCCTGGCTGATATGGGGCTAAACTTTGTTGGTGTTGAGCCTTCTGAAAAAATGCTCCGGGTTGCCGGTGATAAAAATGATAAAGTAAGCTGGCTTTTGGCAGGCGCAGAACAAATACCAGTGGACGATAACCTGTTTGATGGCGCCATAGCAACGCTTACCATCCACCATTGGACAGATATCGAAAAAGCATTTACCGAAATTTACCGTGTGTTAAAGCATGGCGGGAAAATGGTGTTGTTTACTGCGCTGCCGCAACAAATGAAAGGCTATTGGCTTAATCATTATTTCCCAAAAATGCTGGAGGCATCCATTTTACAAATGCCTTCCTTTGATATGATAAAAGATGCTGCCGATGCAGCGGGTTTTGTGATTTGCGCGACCGATAAATATTTCATCAGCGATGACCTTGAAGACCTTTTTTTATACTCAGGGAAAAATAAACCGGAACTTTACCTTGATGCAGCGATAAGAAAAGGCATTTCATCATTTTCGGCTTTAGCTAATGCTGAGGAAGTAGAAGATGGCCTTTTGAAGCTTCAAGGTGATTTAGATACCGGCCGGTTTAAAGATATAAAAGAAAAATACGATAACGATTTGGGTGATTATATGTTTATCATCGCCGAAAAAAAATAACTTGTTAAAATGCTACTTGAAAAAGCGTGTATAAGGGATGCAAATGTTGATGACATTGAAGAAATAACTTTACTAATGACTGACCTTGGCTATCCGGCAACAGTAGTTGAAATGCAGGCCCGCCTTAAAGATATTTTTGCGCACGACGACTACCGCACCATACTTGCTATAGCAGGGACTGAAATAGTAGGTATGGCAGGATTAGCCAAAGGGCTGTACTATGAAAAGAGCGGAAATTACCTGCGTATCCTCGCGTTTGTGGTAAAGCAAAGTTGCAGGAAACATGGTATAGGTGAGCTATTGTTAAACGCTTCGGAACAATGGGCAGTTGAACAGGGGCTTAATACCGTTTTAATAAACAGCGGCAACCGCGATGAGCGGAAGGCTGCCCATGCATTTTATCACAAAATGGGATATGCTATCAAATCATCAGGATTTGTTAAAGAGCTATAATGGGCTTTTTCATGTAAGCGAAGAGCCCGGCATAAAAATATTTGAACCCAGGCCCTCGCCATCGTTTTTCGCTGGTATAAGCGGAGATGTTGTTTTTGCCATTGATGGCAAACTATTACATAACTACCTTTTACCACGGGACTGCCCGCGTGTAACTTACTACCCTACGCCCAAAACAACCGATGCTGACAAGGGAAAATTTATCGGGCATTCAGCCGCTACCCATATTGTAACAGTTGAATCAGCATGGTACCAACAAATAAAAGCAACTACTTTATATTGCTACGAGTTTCCGGCAGATTATTTTGCGCTGATAGATGAATGCGCCGGTTATTACATCTCGTACCATCCTGTGGCCCCGTTATCGGTAACTCCTGTCGAAGACATCATATCGGCATTGTTAAGCAGAAATATTGAATTGCGTTTTACGCCCTCGCTTATTCAACTGGCGGATGCCGTAAGCCGGTCAACGCTTAATTTTTCAAATATCAGGATGCGGAATGCGGGGAGGTAGTTATTGGTTGATTAAGTTTGCGTTGGACACATTTTTTTAACCCAATCAACCATTCACTCATTCAACCTAATCAACCAACTAATCATCATCCTTACCTGTCAGTTTCACCGGATATGTTTTTTTGCCCTTAGCTGTGTACCATAATATCCTGTTCATCAAATCGTCCCTTCCTCCGTCAACATGATCAAATTCAGGCAGTAATGAAGCTTTTGCGTAATACAAAGCTTTTCCTTTAAGCGCCGCAAGCTTTGGGTTTACTTGTTTAAGCGGGATACGGTTTGGTACAGCCTGGTAAGTATCGACTGATGCCCGGTCGGAAAAACAATCAAACATAGGCAATGCTGTAGCATCGATAATATTCATAGGCGGTATGCCCAATATTTGCTCAATCGAACGTACAATACAGGTTTGGTTGTAGTTGGTGGATACTGTTTTCTGTAACCTGCTATAGGGGCTTACAACAAAACCGGTTGTCCGGTAGGCTGATATATGGTCCCATCCCGCTTGCGAATCATCTTCGGTAACAAATATCACCGTGTTTTTCCAGAAACGGCTTTTGGACATTGCTTCGATAATGCGGCCAAGTGCAAGGTCATTATCTGCAACCATTGCATTTGGGGTAGGGTAGCCGGGCCTTGTGCCATCGGTATGATCGAGTGATAAAGCCATAACCATTAATTCCGGCAAGTTATCGCCGGGCTTTTTTTCGTATTCCTTCAGTTCTTTGATAAAGGCGTCTGCCCTCAACTGGTCGGGAATTTTAAACTCATCCGAACCAGGATAATTTTGTGAGAGCATTGGCCTTACCCGCGAAATGGTACTTGTATTATAGAAATTGAAAGGCATTCCGGCCGTATAATTATCGTAAATATTGGTCCAGCTTAACTTTTCGTCAAAATGAGGTGTGGCCGCCTCCCCATATATTCTTACTGTTTTTCCATGATCGGCTGCATTGTTCCATATAAATCCGTTTGCGTCATAAACAAGCGCGTCCTCCTGCACATGCGGGTAACTGCGGAACCAGGCGCGTACATTCTTTTCTACGTAGTCCGTCACCATGGCCGCATCCGTCCACTGGTGACCTTCGGCAGAACATTTGCCCGATGCATAATAATTATCCAGCAACAAAAAATCTTTTGCTAACTGGTGCTGGTTAGGTGTTATACTATCCCCATAAATACATAATGAGGGCGCACCTTTGCCCGTTGGCATATCGCCCAAAACCTGGTCGTAAGTCCGGTTTTCCTTAATAATATATAGCACATGCTTAAACACCGATGGCTCGCCAATGCGTTCTGGGATGGGTTTCGGCGCGATATTTTTCCGTGGTACCAATTGTGCCACTTCTTCCCGGAAAGTTAGGTTGAGCGTTTTTACCTGGTCGGTATATTGTTTCAAAAGCGCCGGGCCGGGTACGGGGATAACTGATAAAGTAGCTAATTCGTGGTGCGAATTATAGGCTGTAACGTTATCCGGCACTTCGCGGGTTTTAAACTCTTTTGTACTCGCCCTTGATCCCTCACCTTCCAGGTTGGTTACAAAAAGGGTATTTCCGTCAAGCAGCAAACCTCCGGGATACGCCTCTGTGGGGATAAATCCTGTTACGGTTGTTTTACCTGTACCTTTTAAAGATGTATTTTTTCCAAGCTTAATTACGGCAACTGCATTATCAAGTCCATTGGCCACGTACAACGTTGTGCCGTCATCATTAATGGCCAAAGCGTTCGGTGAATCGCCGATATAACCTTTTTTACGGGGAATAAGCTGCACAGGGATATTTTCAACCACTTCCATGCCAGGTACTGCTATAACCGATACATTATCGCTATTGGCATTGGCAACATATAAAAAATGCCCGTCCTTGCTTGCAATTATGGCGTTTGGATGCAATCCTACGGGAATTTCCTTTGTAGCGTCGCCGGTAGCAGGGTCAATAACCTGTACACTTCCCATTGCTGTCGCGCCGGTTTTCGGGTCTATGTAGGTACTTCCGTATGGTACACCAGCGGTTTCCTTTCCAACAGTATCGGTCGGCATCGGGCCGCCCCAGTTAGTTATAAATAATTGATTATTAATTAAGGTTAAGCCGTAAGGCGCAACCCCTGTCGGCTTGGTCCAAACTGTTTCCTTTGTTTTAAGGTTGATCTTTACGATTTGGTTATTGCCATTTAAAACAACGTACAAATAATTGACGTAGTTTTCGGTATTAATAACAATTTCATTCGGTAAAGCCATTGGTGATGGCGATTGTCCCTTAAAGCTAAAAGCATTTTCGATGCTGATCTTTTGTCCGTCCCAGTTGGCCTGCATAATGTACGAACGCCGGCTGTCGGCAGCGCTCCAGAATATCTGTTTCCCGGCGCCTGTTTCCCATATTTTTATGCCCGAGTATGTACTCATCAGCCCGCTGTACCGGCCATCATCGTTATAGGTCCATTTTGCAATTACTTTACTTTGTGTGGTGTCGATCAGCGTAATACCAAACCTGTCTTCAACTGCTAAAATCGAGGTTTGCGGTATTAGCTTTACATCAAGGCTATGATTTTCAGTACGCGGGTCGCCAAAACGGATAACTTTCCCGGCCGGACTGATCAAGCGGTTGTATGGCATCATTACAGGCAACACCTTATTGGTTAAAGTGCTGTCGTCATACGAACTATGCATATTAGCTTGGTCCTGGTCGGTTGTTGTATTGTTATTTTTATAGGAATGGCATGCGGTAATGCACGTTATTACTAAAAAACTAAAGCAGGTAAATAATATTCTCGTTTTCATGGGCAACTGTATCACACTAAATATATAATTTTTGTTTTAAGCACACAATGTTTACAAATTCATTTCCTGCATCTTCAACCGTGCCGTTGTTTTGTAATTTTATGCAATTGGCAAGATCGGCACTTATTTCGGCCGTACGTGCAATACGTTTTTCTATCTCGCCGGCATCTTCTCTTCCGCGGCTGGCAAGCCGCTGATTAATGGTCTCATCACTTGCAGTAACCAAAATTACATCCAAATCCGGATATATTTGCCGGGCAACCGGCAGGTACTGCCTCGAACCATTGACCACGACATTGAAACCATTTGCCATCCAAGTGTTTATCTCCTGGCCTATGCCATAAAAATTTCCATGGCTTTCCCAATAAAGGGCAAATAAATTGGCCTTTATCCTTTGCTGAAACTCTTCTTTAGTAAGGCTGATGTGGTTTTCATTTCCGGTAAACGGCGGCCGGGTAATATAACGGTGCGTGAAGATCACATTTTCCGACCCGTTGATATGAGTACGGGCATAGTTTATAAGGGTGTCTTTTCCGGCGCCGGATGCACCAATTACATAAAATAGTTTGCTCATTTCGGTTGATCTGATAATTGTGTGAATTGAAGGATAAGGCTGTCTGAATTGTTTACTATTGAGTTTTTTATGATATAGTGTACCTGGTCTGCTGCCGTTTTTAAAGCCGCCGTTAAGCTCATTTGTTTATAAAAGCGGTTTAAAATAAACAGCGCTACAAAAGCATCGCCCGAGCCGCCATAGTTTTTTGGCAAAATTTTGGTTGTGTAACTAAGTCCCCCATCTCCATAAAACTCAAAACCAATGGTATCTTCATCAGGTTTAATGCTGGTTACTACCAATTGGGTTTGCTGGAAAAGCTGTTTGAACTGTTCAACATATGTAGCCGTTCCATCATTATCATCGGGCTGATGACCGGTAAGTATTTTTAATTCGGTGAGATTGGGAAATACCATATCTGATATACGAATGATATCAGGCCATTTCGTAATAACTTCAAAAGGTACATAAGTACGCCCATGGTCGCCGCAAACCGGATCAGTGATGATGATTTTTATATGGTTGCGGTAAGCCGCTATCATTTCCAAAATAATATCAGCCTGTTCGGCGTTGCCCAGGTAACCTACATATAAAATAAGGTCGAGTTCGCGGCTCACAGCAAGCTCAAAAGTACTTTGCAGCAACTCCCGGAAAGGCATATCAAATTTTTTTACAAGTGACATGTTGGTCAGCCCGTTTAGTACCAGGCTGGGCACCGGTAGTATCTTATCACCCAAAAATGTAATAAATGTTTTTAAACTTGCCGTTCCATGTACTGCAAAACTGCTGATAGCTAATGTATAAGGTGCCTTCATTTTAAAAATATCAACTGATGGCCAGCGTGGTGCTTATCCCGAAATGGTCGCTCGGGTACAAGGCGGTCGCTTCGTCCTGAACATTTAATACCACGCCTGAGTTTATAAATTCAGGATAGTTAGCTGTGCCGGACAATGGTAATGCAAATATATGATCAACGCAGATATTTATATTGCGTGCAAATGCATTTGCCAGGCTATGCCTTGGTTCGGCGCCATTGCCTGCCGTATAGCAATCTATAGCCCCGGCTTTTTTTATAAATGATCTGATTTCAATCGAGCCTGGTTCGGCATTAAAATCGCCGCAGATAATATTGTAATCATGGATTTTGTTTGCATTCAATATTCCGGCTAGTGCCTCTGCCTGGCTTTTCCGGGCAAGGGTGTTGTTTAAATGTGTCAGGTGGGTATTTGCCACCAATACTTTTTTTTCGGAAGGCAGCACAATCTCAACCATTTGCACTTTTCGGTCCTCATCGCCTTCTACAGCAGGCAGTTCAAATTGGTTAACTGCAATAATCGGGTAGGCCGACAAAACCCCCAATCCCGATTGGCTTTCTACCCAATCGCCGTCAAGGTACCTGGGCTTTGACCGGCCGGGCACAAACGAGTAGTGCATGCTTAGCTTATCAGCTAAAAACTTCAACGTATCGGCTTGCCCGTCCTCACTGCGGAAACATTCCTGGCAGGCTATAATAGCGGGTGCCAGGGTTTTCAATTGTTGGGCCATTATGCGCATACGTTTGGAGTAATCGCCATCGCATTTCCAGGTGTTTATAGTGATGATTTTAATATGTTCCAATTTGCATCAATATCAGCGATCTAAATTGCACTTTCCTCATTCAGCTAAGATTAGCTGACGGTTAGGTTTCTATTAAATTTGTTAAAAGTGAAGGATTTTATAAAAAATGGAAATGAAAAATATGCCGGTAATCCCCTTAATATTAGTGAAATGTTAGTCGTTTGTTTGTTTTTGGTTGAATTGAACTTAATTTAACATAAAACCACCCTTTTATTGTTAGGAATTAACGTTATGCTAAACATTACTTCAATTCTGTTTTTTAACATCGTGTAGTTAAATCACCGATGAAAAAGTACAGGCTTGTAATTATTGACGATCATTACGATATACTTGAATTGTTAAAATATAACCTTGTGAATGAGGGTTATGAGGTAAAAATGTTTTTTAATGCGGTTGACGCGCTCAAGTATATAAATACTGACAATACCGATCTGCTGATCACGGATTGGATGCTCCCTGAGATGGATGGCCTTGAACTTTGCCGGAATTTAAAGATGAGCGTATCAACACGCGATATCCCTTTGGTAATGTTAACCGGCAAAAATGACGAGATCGACGCGGTTACCGCCCTTGAAGTAGGCGCCGAAGATTATATAACAAAACCGATCCGCTTTAAAGAACTGCTGAGCCGGGTAAAAAAAATATTGCGCCGCAGCATTACCAGCGAAGAAATGGTTAGGCCCGGTAAGGAAGTTAAAGAACATATAGAATGCGGCGTGTTAAAAATGAACCTTGTAAGTTATAAGGTGTTTTTAAGTGATGAACCCCTTGAACTAACCATTGGCGAGTTTAAATTACTTGAATTGCTGGCAAAACAGCCCGGCAAAGTTTTCTCACGTAACCAGCTTATCGAAAAGATAAATGGCTCCCAGTATTTTGCAACCGAGCGTTCAATAGATGTGCAGGTAGCCGGTTTACGGAAAAAATTGGGTATATATAAGGACGCTGTTGAAACAGTACGCTCGGTAGGGTATCGGTTCAGGGTCCCTGACCCTTTAAATGAGGAATGATCCTCATTTTGCTATTTCATTTTTAAAGATCAGTATTTCGATTTTTTCACT
>Ga0207068_1200_pt1 | contig 14087 bp, 13 predicted proteins | sample Alteio_BWMinCont_23_FD_153475 | JGI IMG/M metagenome (GOLD analysis project Ga0207068, IMG submission 153475) | Enriched cells from forest soil in Barre Woods Harvard Forest LTER site, Petersham, Massachusetts, United States -... | ecosystem: Environmental > Terrestrial > Soil > Temperate forest >... | reverse complement strand
CCTTTCACGAATCAAATGGAAGGGGGGATTGGCGTTAGGTCAGAAGTTTAACCCCGGAGAACCACACATTCAGTTCAATTCCCCGGCGCTGTGGCCACCGCGTAGTTTTCGCGGACGTCGAGATGAATGCACAATGGGGCAAAAACGTGGAGACCATACGCGCGCTATTGATGCTGTTTAATTCGAGATAATACGAACAGATTCCACCCGTATAATCCCTGCAACATTTTCTCTGTGAGGCGATCAATCGCGTTGAGTACGGACATGACGCGGGGCCCGGCTAAGACGCCTAGTCGATCGATTTCCACTTTGCGGTGAAATAACCTTGGGACCAGCCTTCGGGCCGGAAGCGTAATCACCGAAACGATCGACGCCCACGTGTTGACAAAAAAGCCGATCGCCATTTCGTGTTCTACAACTTTCAAGCCAGAACTCTCGAAAATCGCGCGCCACTCCGCCGGGGAATTGAACTGAATGTGTGGTTCTCCGGGGTTAAACTTCTGACCTAACGCCAATCCCCCCTTCCATTTGATTCGTGAAAGGATTTCAAAAAGAGTTCGCCGATTTGGGACCGTGCAAAAAATCAATCCATCGGCGGTTAGCAAATCAATCATCGGGATCAGAAGCTCTTTCGGCTGGTTCAGGTGTTCAAAAACGTCGAAAGCCGTGATGAGAGTGAATTGCTCGCCAGTGACCTGAGAAAGGTCACTGCCGGCTATCAGCGTCGGCTGCACGGAACAATCAGCCCAGTTATAATCTGCGTAATAGGCTTTCATCGTTGCCTCGTTAAGATCGAACGAGACAACATTGAATCCATTGAGACTAAGCTCAAAAGTCTCACGAAGCGAGCCGGCGCCAAAATCGAGAACTCGTGAATTCTTTGGAATTTGGTCCAAATAGCGGCTAAAAATTGACCACCTGTAATTGACGTTGCGAGTATTGCAACCTAGTAGTTTGGCAACATCTTTGGTGCGGTCGAACGTGCGTCTGCCTGTTTCGCTCATGAAATCCTCCCGCCAAATTCTGTTAGCTCAGTACCAACCCGATCGGAGTGACAATGTTAGAGTACTCACCCGCTAGCGACAAAAAATCATTTCGATGTCGTCCAACATGGGAGTAAGGCCTGTCCTTAATTGAGCCCAATGATGGCGGCGACCGGGGTCGAGTGCTGATTGTCTTGTCGTAATCTGTGACAGCGCAGAGGTTTGATCACGCGCCCGTCGGCATCGAAGGCGCGCTCCTCAATGGAGACACGAAGGGCTGGTGGCGCGTTCAGTCAAATCCGAATCAAGTTGACGTCCCCTGAGTCACTTAGTGAACATCTTGGGAATCCGCTAGTAAAGGACCAGGCCTTCCCCACGCAGCAAGACGTCACTAACCGATATAACTGCGAGTGATGTTGACGAGCTTCTTGGCTTTTTCGAACAAGGAATAGCTGGTCCGATAATCCCGGAAGGTTTTGTTTGGCGACGCCATGATCGCATCGAAGCCTGTAGGCGTAAGTTCAAGCTTCTTGATGGCGTATTCGCGATCTCCTTCCAACAACTGAGCCGGATAAACCGCTAGCTTCATTGATTCCGACGCCTCATCGCGACTCATCTGGCCCGACAATATCAGGTTCGAATAGTGAGCCTTGCGCTTGTCGATGTTGAATTTCCGTGGCAGCACATAGGCCTGATAGAAGCGCGTATAGATCGACTCATAGTGCTTGCCACCGTAATAAACCCATCCCAGTTTGTTCTGGAGCATATCCATCGCCTGCTTCTTATCGTAATCGATGTAATTGAGAATCGAAACCATTCGAATGCGGCGAATGAAGATATGATAAAACAGCCGCAGCAGCGAAAAATGCGGATAGGTCGAAAGGCTCGCCGTTCCAAAGCGGCGATGCACGTCACTCACATAGGTCCAGTCAAAGTAGCCATAACCCCACTTCTCCGGGAGGATTGCCTCGGAGACAACATTCATTCCGGTAATGACGTGCCTTAAGCGGTGCTTGGAAGCCAATTCATAGAGCAATGCAAGAATGGCGTGATCGGTCGGCACCTCGCCGTCGGGTGTCGCCGCCTTGAGAAAGGATACCTGCAAATCGCGGAACTCTTCCCAGTCGATGACATGGGTATAGAGGTCTATTCCGAGAACATTGAGGGTCTTTTCAATATTGGCGACGGCCAGTTCGGAGTTCCAGCCATTGTCGAGATGCACGGCAAGCGGCCGCAGCCCAAGTTCCTTAACGATCCATGCGACGTAGGTACTGTCAACGCCGCCGCTCACGCCGATCACGCAATCGTAGTCCTTGCCGGCGCCGGCGCTCTTGATCTCCTCGACCAGCAATTTCAGTTTGTCGTCACGCTGATCGCGCGGGATTAGTCGCTGCGCCGCGACACGATCGTAACGATAACAATGGCTGCACACCCCGGCATTGTCGAAAGTGATCTCTGGATCAGTCGTATCCATAATGCAACGTACACAAACTCGGGTCACCGTCATTCACGTCCCCGACGGGCCGACGACGAGGTTCGGTCGCGGCCGCTGATAGCTGAGCTCCCCTTCCACGCTTACGTCGGAAAGAACGCTCGCGCCGCGCGTCAGGACCATAAAAAACAGTACAAAGAAAGCATTCGTCGGATGGAACACACTACCCCAATTCGTAAGCATGAACAAAATCCCGGGAAAGCAGGCACAACCCCAAGCATCCCGCGCATGCGCCAGTCGAGCAAGCTCACGAACCAGATAACCCGCAAAGAATAAACTAGGCAAGCCATACACGGCCAGAAGACGCGTCGGCAAACTCTCTGCGCCGTCTGCCGGCAGCCCCGGAACAAGATCGTAAGACACATGTTCGCTGAAATCAAAGGTCCCAAGGCCCATCAAGCCGGGACTTGAGACAAACATTTGAACATGCTCCGACCAAACCCAGGGCCTATAGAGCTGCTGATAGATAGCGGCGGTATCGAGCTCGCCCTCGCCACGCAACAGCAGCCGCGACAGCACCGGAAATTGCTGCAATACCTCCAAAATCGGTACGATATACGCGACCGCCATCATGAAGCCGACGCCGGTGCCGAGCGATACCCAGAACAGGAATTTCGGCGCCTTGCCGCGAGAGCCTCCAAACACAAAACGCAAGAGCAGGTAGATACCGGCGGCAATGAACGCCGCGCGGACAAAGGAGAGAGCCAGAAAGTAAAGACAAAGGAGAAGCGCAACCTTGTGCCTTCTGGCGATAGCGGATTCACGCGTCAACAGCAGGAACACGAAAAGCGCCATCGTTCCCGTATTGGCAATGTGCGGAAAATATGAAACCCGCCAGCCGCCATATTTGCTCGGTGTCTCTCCCGGAAGCAGACCCCAAAAATTCCAATCGGTGAATATAACAACAAATATGCCCAATATAATGGAAGCAAAGAATATGCTAATGACGTCATCAGTACTCAAACGCGTACTTTCGCATGCGCACCATGCCAGCACCACTATCAGCAAGAAAAGCTGCGTCACCGTACGGAAATCACCTCGAATGAGGTGGAATGCGCCGGCGAGGATCAAGAAATAGAATAGAAGGTGCGCGCGACCGCCGAGCGCCGTGATAATTCCCGGCAGAAATATCAGTGGAATTAAAAGTGCCGGCAGCACAAGCAGCCAGTAGACTAGGGAATACCGGGTAACTACATCGGCCTGCCCGAGCGACATTTGCACCGCAATCGAATTGCAAAGGAAGAAAAGTAGCCAAAAATTTCTGCGAGAATCCGCGATCATTTCAGAACCGCAGATAACTCGGCTTGATCGGGATATGTGATCAAAACAGCACGATGGGGTCCGTGAAAAACGAACATGGCGCCGGCCGCGACCGCTGCCGCGCCCGCTTGTTTCGACGCCTTGGCAAAATCAGCGATCGATCCGGCACCACCGGACGCAATAACGGGAATGCCAAGTACCGACGTAACTTTCGAGACAAGGTCGAGATCATACCCTTTCATCGTGCCATCGCGGTCGATGGCAGTGAGCAGAATTTCTCCGGCGCCAAGATCTTCCATCTGTCGCGCATATACAACCGGGTCATGGCCGGTCGACTTTGTCCCGCCTTCGGAGTAAACCTCGTACCGGCCGAACAGCTTACGTTTGACATCGATGGACACCACCACCGCCTGACTGCCGAATTCGCCGACCGCGTCCCGCACCAGCTGCGGATCTCTCAATGCAGCGGTGTTGAGCACGACTTTCTCGACACCGGTACCGAGAACCCGCCGTATTTGATCTACAGATGTAATTCCGCCGCCATACGCAACGGGCATGAAGCATTCGCTGGCAATATTTTCGATCGTGCCAAATGCTGGCCCCTTGCTTGTCCGCGAGGCCGTGATGTCAAGCAGCACGAGTTCATCAACTTCCTTGTCGTTGAATATCCTGATCGCGTTGATGGGGTCGCCGACATATTTGGGATTACGGAATTCAGTCGTCTTTACCAGCCCGGCGCCGCGCAGCAAGAGACTGGGGATGACGCGCGTCTTCAGCATCTCAGGTCCGCTCGACGAAATTGCGGAGAAACCACATTCCATACCGATGGCTCTTTTCCGGATGAAATTGGGCGCCCATCAGATTATCGCGCTGAAATGCCGCTGTGAATGTTCCCGAGCCATAAGTTGCCTCAAGCAAAACGTCCTCAGGCGCCGCGCAGGACACATAAAAGGAATGCGCGAAATAAAACCGCGGTTCTTGCGGAAACTCGACAATCAGAGCAGAATTTTTGGTCGGGCTGACCTGGTTCCAGCCCATATGCGGCACTTTGAGGCCGGGGTCGGATCGCTGGTCGAACCTCTGCGTCCGCCCCGCGATCCAGCCCAGCCCCGGTAATTCGCCCTCCTCGCTGCTCGCGGTCATCAGCTGCATGCCCAGGCAAACGCCGAGGGTCGGAATTCGCTCGACTAAAACTTTCTCATTGAGCAGCGGAATCATACCGGATTGCAGCAGTTTTTTCATGCCCGCATCAAATGACCCCACACCGGGCACGATGATCCTTTCAGCGTCTCGTAAGCCATCGGGGGTAGCAGCAATCTTCGACGCCGCGCCGATCTTCTTGAGCATGTTCTGCATCGAACCGAGGTTGCTGGTCCCATAATCGACGATCGTGATCATACCAATCTTCCCTTCGGGCCGGTTATCCGCACTCGGCGAGAACGTCTCGCATATTGCGGATATGATCGTCTCGAAAATAACGATCCGATGTGGCCGGTTGGACCACACCCCAAGACCGGCCTTTCACGACAGCAGCAAGGGTTTCAGGGCTGTCAATGAGAAGTGCATCACCGCTTTTAGCAAGGTCGAGCACCAGCTCATGACTTGGCAGCGCTAGAATTCCAGTCGGTGTCCCGATTCCGAGCGCCTCAAAATGACAAGCAGAGGAGACGCTTAGGTGCAGGTCCGACATGGCGATCATTTCATAGGTATCCGGTCTGGAGTTGCCGGGCCAAAGGTTGACGCGGGCATCGTCCGTAACGCCGGCTCCATATCCGCTTGCGCTGGCTTCATAGCCCGGATGCAGCCGGATGTTGAATTGCAGAGGCCCTGTATAAAGCTTTAGGAAGGCGGCGACAAACTTGGCGGCGTGCAGGCCAACAATCCCGCCCTGCGACGTTAGGGTCAGGGTCGGCTTGTTGAGACCAGCCACAAACCTGCGCTGGCGCAGCGCCCTGCCGGACTCGACCAATGGCGCACCGACCGCACGTACGCGCCCGAGTTTACCAAGCGCTGTGCCGCCAAGTCGCTCAATCCAATATGAACCGTAGACAGTCAGGCCGTCGGGCAACAACAACGATTCACTATCGTAATTGAGCGCACTCGCCGGTAGACAGTCGGGATGATTTTCAGTGAAGACGCCGTGCTGCATTTCGACAAACGGGATTCCGAGATTTTTTGCGGCCAAGAATAGCGCAAATTGACCGGAGTTAGGGACTAGCACACAGCGGGGTCGCAACCGACTCAAGACCAGACGATAAAGCCGGGCGCGCCATTTCAAGACGTCGTACTTGCGCCGAACCCTCTCGGGCGTGAATTCGGAAAGACCGAGATCGCGGACGATAAATTCGGACAGCGCGCGAAATGTGGGACCGTCGTTCGACGTTCGAAAAATCCGGCCCAGCACCGCGCTCAACGCCAGCACGGATGTGTCATCGAAAACCGGCTGACGATAGGCATGATGTGCATTGTCCTCGAACCCGGCCGCGTCGATATAAGCCATCTTGGCGCCGCCCTCGATCTTGTCGATGACGTAATCAAAATAGACGTCGTGCCATCCGCGCTCGTCGCGCCGACGTAGCGCTGAAATCAGGGTGGCGCCGAGATAACGATAGCCACGCCTGGCAAAAATGAATTGGCGAGTCGCGCGAAAAATGCTGGCGACGATTTCGCCGCGCGAAATGGCGTGCTGTGCCAAGCCGAAATTTTGCATCCTCAGCGCAATTTCGAATCGCAGCAATCGCCAGATCGATATGCCATCGACGGTCAGGCGAAAAACGTCCCGGCGACGCTCGAACTCGCCAAGGATGAAAGCAACTTCCGCTTCCGATCTGGTAGCAGGACTTCCATCCATCAGGCCAAACCGAAGATATCTGCCACCAATTTCATGGAGTGCCAAGAGTCCTCTATTGTCGCCAAGCTGGCCGGCTCTTTACGCACCGCCGCTACCGCCTGCGTAGCCTGATAGCGTACGCCAGGCTTGTACGTCGTGTCATCGGGATCGACATCGAGCTTGGTCACAACGCGCGTACCGCGCAGCTGAACGGTGATCTGCTCAAGCGGTCGCATTTCGATCCGCTGCTCCGGCGTGTTGACGCTGACAATCCAGGGACCGGGACCATCCCAGATTCCCTCATACAATCCGACATCCCCGCTGGTGAAATTTATCTTCGCAAGAACCAGTCCAGGCTTTTCGGGCGCCCAGCGAGCAATAGGCTCTACCCCGGCAACCGCTCCACGGCCGAGGACTCGGAAATAGTCGATAAGGTGGATCGAGTTCGCGAACATGTAGTTGCGAGCCACCAGCTCCGGTTGTTTGTGCTGCGCGATGGCCGCCTGCTGATCCTGCTGATCGATGACCTTGACGAATCGCTGCGAGGAATGGCCCCGGAGCAATTGGAGCGCCTGGCGTGTGCTGGAGTAAGTGCGGCGGTTGAAAGCGACGAAGACGCGGCTGCGGGCGCGGATCGCGGCGTCACGGATACGGGTGGCGTCCCCGAGATCGTAGCCGGCCGGCTTTTCGAGCAGCACACACCAGGGATGGGCAAAGCATTCCGAGGCGACCTCGGCCATCGACAATTCGACGACGGTCACCACGACCAGATCGGCGCCGGTTTTTGCATAAAGGTCGGAAACCGAATCGCAGACGCGCGCGCCGTGGGATGCAGCAAGCTTCTCCGCCCGCCCGCGCGTGCGACTGTAAATTCCGGCAATCTCGACATCGGGCAAACTGGCGAACGCCCGCATGTGCTCCGTCGCCATGTATCCGGCGCCGACGAATGCGACTTTCATTGTTGGTGGCAAAACCCCGTCTCCTCAAGCCCACTTGAATTTTCGTTGCAGCGGAAGGCCGTCGTCGAGCAAGACCCGACGTCCCCCATCCTCACCCGACAGGTTCGCCGCCACCAGCACCGCGACCGCGTGACGGCCGCTCACTCCATCCGGATATGATCTATCGGCAAGCATGGCGCGCCAAAGATCTTCTGTCGGCTTTATGGCATCCGCCTGCGCGATCCGCCTGTTGGATTCGGTAGCCGGCATTCCATAACGCGTTGTCGGAAGGTCACGGTATTCCGGCAAACGGTGGATACCCCGAACCAGTCCGGCAAGCTCATCGACGATGATCTGACCGTTGCGGCATCCATAAACAACCTGAATGCCATGGCCAAGATCGGCGCCGAGTTCCATGATCAACCGCGCACCTGATGCGGAAGCGCCGCGCAGTTGCCCTGAACGATCGATGTACTCCGCGCCACGAGGGTTGGGCACATTGTTCGGATCGAACCAACAGGAGATCTCTTTCATGAACTCGTCGGTGAGATAGCGAAAAGCCTCGAAATAATGCGAGCCGTTCATGGCAAGGCCGAAATTTCCGGAGGTGACGACCATCGATCGTAACCCACCGAATTCCGACGTAGCGGCGAGCGCCTTGATTTCGGTATACTGCTCCATGAAGCGCATCTGATGATTGACGGCCAGTCGCGCCCCGGCTGCGCTACACGCGGCTATCATGCGATCGCACTCGTGCAGCGACGATGCCATCGGCTTCTCGCAGAGGATGAAGCGCACGCCGGCCTCGGCGGCCGCGCACACGAATTCGCAGTGGCTGGGCGCTGTCGTTGAAATCACGGCGGCGTCGGGACACATCGCTTGCAACATCTGCTTGGCATCGCTGAATGCGCTCGATTTGGGAACGTCGCATTCCGCCAGCGTCGTTGCGATCGCTTCGGGTGACAGGTCAAAAATACCGGCAAGCTCGAACCCGGCGCCGCGAGCCGCAGCGATATGACGACGGCCCATGCGCCCTACGCCAATCACACAAACCTTCATTCAAGTCTCCGGTTACGGGCACTGGCTGCGGAAGGTGACCGTGCAAACTTCCGCCTGCGCCGCGATAGATGTATCGGTCGCTCGTATCATGATCGGCGCCCAAGGCAACCCGACCCTTCGCGGCGATCAATATCATCACGCCAGTTAAAACGATACCGGGGCGTTATAAAATTTCAAATTGCTGAGGAGTGTTCCTTGACACTTCGATATTTTTTATCGTCTCGCCGGACATTTCTGTCTCCAGAAGTTGCGGAATTTTTCGAGCCAATCTAGTCGCCAACCAGATGAGTCGGTTCGACATCTAAATTCGGTTTTTGCCCACAAAGAAGAACTCCGTCGCGGGAAGCACCTTTTCGTGCACAAGCAACGTATCCATATCGCGGATATAACGAGCGAGCTTGGCGTTGGTGGTCTCGTCAAATCGCAACCCGCCGATCAACTCATGGAAGAATGCTGATGTGTCCTGCATCGTTACGGTGTCAAACGAACGAGAAAGCATCGCATGCATCTCAGCGTAACCGGCCTCGTTGTCATTTGGACTTTGAAGCTTCTCACCACCTTCGCTCTCGTACCGCAACGATTTGAAAATCTTGTCAATCTCTGCGTCTAGTTGGACTTGCTCGGTCGGGATGGAGAGATTCTCATAAAAACCGCCTCCAGCCGAAAGAAACAGTCTAATCATATGAACAACGGCGGCGAGTCCCCGTGTGTAGCGATCTCTTGTGGGCTCCTGAACAATAAATATCCCCCCGGGGCGCAAGAGTTCCTTTACACGTGCAGCCACCCCATCTTGATCTGGAAAATGATGAAGCGCTCCAACGGTTACGACGGCGTCGAACGATCCTCTTGCAAGATTGTCGTCAGCAAGAAAGTCGGCAACTCTGTACTCAAGTGGTCCGCGCTCGGATATCCAAGGATCAGTCGATGCCACGTTCTTAGCTATGGCTATTGCTTTTGAGGAGACGTCGAGACCTAGAACATCATGGCCCGCGCGGGCCAATTCGAGACTGATAAAGCCTGGACCGCAGCCGATCTCCATTACGCGAGCCCTGCCCTTCTGAGGGCCGCTTTGCCTCAGGGCATTGTCAATACGCTCGAAAATCTGCCCAAAATCGAGCTTTACGTATTCCGGGTGTCGCCAAGGGTTATTGTAGAAATATTCGCAAACGGGCGCGCGTCTGAGATCTGGAATATGTCCGTTTGCGATTCGCTCCTCGATCTGCATGTCGAAGGCATGTGCCTCACCTTCAATGTTGGACATAGAGCGTTACTCACTTCAAATTTTAAAGCCGATACCTAGAATGAGTGCTCCATCGCCCGACTGCCAAGCTTGTTGTCAAGCAGTGTATAGGTCGTCAAGCCTCCATAGTCATTGAAAAGCGTGAAATATCCAAATTATCCGTTCAGATGCTGACGCGCGCGTCCACCTGGAAAGAGATCATCAAATGGGATGCCGGAATCGAGCTTCGTCAGGTCACCAAGATTAAGCCTAGTCTTTAACGGATCAGCCCCTGTCGAAGAGTAGAGGCTAATTTCGATCGTGGAGTCGCTCGGAATGCCGCCGTAAATTTCCGGAACATCGTGAACGACTAACGAGGAGCTTCGGCGGTCATCCGCTGAACAAATTCCCCACCAAAACCTTTTCCGCGGCTGAAGGTGTGTCAGCGCCCCGAGCGAACATTCATTGTCAATCAAGCCGCCTTGGTTTGGGAGCACCATCCCGGTGACAAGACGCGTTGGGAATGGGCCATCGGAACGCTTGAATGTAAGCAAGTCGTGAGCTTGCGAAACAGGTTCTAAGACAAGGTCACCCGAAACAAACCGGCTCAATTTTCCGGCGTGGTCCATCGTGTACTTTCCTTCGCTGGACTGAGGATAAACAACGACTTGCTTGCCCGGTATGCCACAGGGATGGGACATGCATAAATGAACCTTGCTTTGCATCGTCGAGGTAGTCAGTCTTCTGTTCGCGGTAGTTGAAATTTGAGTGAGTGACCTGAAAATCACCACCGTCCCATCTCTCGTTGCCGACCAGCATCCGGGTAAATCCCTCGCCAAGCGAATAGGTAAGGCTCGCTTGACCTATATTTCCGGCTAGGAACGCCACGAGGCCGGGGACATGGTCTTTTGGCTTGAGCTTGATACTTTGGTACGGTGAAAGTTTCGGCATATCGATCGTGATATTTCTGCCTTCTCCAAGATGATTTTTGACTTCCAGCCGGCACGCTTGCGGCGCAGTTGCCCTCGATCCGTTATGGAAGACGCAAAACGAGTCCACCTCGTCAGTATCACGAAGCGACCAGCACCCTTCGCTTCCGCTGCTAATCGTGCGGCGTTCCTCAACTTCGAAATTCGAATAAGCACGTGCGTAACTATGAACCGTCGAAATGGCACGAGGCGTCTCATAAACTGCCATCACGGCAGCGTAAGGGATCACCATATTCTGAGTGCCGAACACCTCAATCTCGATGCTGCCTTCAAATTCGTCTCGATCAATCTGGGGTTGATAGTTGATCACTGCATGCGTCGTCATCTTGAGCTGCTCTCGCGCGAGAAGCTGGCCGGCCATATCGCGAGTCGAAGCCACTACCGCCACGTCCAGTGAGCGCTTCGCCTTCCAATAATTCATAAAGGAAATAGTGGTCTGGAAATTTTTGTTCTTGCGGTAGTAAAAAATCGCTGAGGACCTCAACACTAGGCCGAAGGCTCCAGCCATGTTATCTCGAAATGAAATCGTTGTTTTTTGCATACCCACAATCCCCTCCTCTCGGGCGACGATTTTGCCTTCATCTATCATCTTCGAGCGCCTTGAGTCCACAATGCTACCGCTTGCTTTCGCTGAGCCAAGTATCAATCATCGTTCCACTGAAACTCGCGCGGCAGGCCTGGTACGGGAATCAACCAATTCACGGCCTATGCACGCGGCCGCAGCGCCTGTAGCCACGGCATCGGCCGCGATCGATTGGAAAGCCACCAGGTGCCGAGGAACAGCACCGTCTGCGCCATCAAGAAGGCCTGCCCGGCGCCTTCAAGCCCCCTTGTCTTGAGCAGCCAGTAGGAAATCGCAACATTCAGAAGACCGCTAGTGAGGGTTATGACGGCAAGACTCGCGGTTCGTCCGGCATAAAACACATAAGTCACCACCATGAAATACATGCCGCTGACGGCCTGGCCGATCGTGATAAAAATGACGACCGGGGCGGCCGCCTGAAATTTGGCACCCACCAGCACGCCGAGAATAGCCGGCGCCAGCAGGCCCAGCGCTGTGCCTAAGGCCAGTAGCGCCAGGAACAAAGCATACGTCGCGCGGACGATCTTCACGTCGCGATCGGGGTCGCCGACCCTGAGCGCCTCGATCAGGACAGGCGAATAGGCGCGGTTGAGCGCATCGTTCATCAGGTTCAAGACGAGGCCGATCTGCAGCGCCACCATGTAGATGCCGGTGCTGGCAACATCCAGAATGTTGCTGATCATAAACCGGTCAACCATGGCAATCAGCATCCCGCCGATCGCGTGCGGGATCAGGGGAACGCCGAAGTGCAAGGCATTCTCGATATAACCGCGCTCGATCGGAAAACGCAGCCAGTTGCCCCTCATCAGGGTCTCAAGGGCGACCCCCGCGGTCAGAAATCCAGCCACGGCGATACCGCCGATGCGTCCTTGCCAGGCCAGCCCGGCGACGACGACCAGAAGCAATGAGAGGACAAGATCGGTCAGCGCCTGCGTGAGCCGCAATATCGCGAACCTGAAGACAAGTTTGCCGGATTGCCAAATCGAAAGCTGGGTCTGAATGACAAAGTTCGAACCGGAGAGCAGAACCGCGAGCACGAGCCAACGGCCGGGCAGCTTGGTAAACTCCTCGAGCCAGGGCAGCGCTGCGAGAACCAGCACCAGCACAAGCGCCGTGCTGGCCAGAAGAATCGTCAGACAAGATGCAACGTAGCGCGGGAAATCCAGTTTATCGCGATCGAAATAGCGCATGCCGACGGCGCCGTGCACGCTCAGACCCGTCAACGTGCCAAGCACCTGCACGACAACCGCGAAAATCGCGACCTTGCCGTACTCTTCGGGCGACAACAGACGGGTCAGTATCGGCAGCAGTATCAGGGGAACTCCAGCGCTCAAGCCGGCCGTCACTGTATAGATGATGGCCGACCCAAACAGCGCGCGGTGCGTGCTCATGAAGCAAAGAAATCCCACACCGCCTGCTCGACCTCGTCGGCGTCAGCCGTGGTCATGTGCTCGCCGATCGGAAGGCTGAGCAACTGTACATCACTGCGATTGACGAAGAGGTCCTCACTGGCCTGACCGTGCGACGCATAAGCCTGCAGCTTGGGAAGGGCGATCGGATAATGGATGCCCGTCTGAATTCCACGGGCGTTAAGGTGGGCCACGAGTTCGTCGCGCCGCGCGGTGCGCACGACAAACAAATGATAGACCTGCCGCGCCCAGTTCTTGCGCACCGGAAGGACTAGCCCAGCAATCCCCTGCAGATGGTCGAGGTAATGATTGGCAATCGCGATGCGATGCTCGGTCCAGCGATCAACATGGCGCAGCTTGGCGCCGAGGATCGCCGCCTGCAGCCCATCAAGCCGTGAGCTCCGGCCTTCGAATTCATGATCATACTTGGCGATGCGCCCGTGATTGGCGATCATGCGCATTCTTGTTGCCAGTTCCTCACTGTCGGTCACGATGGCGCCGGCATCGCCGTAGGCGCCCAGATTCTTGCCGGGATAAAAACTAAAGGTCCCGACGTCGCCAATCGTGCCCACACGGCGGCCGTTGTACTCGGCGCCGTGGGCTTGGGCGCAATCCTCGATGATCCTCAGCCGGTGCTCCCGGGCAATCAGGCTGAGCGCGTCCATATCGCAGGGATGGCCGTACAAGTGGACCGGCATCAGCGCCGCCGTCTTCGCATTTATTTTGGCGCGAACACTTTCGGCGCTGAGCGTATAAGATTCCGGATCGACATCGGCGAACACGACGCGATGGCCGCAGCGCGTAACCGCCTCCGCGCTGGCAATGAAGCTGTTGCCGGGAACGATGATTTCGGACCCGGGCGGCAATTGCAGCGCCTCGATTGCGATTTCCAGCGCGTCGGTTCCATTGCCGACACCGATGCAATGCGGTGCCCGCATCCACCGCGCAAAATCTCTCTCGAACGCCGGGACATGCGCGCCGCCGACAAAGGCGGACGTCGCGATTACGTCGGCGATCGCGCGATCGATGTCGCCCTTGATCGACAGATATTGAGCATGAAGATCGAGAAACTTGATCATGCGAGATCGCGAATTTTCCGCGCCGGATTGCCGGCATAGATTCCGGGCTCGGTGATGTCGGAGGTGAGCACCGCTCCCGCGCCTATCACCGCGCGGTCGCAGATGCTGACGGGGAGGATCGTGGCATTGGAACCGATCGAGACGCGGTTGCCAACACGGGTCGGCTGCCACAATGACCCCAGATATTCGCCGGGCCGGCGTCGTCGATGTCACGTTCGGAGCGCGCGTGGTCGTCACGGAGCCTTG
>Ga0207068_1235_pt1 | contig 14199 bp, 17 predicted proteins | sample Alteio_BWMinCont_23_FD_153475 | JGI IMG/M metagenome (GOLD analysis project Ga0207068, IMG submission 153475) | Enriched cells from forest soil in Barre Woods Harvard Forest LTER site, Petersham, Massachusetts, United States -... | ecosystem: Environmental > Terrestrial > Soil > Temperate forest >... | reverse complement strand
TGAAATGTACACGGTCTTTGGCTGCAAGTTTCGCTACAAACCATTTTCCCATGGAACCATAACCTCCCATGATTTCATACAAATCCCACCACGCACAATTATGGCTTTCAGCGTAATCGATAACCGCATTACGGGCCAAAGTCATATTGGGGTTTTTTACACGGCCTTTCTTCGATTTACGGTATGAATCACCAGGTGTGGTCAGAAGGATTTCCACCTTTGGATTTCTTGCCCGGATACCGCTTACCAGACTATCGATGTTCCGGGTAAAAGCATCCCGGTCGAATCCGGCGCTGAATCCTTCATTGGTTCCCATAGAGATGATCATCAGATCAGGCTGGAGATAAGTAAGCTGTTCCTGAAAATGCTCGCTCAGATTAAAATGCCGGAATTCTGCACCATTCACACCGATCATGTCATACAGGATACCGGGTTTGTCATTCTCCAGGAGCAGTCCGTATATTCTCGAACAGGACCCTGAATCTCCGGCAGTACAACGGATCATCAGCTGGTGCATGGGTTTGTTGAAATACTGAACGGAGGTATAGCGGGGGGAGTCTGTATTACGCGGGTCGATTGTACCTACCTTACAGCTCAATTCATCACATACCGCATACCCATAATTACCTGGTCCTTTTTCATGAAAGAGTGTGAATTTTGTAAAACCATAATTGAGGGAGCCCTGGTCTTTCACGGTCAGCGACAGGGTTGCATTACTGTCTTTTGTTTCAATGGTAAATCCTCCTATTCCTATCGGCAAGGCCTGATCGGGAAACACGTTTCGTTTACTTTCCCATTTTACATTACTGGTGGTCTTGTAGGAAGGAGGTTCATTGGATTTTGCGATGCGGTAAGGAAAGATAAAGCCCCTCCCCGCGTTTCCATAATCAAGCTGAGCCAGCTGACGCACGGTGCCGGAGAAAAGATCGGCTTGTATATGGGAATCGCCCAGGTGGACGATGTTTACACGGGCTCTTTGCCCCTTTTTTAGCTGTGCCATTTTCTTATAAAATGAACTCATTGCAATACTATCATTATGGATAACACTCAGCTCGGGCCTGATGAAAGGGTAATGCTGCAGCATCGAATCGATATCCGGAACCTGAGCCTGAACGTAAAATGTTTGAAAAAGAAGAAAGAAAAATAATACTATCCGGCTAACCGGCTTTTTTGTCTTTTTTGAATTCACCGATTATATAATTATAGAGTAAGCCTCCCACTTTCCTGGCTCCTCTCGAGTTAAAGTGTGTGTAGTCTGTATTGGCAAATATAGTGTCTCCGGTTACCCATTTCACCATAGACCCCTCCCCCCCCATAGCCTGATAAAAATTCCAGAAAGAAGTATTTGTTTTCTCTGCGACTCTGCGCTGTGCTTCAATAACAATTGGAACAGATGGATCGGTTACATATTCTCCCTCTATGCGGGTTGACTTGTCGCCTGCACTAATCACCAGAATACTGGCAGAGGGAAAACAGTTCTGCATGTGCTTGACCACCTCCGTCATTCCTTTTTCATACCAGGAGAAATCTTTTACTTTATCATTCACCACATTTACCCCATACTGAAGAATAATAAGGTCATAGTTCAGATACTTATTCAGTCCGGCCAGCACACTATACGGCATTTTAGTGAGAGGCATTCCTGAATTTCCCCGAAAGGAGAAATTATCCAGTACAATTCCGCTGTCGCTTTCCATTGAAAATCCGTATACATTAAGCGGAGATGAACAATTGAATACGGCAGTAAAGCTTTGGACCGGATTGGGACAAATACATACCTCATTCACTGGTGCGTTACCAGGCAGAGCAAATGCTTTTTTTCCTTTCAGGAAAACCGAATTATGTCCTTCTGATTTTCCATAGAACATTCTCACGGAACCGAAACGGTTCAGCTTTTTTCTTCCGACCGCACTGTATTTAACCCAGCTTTCATTTCCGGATACCGTTGAATCATCTTCGGAACTGTTGTAATAAGGAAGAAAGGTATGACCGGTGATACCCAATCCATGATCTGGTGGCACTGCGTCCAGCAGTGTATACTCTTTCCAATTCGGAGAGAAGGAATGAATAATGCTTTGCCGGAAACCTGCTACTATACTGGTTACAGGCATAAACCCAACCCCATCCCCACCAAATTCTTCCTGAAGGAGGGACCGGATATCCTGGGTAATGAGATCTCCTTCAATCATCGAATCTCCGAAATAAGCAATGCGTACCTTCTTACGGTCTTTGCCCAGGTGGTGCAGGGCTGTAAAGAAACGGATCAGTCCTCCGGAAGAATCATTTCCAAACTGAATGATGCCCGGGTATTGGTCGAGGGGGACTGTTATTTTCTGAACATTCCTGATCTGCTTCATAGCGATCGTATCGGATAATACCTTTTGGCTTTCGGGAAATGCTTTGGAAATAGTTCCGGAGGAAGTTACATCGGCCAGGAGATTAACTTTTCTTGTTTCAAACGGACCAATATGAAACCCTGCTCCTGTAAAAGACAGGATTAGAAGGAGGAGGACGGTTGTGAGCACCATCACCAGGGGTTCAAATTGTCTGTTTTCTTTAGGTTTCATGTTTTAAAGCTTATCCTGAAACAAAGATAAATGATTTACAGAGCCGGTGTCTGCAGGTTTATTATCCGCTGCATGCTACTGATTATCTGCTTCCAAAATCATTTGCAGCAGCATATTCAGCGCGGTGTCGGCAGAGACTTTTATATTTCTTTCCCGTTGATGACCAAACATATATTTTTCCGTTTTCAGCTTTCCTCCTGAGGAGACAGCGATCCACACCGTGCCCACCGGCTTTTCAGCAGTGCCACCAGAGGGACCGGCAATTCCGGAAACCGCAATAGCATGCTGCACATGAAATGTCTTTATAGCTCCGAGCACCATTTCAGTAACTACTTCCTTGCTAACAGCCCCGTGTTTTTCGAGGGTTTCTTTCTTTACGCCCAACAGTCGCTCCTTTTGTTCATAGGAGTAAGTCACCACAGATCCTTCATAGTAATCGGAACAACCCGGTATACTCGTAATGAGATGAGAGATATAACCCCCGGTACAGCTTTCCGCAAGTCCCAGCTTTTCTTTTCTTTTCCGGAGCAGATCTCCTAATACCTGCTCTATCGTCTCATCGTCCGCACCGAAGATGTAGGGGGAGATCAGTTTCCTGAGCTCTGCTTCTTTCTCAGAAACAATTTTCTGAAGCGCCTCTCCGGAGGGACCTGAAGTGGTCATTCTAAGCCTGACCATATTCGGAGCAGGGAGGTAAGCCAGTTTGATATGATGCGGGGCCAGGCTATCTTCCCAGTCGGAAATACGTTCTGCCAAAGCACTCTCTCCTATTCCCTGGGTGAGTATGGTCCGGTGAAGGATATGAGGAAAGTGGAATTTCTGAATCAGTTTCGGGATGACTTCTTGTTCCATGATTCCCTTCATCTCATAGGGTACACCAGGCATAGATATATAAACCTTTCCGTCCTGCTCAAACCACATTCCTGGAGCGGTTCCATTTTTGTTAGGAAGAGGAATACAGTTGGAAGGGATTTCAGCCTGTAAGCGGTTCACGGGGGTGACCGGTTTACCAAAGCGGGCGAAGATAGCTTCCACATTTTTGTATACGTCCGGATTGAAAACGAGCTTTACCCCGAAATATTCACAAAGGGTGGTCTTGGTGATGTCGTCCCGGGTAGGCCCCAGTCCTCCGGTAATCAGTATAATATCAGCCCTGTTTTTCGCCTCATCGAGGGCTTTCAGGATATGCTCCCGCTCGTCCGAAACAGAGGAGATCTGCTTGACGAAGATTCCGGCCTTATTCAGTTCCTGGGCCATCCAGGCTGAATTGGTATCTATAATCTGCCCAATGAGGATTTCGTCGCCTATGGTTATAATTTCAGTGACCATACTGTTCATGTTAATCATTAAGAATGCACGAATTTAAGGTTTAGGGTTCAGAGCCTGACGTGTTTATGAAGGATTTGTAAACATCCATCGGTTTGCAATTGTTGACATTGTAAACTTTGGCCGAATATTTGTACTTTGCCGGGAAATAAAGAAAAGGATCTATGAAAAAAATACTGTTCACACTCGGTATCGTTACCTGTCTGGGCTATCAGGTCAACGCTCAAATCAACCTTGGTAACCTCGAAAAAGACGGATCAGACCTCCTTAAAAAGGCAGAAGGGGATAAGAAAGGAACCGGTTCAGACAGTCCGCTTTCCAACGATGAGGTCGTAAAAGGATTAAAGGAAGCTCTTCAAGTAGCCGCGAAGAACTCCACAGCCTCTGCTTCCCAGATGGATGGCTTTTTCAAGAACCCTAAAATATTCATTCCTTTCCCTCCGGATGCTCAGAAGGTCAAAGACAAATGTATTGATCTGGGTATGAAAGATCAGGTCGATAAATTTGAGATGAACCTGAACAGGGCTGCAGAGGAAGCTTCCAAATCAGCCGTGGATATCTTCATCAATGCCATCACGAACATGAGTGTACAAGATGGTTTCGCGATCCTGAAAGGAACAAATACTGCAGCCACCCAATACCTCAGAGATCATACCACGAACGACCTGCTCGCTAAATTCCGTCCGATTGTAGATGCTGCGATTGCAAAGGTGGAACTGACTAAATCATGGACTCCCATCGTCAATACCTATAATCGTATTCCATTCGTGGAAAAACAGAATCCTGATCTGGGCGATTATGTCTGCAGGAAAGGACTTGAGGGCCTCTTCAAGTTGGTGGAAGACGAAGAGATGAAAATCCGTAAAGATCCTGTTGCTCAGGTCACCGATCTATTGAAGAAAGTATTCGGATCTGTTATGAAGCAGTGAGCGATCTATGTTCACGAAAATTTGAAGCTCACCTAGCAATTATAGGGTTTAAAACTATTGTTCTAGTCTTAAATTCTTTAAATTTGTATAAAATCTAAAGGCATGAAAACTTTAGTCATTCAATCCAAAAACCCTTCCGAAATCAAGTTCCTTTCTAACCTGCTCAAAAAGCTGGGTTTTGATGCCAAGTGGATGAATTCTGAAGAAATAGAAGACTTTGGAATGTCTGTCCTGATGAAACAGGTGGATAGGAAAAAGAAAGTGAGCCGGGAAGTGATAATGAAAAAATTGAAGGCCTGATGCAGGTTGAATTCCTTGATCGCTTCAGCAAGGACCTTGACAAACTGAAAGTAAAGCACGTCAAGGATGGCGTTCTAAAATTGATCCATCGTCTGGAAGCAGCTAATAATCTCTCCGAAATTCCGAATCTTAAGAAACTTGCCGGTCATAAATCAGCCTTTCGTGTGAGGATTGGGGATTACCGGTCAGGAATGTTTATTGAAGGAAATACCGTTCAGTTGGCCAGAATCTTGGACAGAAAAGACATTTACAAGGTTTTTCCATAGCCCATTTACAAAGCACCCAAGTTCAAACCTATGCCCCGCTCCAGCGAATTTTTCTACCGTCATATAGCCCAGACCAGTGAACTTCCAATGGGATTGGAGATTGAGAAAGCCGAAGGCTCGTGGATCTTTACACGGGATGGTAAAAAGTACCTGGACCTTATTTCTGGAATCTCCGTAAGCAACACCGGGCATCTTCATCCTCATGTGACCAAAGCAATTCAGGCACAGTTGGGGAAATATTTGCACACGATGGTATATGGAGAACATATCCAGTCGCCCCAAGTGCGTTTTGCAAAGAAACTTGCCGAATATCTTCCCAATTCCCTTCACACCGTATACTTCACCAATTCCGGTGCGGAAGCCATGGAGGGTGCGATGAAGCTTGCCAAACGTTACACTGGCAGAACCAATATACTCTCCTTTCATAATGCTTACCATGGAAGTACCCAGGGAGCATTAAGTATTATGGGAAGCGAAGAGTTCAAGAACTCATTCCGTCCCCTGCTACCCGGAACAGCGATACTGGAGTTTAATGACCTCTCGGCCCTCGGACAAATTGATGGACATACCGCTGCCGTTTTTGTCGAACCGGTACAAGGCGAAGCAGGAGTCGTTCCCGGGAGGAAAGATTTCATGAAAGCTTTACGCACTAGTTGCACAGAAAAAGGAGCCTTGTTGATATTCGACGAGATTCAGACGGGCTTTGGCCGCACCGGCTCTCTATTCGCATTCGAACAGCTTGGACTCATCCCCGACATCCTTGTTTGTGCGAAAGGTATGGGGGGAGGAATGCCATTAGGAGGCTTTATTTCATCACCGGAAATAATGAGTTCTCTTGTTAAAGATCCGGTCTTAGGGCACCTGACTACTTTTGGTGGGCATCCCCTCTCCTGTGCAGCCGGACTCGCAGCATTCGAAGTGCTGGAGGAAGAAGACCTGGTGGCAAAGGTCAAAGAAAAGGAAGCCTTGTTTGTTTCCCTTCTCCAACATCCAAAGATCAAAGAACTCAGGCACTCCGGGCTGCTGCTCGCCATGGAGTTTGAATCCCCGGCTTTAAACCAGAATGTCATTAAGGCCTGCCTGAAAAGGGGGGTCATCACCGACTGGTTCCTTTTTAACGCCAGCTCCCTCCGGCTGGCTCCTCCTCTGACCATTTCAGAAGAAGAAATCCGCTTTGCCTGCAGGGTATTGTTGGAAAGTATATCTATTTGCTGAAACTGAATTTTTATCGGAAATTTACGATTGCAAGAACTATAGGCCACCCAAAAACTTAATTCAATTTCAGAGAATGAATGTATTGATTGTTGAAGACGAGCAGAACCTAAGCAGGGAGATTGGTATTTTCCTCGCCAAAGAAAATTATACCTGCGATATTGCCGGAAGCAAGAAAGAAGCTTCGGAAAAGATTTATGTTAATAATTATGATTTCATCCTGCTCGACCTGGGGCTCCCTGATGGAAACGGACTATCCCTGCTGGAAGAAGCCAAGAACGCAGAGAAAGAGGCCTCTTTTATAATTCTCACGGCCAGAGGGGCTACAGATGACAAGATCGAAGGACTGAATCTCGGGGCCGATGATTATCTGGCTAAACCTTTTTCTCTTCCAGAACTTCACAGTCGCATGCAAGCCATCACACGCAGAAGGCATGGCTTAAAGAAGAATGTAGTTTCTTTTTTCGGGTTCCTGATGGACATACAAAACCGTACGGTTACCTTCTCGGAGAAAGAAGTTACACTCACCAAGAAAGAGTTCGATATCCTGCATTATCTCCTGCTCAATAAAAACAGGGTGCTTACAAGGCTCCAGCTCACCGAACATATCTGGGGAAATATCCTGGAAGATGATTACGACAGTAATTACATGGATGTACACATCAAGAACCTCCGTAAAAAGTTAAGCACCTTCGCCGAAACCGACTGGCTCGAAACGGTACGGGGCATCGGTTATAAGGTGAGTATGAAATAATGAAGCTCCGCACCAAACTAAGCTTATACAGTACCCTTTCCAAGCTGCTCGTTCTCGTGGCCTTCATTATTATTGTTCCTATTATCATCTCGATAGTCTCCACTCAGCATACCGACAACCGGTTGCAGATCATGAAAGACAAGGTGATCAAGATTGTAAACAAGGTAGGGATCAAAGAATTTCTTCAGGAAGAGCAAGACAGCATTTTTGCGAGTTATAATATCCTCAAAGAAGAATACATCAGTATTGAATCTACGGAAAAAGTCATGCCGATAGTCCAGTTCGAGAACACCCAACGGATCTGGGATGATGAAACGGTTGATTACCGGGTATTAAACGTCACCTTTCGTCATGCCGGTCACCTGTATATGCTTGAAATTGGTAAGAGCCTTGCGGTGGTCAAGGAGCTGAACGGAGTCTTGCAGAAAGTTGCATTCTTTGTACTGATCATTTCATTTGCCATCACCATCCTGCTGAACATCGGTTACTCCAATTATCTGCTTCGTCCTTTTCATCAGATAATCGAGAAAAAGCTCAAGTCGGTGGATACACCTGAGAAATTCAACTTTGAAACGATACCCACTACCACTGCAGATTTTGTGTATCTCGATCAGACCATCAATGAGATGATGCATAAGATAAAAGACACTTTTACCCGGGAAAAGGAATTCATTTCCAATGTATCTCATGAGCTCCTCACCCCTATCAGTGTGCTTCAGACCCGGTTTGAGAATATGCTCTCGGAAGGAAAGATGGATGAAGAAAACGCCATTCGCTTAATCGATTCCCTGAAAACTCTGAACCGGCTAAAAAAAGTTACAAACACGCTCTTGCTCATTTCCCGCATCGAAAATGAACAATATCTGAAAAATGACTCTATAAATATGCTGGAGCTGACCTCCGAAGTGGTGTCAGAAATTGAAGAGCGTTTTACCGGTAAAAACATTACTGCCATTATAGATTTTAAAGATAACTACCAGCTCAAAAACGGTAATCACGACCTGCTTTTTACCCTTCTTTTTAACCTGGTCAATAATGCTATAAAATACAATGTGGAGGGAGGCAAAATATTTTTGAGGGGGATGATGAAGCAGGGTACTTTTATCCTCGAAGTGGAAGATACAGGAATAGGCATTTCAAACGAACAAATAGGCAATATTTTCAGCAGGTTCAAACGGCTGAATGCCAACTTCACAGAGGGTTACGGACTAGGCCTCCCTATTGTCAGAACCATTGCTGAATTTCATAATATTGATGTGATTGTGACCTCAGAACCCGGGAAAGGATCTGTTTTTAAATTATTATTTATAAATAATTCGAAAATAAGCTGATTCTTCATACTGACTTCATATTCATTGTCCACCTTTGTATCATAATTATAACAGAACCCAAAACCAATTAAAACAAACAACATGAAAAAGATCATCGCAATGTTTTTCGTAGTAGCTTTCACTACTTCTATGGCTTTCGCACAAGATGCTAAAGATGCTAAGAAAGACGACAAAAAAGCTCCTGCTAAGAAAGAAGCTAAAAAAGACGACAAGAAAGCTGCTCCTGCTAAGAAGGAAGAAGCTAAACCAAAGAACAACTAATTTGTTTTTTGTCTTATTGAAAAGAGCCCTGCAGCAATGCAGGGTTTTTTTTTGTTCAAATCAATGCTTCGCCTTGTGGAGAGATGTCTCCCGCCATTCGGCGGGACGAACCTCAGAGCGGATGGCTGTGCTAGTAATTTCCTATGCTCAGCATTACAAGAGTACATGCTTCCTGGGCAATGATCCCGGCTTCCTCTACCCTTTTTTCAAACTCAGGGTTCTCAGTACCCGGATTAAATACAACTCTCCTGGGTTTCAACGAAAGGATATAGTCATAGTAAGAAACCTGATTGGCTGGTCCTACATATAAGGTAACCGTATCGATATCTTTTAGCTCAGGCATTCCGGTCTGAATTTTAACACCCAGTACTTCTCCGGCCTTATGCCCGATAGCAACGACCTGGTGGTTATGATGCAGAAGTTGTTCCACGGCTCTATAGGCGTATCGGTCTGTCTTTTCTGTGGCTCCTATGACTAGTGTTTTTGACATTGTCTTATTTTATTACAAAGATATTCAATCACCAGCATAAAATGCTTACCCATCGGCAACCCGGCTTCTTTTTCGGTCGGGGTTCGCTTAGCAATGCTTAACAGGACCCGATCCATACTGCTTTATATCTTTAACTACCGCATTACCGCTGTAGGAAATCTTTCCCTCTCCATAGTGGGAGATAGAGATGGTTTTTTCGGAAAAGAGATCCACGTCGCCTTCTGCCATGTTTTTGATTTTCAGATCCTGTGCTAGTAATCCTTTAGATGAAAAGTTTCCCTGGCTCTGGTTTTTAATTTCAATCGTATTGCACTTTCCTTTCAAGGTTACATTGCCAACGGTCTGACTAATCAGTTTGATAGCGGGTACATCCAGGTTGAGTTCGGTGTTCCCAGTGCTTTGGACTTTTATTTCAATCGGGGAAGTAAGGGTGATGGGAACATGGCTGATGACATCTCCCCCATCGCATATTACATTGAGCACTTCTATCTGACGGAAATAGATTTTTATACTGCATTTCGTAAAGCACGGCTTCCGGAGTTTTGCTTCGGAAGAGACATAAAGCGTTCTCCCTGCATTTTGAATGTCAAAATATTCCATGAGGTTTTCATCGGCCTCAATGACCACCTTTTCTTCGGCAGACTGGATCAACTCCGTTGTTCCTTTTGCCGAAATATGCAGTCGTAAGAATGTACTGACCTGCATCTCTTTGGTAATTATTTTACCATTTCCTTTTACTTCTACCATTTGTCTGAGTTTTTTAAAGTTTACCATATTTTATTTCTTAATCATTTAACATTTCGCAGTAAAATCCCTGGGTTTTTATCATGTTTATTATTTCCTGTGTAGGTACAGGTCCCCATGCCCCCACCACACGCAATATTTTGTCATTGTCCTCCAGGTCCAACGTGGCTACAACCTCCGGCCATTGTTGCTGTATGTTTGTAAGTATCTGTTTTTTAGACACTTTGCTCTTTATGTCCGTTTTAAAAAGCTCGATCATTTCGGTGTGTTATTGAATTTTCTGAAACAAAAGTAGTCCTTAAAAGAAAGAGTATGTTATATTTAAGGGATAAGAACTTATATTTACCGGATTAATGGGGATTCGAATTATCAGTCCGAATGGACAAACCACAGAGGTTTTGCGCTTTGTAAAACAGGAAGTCAATTCCATATGGTTCTGGTGCAATGTGCATGGATTGCAGCATAATTTGATGTATGGAAAGCGGCCGGATAAGAAGAGGAAATCTTCCGGCTCTGGGCCACAGCTCCTGGTAGAGTTTTCTCCTGCAGCGTTTCAAGTTGTGGCTCAGATGGGAAACCTTTCCTTACGCAACTTTGCCAAAGAAATCAAAAAAGAGAAAGCACTTTATTTATCGAAGACGAACTTGGTGCTGGATGCTGGCATGCTGCAATGTGTTTCGGCTATTACGCATTACCAAGGTAGTGAAGACACAAAAAGTATGTATATGTATGCCCGTGTGCTCGATTTGCTTTGGCTGCAGCAGGAAAACTATTTACGTACACAAGCGCCCCAAACGGTGTATGTTAAAACAGAATATGATAAAGAGCGTATTGTGTTCGCTCGGGATTATTTGCTTACCCACCTAGATGCTCCTCCAACTCTTATTCACCTGGCTGCTATTGCTGGAATTAATGAATTTAAGCTAAAGCGGGGGTTTAAAGAACTGTTTAATCAGACAGTCTTTGGTTATCTGGCAGAAGTCCGGTTGGAAATGGCACGAAGGGCCCTGCATGAAAACAAAAAGACAGTCACGCAAATTGCTTTTGAGTTGGGATATGCATCCCTCCAGCATTTTAGTAAGGCTTTTAAAGAAAAATTTGGAGTTTCTCCTGCAAGATATTAAAGTTACTGTATTGGTTTAGAAAGCCTTCGGGGCCTTACTGTGCAAATGCCAGCTCCAACGCTCGGGTTCATCTCTAGGTTAAATGCTATAACTATCTCTGGTACTGGAAGAACACTCGTGTTACAAGAAATGATCCCTTTCTTGAACAGACTCATTGCGGTTGCTTCGGAGGGCCTTCGAAGATAGTGATCGTACCTTCGGATAGAGTAAGGTGTACTCCGGATAGAGTAAGATGTACTCCGGATAGAGCCGGAGTTACTCCGGATAGAGTAAGATGTACTCCGGATAGAGTCGGAGTTACTCCAGATAGAGTAAGATGTACTCCGGATAGAGCCGGAGTACATCATTCTACTATTTCACAGATTTTAAAAGAAGGTCACTGCACAAGAACTATAGCAGGAGATATTTTACAAGAGTCTCTCCTCAAACACAATCTCATATTTGATTCCGTCAGGGTCTTTGAAGAAGACAGCATAATAATGTTCACCATGCTGTGGAAAGAATTGGGGCCCTTCTACAATATGAGCATCTATCTCCTTGATTAAAAGGGACAAGCGATCAACTTCTTCTTTAGATTCTGCTTTAAATGCCAGATGATGCAATGCTCCGGGTTTCCGGCGATGAACAATCTCCTCTTTAAATGCTTCCCTCGGAGAATTGATCCCAAAAATCAGCAGAGGATGAAAATATTCAATCACCTCAAAATCGTGCTTTACAACTCTTCCTTTGGACTTGCGACCCAGATCAAAACCAAGAATGGGCAGAAACTTATCATAAAAAGGTTCAGCCTTATCGAGGTCTTTTACTGTGATTTGAATATGATCAATAATTGGTTTCATGTTGCAACAGCTATCTGTGGTCAGGTTGTTTCCTTAGATGACCTTTCTCACAGGCAGGATCCAAATCGAAGGGTGTTTAGGAAACAAAACCCTTCTCAGCTTGGCTGAGAAGGGTTAGTCTTCACGTCGACAGTATCGTATTTTGTCATCGCGCACTCGCTTTCGCAGCTACTGGCGGACTGCGTCCGCCGTAGCTCGCTTCAGCGAGCGAAGGCGGAGAGAGAGGGATTCGAACCCCCGGGGCTGTTACACCCAGTAGTTTTCAAGACTACCGCGATAGACCACTCTGCCATCTCTCCGGCGCAAAGATATGGATGTATTCCAAATCACAAAGAAATTAAATTATTCTCTAGTGCTTTAACCAAGTATAACCTTCCCATAGCGCGGATTTGGACCGCTGGTGGTGAGTTTGTAAATCCACATGATCACTAATCAAACGCCGGCCCTCTCTTTCCTGCGAAGCAAATCAAATCCCATTTAGGAGGTATTTGGTTTTTATTATCTTTGATTCCCAATCCCAAAAACATGAAAAAAATACTACTACTCCTCCTCCTTTTGGTATCCGGTGTGTCCATCGCCCAGACAGGTTACTGGACTCCCTTGATTAATCAAAGCAATAATTTTAATGCAGGCCTCATGCTTTTGCTATCTGATGGCAGCGTTATTGTTCCAACCAATACAGGTCTTGTAGGAAAGACCTGGCAGAAGCTGACCCCTGATTCAACAGGAAGCTATGTGAATGGTTCATGGACTGACATAGCCCCGATGAATGATTCCAGGCTGGATTTCGGAAGCCAGGTGCTGATGGATGGGCGGGTATTTGTTGCAGGTGGAGAATATGGGACTGGCAAAGTAAGTGCCGAGATTTATGATCCGGTATTAAATACCTGGACCTATACCCCTACTCCTGTCTTCCATGTGATGGATAGCTTAATGGATTGCAACACAGAAATTCTGCCTGATGGAAAGGTACTTATCTCGGTGGCAAAGATTGGCACTGTCTATAACGGAGATAGCACCGTCATCTATGACCCTGTTTCAAATACGTACACTCAAGGCCCGAATTGCCTTCAGCTTCATGATGAATCCACTTGGGTAAAACTGGCTGATGCCAGCATCCTCATGCCGGATGATAATGGATATACCTTAACAAGCGAACGGTATATCCCTTCCCTCAATCAGTGGGTTGCAGATAATAACGGACCGGCTCCGCTTTTCGGAGTCAATGACAATGAAATAGGCGGGGGACTGTTGCTTCCCGACCGGCGCGCATTCATCTTAGGGGGTTCAGGCAATACAGCCTACTATGTACCAACCGGGAATAACACGGCTGGGAGTTGGACTGCCGGTCCTCCGATCCCTATGGGATGCGGTGCAATAGATGCAACCGTTTCCATGATGGCCAATGGGAAAATGCTTTTAGCAGCTTCTCCTATATCTCTTCCTTCTGTAGAGTATCGGGATACCACGGTTTACTTTGAATTTGATTATACCAGCAATACCTATACACAGATTACCCGACCTGATGGCGGAGGGGATACTTCCATACTTCCATGTTTTGTTACCAACTCCCTTAATTTACCCGACGGAACCATTTTATTCTGCCAGCGATCCACACAGTATTATGTTTATACTCCGGCAGGATCTCCCTTGGCCAGTGGCAAACCTACTGTCTCCAACGTAACAATGCTCACTTGCAGTTCTTTCCAGGCAAACGGAACTCTTTTTAATGGCATTTCGGAAGGCTCATCGTACGGTGATGATGCCCAGATGGCCACCAATTATCCGATCATTCAGCTCACCAACAATGGAAATGTGTACTATGCACGAAGCCACAACTGGAACAGCACCGGCGTACAAAGAGGCTCTTTGGCCGACTCCGTGCTCTTTGATGTTCCGGCCAATTTGCCTGACTCAGCACTCCCGTAAGGATACTTCCGATTGCAGCTCCGGTATAGTGAAACATGATGGCACGGCCGGGAATAATGATTCCTTTTACCCCCAATGCTTCCCCAAATTCTTTCGAGTAAAGAATTAATATACCGATCACGAACCA
>Ga0207068_1233_pt1 | contig 14371 bp, 13 predicted proteins | sample Alteio_BWMinCont_23_FD_153475 | JGI IMG/M metagenome (GOLD analysis project Ga0207068, IMG submission 153475) | Enriched cells from forest soil in Barre Woods Harvard Forest LTER site, Petersham, Massachusetts, United States -... | ecosystem: Environmental > Terrestrial > Soil > Temperate forest >... | reverse complement strand
CTCCTTGGCCATGGGTATCTAACGGCTTTGAGGATCCTCCAAAACGCCGGCCCGGTTGGAATACGAGATTCACCAGCCCGTGCAGAATATGGGAATACAGAAGGGCTAATAGAATGGCGCCCGTCTCACCATAAAGACTACGGTTTATGGCTTCTGTAGCATAGTCCTCGAAGGTTCCTGAGACTGGTATTGTGGTGACGAATCTGAATTTGCCTTGAGCATAATGCTCTAAGACAATATGCGAGGCTTCATGATGGTCGACGCGGTTTTTTTCACGTTCCAATAAGAGCGGATACAGATCGTTAAGGCCTTTCCCGCTTGCCCGAAATTCGACTGCAATCTCAAACGCATAAGCCACCACCAAAATATCCGAGGCCAGCTGCTCGGGCGTAACCCCCTCATTCACGCTCGCCACCTGCGCCGCCATATTTATGGCAAATCGTATGTTCGGTGCAGTCAAGAGTTGATAGTCCTCCATGGCTGAACGGATAACCGCTTCAAGAGAACGTGTATTGGCTTCGATATCGCTGAGGTGGTGTTCGATGGCTAGATAATTGTTTTGTCCCGTCTCGCCTGTTCGGGTCTCGACAAATTGATCGGTGTGTAAATCCAGTGCTCCGCCCAACTCTAATCGTTGGTCCACCTGCAAGCCGAGTTGTTCAAGATTCGGCCGTAGCGGCGTGCCGAGCTCCGGTTCCTTGATGTCCTCGATTTTGAAAAACCGAATTTGAGGGACCGCGATGGGGCGACGATTGGAATCGAGAAAAATTGCGAGGTGGATGTCTACATAAAGTCCATGGGACCCCGCTAGCTGCGGCAGATCATCAAACAAAAATTGCTCGAACGCGGCGGCGCTGTAGGGTCTTGGAAAAAACCTCCACTTCCGCAGCGCTGGGTGTCTGACATGGGCGGTCAAGGCCTTCCAGGCGGTGCGCTCCGCCGTTTGAAGTTCTTGACGTTGCGGATTCTGCGTGCGGTCGATATAGGGAGCTAGAGCCTGCAAAATAGCGCCCATGTTCCCTGCCCTGAAATTATCGGTCTTGGTGAATGTGACTTTGCGTTGGATCGAATCACGGTGATGTTTAATGGTTTGGGCGGTCGTAGGTGCTGAAGCCGGCGGCGGCGCTCTATTCTCGGAGACTTGAGCCTTCAACATGGTGGGAAGGAAAGGTAAGCTAACCAAGAAGGCTCGGCGCGACTTTCGTTCCGTCACGGCGATCGCAAAAAGCAGGGCCGGCGCTACCGATTCACGTGGACGGGAAAGCCCCGGCCCTAACGCTCGTTGGAGGGCCAACGCCTGTTCATTCATAAGCCCGTTCTGTGATTCTTGTTGGGAGATTGTGTAAAGGGACGTAACCAACTCCCGAAGCGGCCTGCCTTCTAGCGAGCCGGCCATCAGACCGAAAACTAATAAACAGGAAATGATGCTGGTGAACGGTTTAGGCATAAGAGTTTGAATATGCCTAATCGTAGATCGGATTTGCAAAGAAGTGAATCCGCCAAAAGGGCAAGAAATAAGGCCCTTTAGACCCAGCTATTTTGTGGGCATTTCAGGATGTGATTTTTAGCCTTTGGGTGGATTTCATTATTTTTAGGGTTAAAGCATACTCTGGGGAGAATTGAAAGTTAATATCCGAGTCATTGGAGATCGATCATGCGACCAATCACACTTAAAATTAAATTTTTGCTTCTTGCCGGTTTCTGCTTGCGGCCAGTATCGGGGTTTTGCGATGAAACGATGGTCGTAGGAAATACGCCGCTAGGCACTTATAATCAAGTCGCTTCTCCTGAGGCCATGCAGCAACCGATGAAACAATATCTTGCCAGCGCGATCACTTTCTCAAAATATGATTCGGATTTCACTCTGTTAGTCCATCCCGTGACCGCCATTTCGAACGGTGCTTTTCCTGCTTCGACGTCTATGGGCAATGTGGGTCACGCGCATCCAGCCATCGGCTCAGGATCTTCTCTGCCGTTTGTACCCGTTCTTGGCGTACCGTCTGATATAGGAACGAACTCCATCACCGCCAATTGGGCCGCCAATGGCAATCCTGCAGGAACCATCTACTTGGTCGAGATCAGCAGCGATTCCAGCTTTGGCAGCGGCACAGTCTCGGTTACGACGACCTCGTTGTCGGCGACCTTCGCGGGCCTAAACCCGGGTACCCAATACTTCATGCAGGTCCAGGCGATTGATGCCCAAGGCAATGCCAGCGCCTTTACGGCCCTTCCTTCGGCCACGACTTTAAGCGCACAAGGGCCCTGTGCGGATGGGTATACCTATACGCTGCAGGACAATCAAGGTGACGGCCAATGCGAGCAAACGGTAGGCAATGTGACGAACTTGTATTTCCTCCATAATGGAGCCCAAGAACGCAACTACGACTTTGTAGTGGGTAACAAAAGTATTGTGGCGCCCTCCGGACATCCCTTCGGGGAATTTTATCAGCTTACCAACACGGCCAGTTACATTAACTTCTTCGTCACAAACCAGTCCGATATCGACGTTATCGTTCAGCAGGCCAAAGCCAATGGCTGGCCCGTGACCTTTGCGGGACAGAATTCACAGGGTCTCTACCAAGTTCAAGTGCAGTATCAATAACCAACCCAGTCAAACCCCTCTAAGATTAAATCACGCGCTTAAGTACCACGGCACATTGACGATCACGATGTGCTGGCTTCCGCGCAGCATGAGCAATGCTTTTAATACCGCCGGGCGTTGATTATGAAGGAAATAATCATACCAATGGTGTTCGACTAAGACAGGAAGCACGACCGCAATCTGCCGGTCCGGGTTTTGCCGCTCCACTTTCAGAATGTAATCCACGATCGGTCCCAACACATGTCGGTACTGAGATTTAAGGATGACGAGTTGGGGTGTGGGCAGCGCCGCTTTTTCTGCAGGCCTCATGGCGAATTCTTGCCAATTTTTCTCGAATACCTGTTCGGATTCCGGCTCCGCGGTCATATGGATCGCCGTCACCTCCTGCGAAAGGGTATAGGCAAAGCGCAGCGCTTTATCACTGACCTTGGTCCAAACCGCAATCGGTATTAAAACTAAAGGCGCTCGCAGATGAGCGAAATCCACAGGGACTTGGCTGGAGATTTCTTTCTCCACTTCGGCGTAATGTCTTTTCACGAGGATCATCACAAACAGCATGATCGGAATCAAAATCACAGTCACCCAAGCGCCTTCCATAAACTTCGCGCTTAATATCACGATCGTGGCGGTCCCCGTCGCGATGGATCCTAACCCATTAATGGCGATATTTCGCCAATGGCCGCTTCCCTGTCGTTTCCAATGCAGAACCATTCCGGCTTGAGACAGTGTAAAGGCGAGAAAGGCTCCGACCGCATAAAGAGGAATGAGCCGATCGGTGACGCCGTCAAACAAGATTAACAACCCGGCGGTGAGAAAGGTCAGCACCACAATTCCTTCTGTATAAACCAAGCGACGACCCGCGACGGAAAAGGACAGCGGCAGATACCCATCCAGGGCCACGATACGACAAAGCCGAGGAAAATCGGCGAAGGCGGTATTGGCCGACAAGGAAAGCACGACGAGAATGGATCCAATGGAAACGTAATAGAAAATGCCTTTTCCCGACACGGCGCGCAACAGCATGGATAACACGCTTTCATAATTCTTCGTCGGACTCGTGGCCCCAATCCCATAAACGGAAGCGAGATACGCAATGCCGGCCAAAAGCACGGCAAGGATCACAATAATAATGGTGAGCGTTCGTTGGGCGTTGGGAGCCGTGGGTTCTCGGAAGGCTCTTACGCCATTGGATACCGCTTCCACGCCGGTCATCGCGGTGCAGCCGCTGGAAAACACTTTGAGGAGTATCCATAGGCTCACGACCGTCGTCGCGCTCGGCAGTGTCGGCATGGCCTCGACAGGAACGGGGTGACCGCCGGCGGCCAAAGTCTTGATGAACCCGATGGCGATCATCGCAAACAAACAACCGACGAAGAGATAGGTCGGAACCATGAACAAAGCCCCGGCTTCCTTAATGCCGCGCAGGTTGATCATCATGATGATGAAGAGGATTCCCAGGCACATCGCCAGCGTATGAGACTGCAGCGTAGGGACGGCTGAAACGAGTGCGCCGACACCCGCGGAAATGCCCACGGCCGCCGTCAGCACATAATCGATCATGAGAGCCGACGCACTGAGAAGCCCTGCCTGTTCTCCAATATTTTCTCGCGCGACGGTGTAGGACCCGCCTCCATTGGGATAAGCGGCAATCGTTTGTCGATAGGAAAAATAGAGAATCGCAAGAAGAACAAGAATGCAGCCGGTGACGGGCAGAATGTAGGGGACGCCGGACGCGCCGAGCGGCAAGAGGAGCGTGAGAGCGGCTTCAGGGCCATAGGCGGCGGAGCTCAGCGCGTCCAATCCAAAAATGGGAACTCCCGCGCTTGGCCCGATTTGTTCGGCGCGCTCGTCGCGGGAGGACAGTGTCCGGCCCAATATAAAATCGATCATCGACATGAGTCAATGCACAATTTTTAGTTTGGCCTCTTTCCAGCCCCGAAAGCCGCCGTCCATGGAGAGAATCTTTTTATAGCCCATCTTCTGAAGATTTTCCGCCGCCAAGGCCGACCTGTATCCGCCGCCGCAGTAGAGGACAAGCTCTTTCCGCTTATCGGGAGAAGCGGTTTCAATATCGCGTTCAATAATGCCCTTGCCGAGGTGAATGGCTCCCGGCAGGTGGCCTTTGTTCCACTCCGATTCTTCCCGCACGTCCACGAGAATAAAGGACTTATCCCCCCGCTCCAGACGCGCGCTAACGGCTTTTATCGTCGTTTCCTTAATACGCTTTTTGGCTGCCTGGGCCAATTTCAAGAACCCGCGATTGAGTTTCATACGCCCTCCATTATGTATTAAAACATGAATGGTGACGTTGATGACAGATGACAGTTGTAATCACCCGTTCGCACACACCCACAGTTTCTGAATTTCATCCAAGGACGCCAACTTATCGATCTGTCATCTGTCATCAACGTCACCGTTCGTACGACTCTCTCCAAGAAAACATTGGAAAAATGTATAACAAGAGGGTGAAAAAATGGATTCTCATCGGGTTTGTCGTTTCATTCGCCCGCGCCGACCCGCCCCAGATCGCTTTGCCCACGCAGCCATCCGAGGCCGCTAGGGTCGAAGAGTCGACGGCGGCTGTTCCTGAACCGATTTCCACAGTCGTTGCAGACGAGCAGGATAAAGACTGGCAGGAATACGACAACCGGATCGTCAAGGCTCATGTGCGGATAAAAACTACCTGGACCGTCATGGAGATTAAGGAAACCAAAACAAGTGGTTCAGTCAGCTTCACCCTTTCCCGCACCCCACTCGTGACGTTTTCCGTCACGCGTGAACCGATGGACGGTTCCTTTGAGGAGTATGTGAGCTCCTCCGCGTTAACCCCGATCTACCCTGCCGGCTACAACGAGGCCAGATCCGTGCTGGCCGGCCGCAAAGCCGTCCTCATCAAAGGCAAGGCATCCGATGGCCGGTTCGATGCGAGTTATTTTGTGGCCGACGCGCACTCTATTGTTCAAGTCTCCTTCACAGCTCCCCAAGAATCTTGGAAACAATACCAAGCGCCCTTCGCCGCCCTCAAAGAAAGCTTCCGCTGGCTGCCTTAGCGGCTGCGCTCCTGGGAGCGGCGACCGCTGGACTAGCCAAGGAAAGTTCTGTACCCTTGTCGACATTCCGGCGATATTTCTGGGGCGCTGTCTTGAAGCGCAGCTCTAGTGGGTACGATAACTGATATGGGAAGGCAACCTGTTTCGGTTTAGGTGAGTCGAAAGCGGGATGGCCTTGGTGGAAGTGAACGGGACGAGAGGCAGTGCAATCGGTAGTTTCCAGTGGGTCGCGATGATAGGTCTCCAATGCCGCCACTGGTCATTGATTTGGACGCGCAACTCTTTCTCTAGAGGAGCCCGGACCGGCGGATAAGACCAAGCGGCATAAGCCGCTACCGCTAAAACCGCGTTAAAAATCGCCAGCCGCTGGAACCATCGATCCACCCATCCGAGAGTGCTTCCTTTTGCTTTCCAATCGAAAACGAGCGGCTTGGAGTTGGTATTTTCAAGCATCGGCTCATAAAAGCTGGGGCCAGCGGCCATCGGGGGTTCGTAAGAATTTAGGCTGAGGACCCGATAAGCGGGGGCCCACTTGTCGCTGCCGGGGAATGACACAAATGTCTGGGGTGTAAAGCCGTTCAACCGACGAAGTTGCTTCACCGGGAAGGGCCCTACCACACCCCCCTTGAGCTGGACCATCACGGTTTCGTGTTCCATTGTCCTCATCGACTTCAGTATAGGCTCTGAATGTTACGACAGAGTTTCGCAGGCTACACTCTTTAAATTCACATCTAAATTACAGCTCGAAAATAGAGGTTGAATACCGTAGGGAAAAGGGCTCTGACACAACGGAAGAATTTACGCGGTTTCCAGGGACAGAGCATTGCCCCGAATATGGGGAAAGTCTCTGTCCCAACGCTCACTACGTTCTCGCTTTGTGTCAGAGCGGTTTTCCTACATAATCTGAACGCGGTAGTGACTACCGGTTTCCCGGTAGCCCCCGCACAGATCCCGGCGTGCGGAATTACCGCACCGGGCTCTTCGGATGACTCGCTGGCACTCGATTCCAAACCTAGATCATGGCCACAGCATAGGGATCAGGCGCTCCCACTCGTGTGAATGGTTTCAAAAGCCGATAGTGCGTCAGCATGGCCGCATGTTCCTCCACCGTAAGCTACGCTTCTGACTTCTCCGGTTCAGCCATTTTCTCAGAAGTTGCGTCACTTCCCAGAAAAACTGATTAAGACTCTTGCTGTTGCCTGGTATTCCGTAGTAGTTGTAGTAACCTCGCAACTTGGAATTCACCAGCCGCATCGTCTCCCTCAGCTTCAGGCTCCGGTGCTCCCGAATCCATTGCGCAAAAGCTGCCAAGGATTTCCTTAGTTTCTTGCGGGCGGTCCGCCTTCCCAGAAAGGCTCGGCCCTTCCAGTCGTGCTCCCACCGAAACTCAAAACCCAGAAAATCAAAGCTCGCCTTCGCGTCTTGGCCGTGGGCGTCAAACTGGATAATTTTCGTCTTATCCGCTGCCAGTTGCAGTCCAAATTTCTCTAGCCTCAGACCCAGCGCCTTGTAAAACCGCTGGGCATCGCTCGAGAACTCAAACGCGCAGACAAAATCGTCCGCGTACCGACAGAGTATCGCTTTACCGCGACAATGCTTCTTCACGACCGTCTCAAACCACTCATCCAAGGCATAATGCAGATAGATATTGGATAAGACGGGCGACACAATTCCGCCTTGGGGAGTTCCCGTCAACGGATGAATCACCATCCCATTGGGTTCCAATATCCCTGCTTTGAGCCACTTCTGGATCAGCCGCAGAAACCGCCGGTCATCAATGCGCTTCGACAACAGCTCGACCAGTTTTACCCAGTCCAGGTTATCGAAAAAGCCTTTGATGTCGGCTTCCACAATCGCTGTGTAAGATTCTGTCCGCAATTGCCGGCTAAGCTCCATTACCGCCGTTTTAGCCCCGACCTTGGGCCGGTAGCCATAACTGCACGGCAGGAACTCCTGCTCGTAAATGGCTTCTAAAATCCCTGCGACAGCTTTCTGGAGCAACTTATCCTCAGTAGCCGGTATCCCCAAAGGCCGCATTTTCCCCGGCTCCTTGGGAATGTATTGCCTGCGCACCAGCTTGGCTCGATACCGGTTCCCCTTTAAACGCTCCACCAGGTCTTGTATATGTCCCCAGAGGCCCTCTTCATAGGTCCGCGCGCTGATGCGATCAACGCCTGCGGCGGATCGCTTGTTGAGCTTCGGCCAGCACGCTCCTATGTAGCTGACATTGAGCATCCCGAAGAGATTCCGGAATCGATGTTCTTGGTCTTTCTTCGCTTTGTCCGCTATCGCCTGCAGTGAGGTTGGCACAGTTTCTCCTGGTCCTTCATGTCCAGTCTGTGTTTCCTTTACAGGCGGCGTCATCTCGTCAGTCCCTTCCCCATGTGATCGGTTTTACCGTCTCGGAGTACTATGAACTGATCTGACTCCCCACCCGCCATCAGAGGCGCTGCCTTTCGGTCACGCCGACCTTCCTTGTTTTTTTTTGCATCCCCAAGGAGCCGATGAGGCCTCCCAAGTTCTCGACGCTCGCTCTACAGACATGCCACGCCCTGGCGACCCCGACAGACCCTGACCCTCTCGTCTTGTCGAGGGCTGTGTTTTGATTTCCGATATTTCAACACCGTCATCATCTGCGCTCCAGTTCATTACGAGGCTGTTCCAGACTCCAGGGGATGTGCTCATCCCCTTGTGGCCTATCTGTTTCCCTGTGTACGCTTCAGACATGTCGTTCGGCTCTTCTTTCCGCCTCCTTCATGTCTGCTACACTCGGTACGGCTGGTTGACTAGACCTTGGCCGACAAGGACTTTCACCTTGCAAGCTCGCGTCAAGCTTCTCTTGGCGCACTGAAGTGCGAACAACGGCACCATTCAGACTCTAGGGATCGACGGACGCTGCTCCCCTATGTCAGGAGGTCTGAACTTCGCCCTCTTAAACCAGTCCGCGGGGAATTCCTTTTGACAGTCGGTCATGTATTTGCCGCCAAAGACTCCCAGCCGGAGCATCTGCTTTGGCGTGAGCTCCGGACAAAACTCAGGCGCAAAGTGACGACCGTTGGACTCGGTACGATAGTAAACATACCGACGCTGTATCTGGTCGCTCACAACAACTCGCTTCTTCATCACTATTTCGATTGCGGCGTTCGTTGAATCTGTGAGGCAAACCAGTGCGGAATTAGGGCGTTCTCGTACTAGCAGCCCTGGTAGAGAGAGGGTTCGATCTCGCGTACAACCGGGAGATCCGGCGCCCGAACTTCGACCGTAAAAGCCGTCAATATCGCCATGGCCACGAGTCTAAACCATTTCTTATTCATGGGAATCTCCTTCGATAGCATAGGTGATATGACGCAGCATGCCTTTGAAAATCCAGCGGTGAATCGGGTAGAGCGTATACCAGTAAAGCAAACCACCCAGCCCATACGGATCGAAAGTGGCTGTCTGGCGCAATTCACTGCCACCAGAAATGTCCTTGATTGAAAATTCCAGCCACGCGCGTCCCGGAAGTTTCATCTCCGCGCGCAGCCGCAGCAAACGTCCTGGGATCATCGACTCTACCCGCCAAAAATCTAGCATATCACCTATTTGTAAGTGATTAGGATCGTTCCGTCCTCGTCTCAAACCGACGCCGCCTAGAAGGCTATCGATGACGCCACGCAATTTCCATAGATAGTTCGCAAAATACCAGCCATTCGCTCCGCCAATGCGTTCGATCGCAGCGAAGGCGGTTTGAGATGACGCGGCGAGGGTCCGGGTGAAAATCTCTTGGAGCAGAGGGTGGCCGGATTTATCGTCCAACGCCTGAGCGATGGCCGTGGGCAGGTCGACGGGTTCGATCCCAAACGCCGTACACGCAGAGAAGTTCCTCACGACTGTGGGGTTGCGCAGACCTTCGATCAATTTCCGGCCGACATGCGCGTATACCGGTGTGACTAGCGCGAGCCAGAGACTCGACAACCGCGGGGTGAGCACTGGCACTCGGATCATCCACCGGCACAGGCCGCGTTGGCCCGCATACTCCCGCATCAGATCCCGGTATGAAACCTGATTCGGCCCGCCAATTTCAAACACCCGAGAGCCTTCCAAAGGGATCTCGCGTGCAGCCATCAGGTACGCAATCACGTCTTGAATACCGATCGGTTGGGACGGGGTGTCCACCCAGCGAGGCGTCACCATGACCGGCAGGCGTTCGACTAGAGCTCGGATAATTTCAAATGATAGGCTTCCCGAACCGATAATGATCGCCGCGCGAAATTCGACGGTCAAAGGTCCCTCGCGACGCAGGATCTCGCCGACTTCGTGCCGGCTGCGCAGGTGCGGGGAAAGATCGCGTCCGTCAGTTCCCAATCCCCCCAGATAAATCACTCTCCGTATACCGGCCGATCGCGCCGCATGGGCAAAGAGTCCCGCCGTTTGGCGTTCCATGGAGGCGAAGTCCCCCGTGGTTTCCATCGAATGCATCAAATAGTAGGCGGTGTCTACGCCGGTCATCGCTTTCGCCAGACTGACAGGATCGAGCGCGTCACCTTGCTGGATTTGGGTGGTAGAAGGTGAAGCGGGGGTTAGACGTTTGGCATCCCGGACAAAACAACGGATCGGTTGGCCCTGCGCTTCCAAGGCGGCGAGCAGACGTCGGCCGACATACCCGTTAGCTCCGGTGATAAGGACAAGAGGTTGGGCCTCAGACGGCATACGCCATAGTATCTATTTCATATAGGTTACATGCTGATCACTCAGTGAGCATTGCCGGTGTTTACATTTAACATTAGACTATTCCCTATGCTGATTCATGCCTTTCGGTAACTTGCGGATTTGGATTATAAAGGGAAGTACGCCTGGACCTTCGGAAGCCGGTATCCAGAACATCGAACTAGACCCCGGCTTTCGCCGGGGTGACGGCAGAGGGGCTGCACCGCCGGTCTCGCCGTCCAAGCCTTGTGGCATCGTGCCCCAGCGGGCGTCCGTGCCGGTCCCCCAGTTAGAGGCAGCCCGAAGAATGCAGCGGTCGCTGCGCACGACAACGTCACGGCCAGTAACTTACCCTCACCCCAACCCTCCCCCAAGCTCGGTCAACCAGACTGTCTTTTTCGCGCGCGTGAATTCCTATTACGAAGCGCATCTGGCGATGATCCGCTCTGAGCTATGCGCCGTATTTAATTAGCAGACGGGTTTGAGGTCTTTTTTGGAGAAGTCCATCAAGGGAACGGGGTATTGGTCCGTAAAGCATCCCACGCAGAAACTTTTCTGGCTTCCGCCACAGCATTTGAGAAGGCCTTCCACCGATAGGTAAGCCAAACTGTCCACCCCCAGGTAGTCGCGGATTTCAGGCACGGTGTAGTTGGAGGCAATGAGTTCTTTCTTGGTCGGCGTGTCGATTCCGTAATAACAGGATCCGATGATGGGAGGAGAACTGATGCGCATATGAATGGCTTTTACACCCACGCGCCGGAGAATGCGGACGAGCTTACGGCTGGTGGTTCCGCGGACAATGGAGTCATCAATAAGGACGATGCTTTTCCCCTTCAGAGCCTCGCGCACAGCGTTGTATTTGATGCGGGCGCCGAAGTCGCGAATGGTTTGGCTTGGTTCAATAAACGTGCGACCGATATAGTGGCTGCGGATCAGCCCGAGGCCATACGGAATTCCCGATTCCTCGGCGTATCCGACCGCAGCGACGTTGGCCGAATCCGGCACAGCCACCACCACGTCTGCCTTGGCGGGCGCTTCACGCGCCAGCTGCCGTCCCAATTCCGTGCGGACTTGATAGACGCTTTTCCCAAACAATACCCCGTCGGGTCGGGCGAAATAAATATTTTCGAAACTGCAATGAGCCGTCTGCGGACGCTGCGCAAAAATCGTGGATTTGATTCCCCCGCCATTCACGTAAACCAGTTCCCCAGGCTTAATCTCCCGCACAAATTTGGCGCCGACTAAGTCGAGAGCGCAGGTTTCCGAACAAATCATGGTGGCTTTCCCTAGTTTTCCTAGGACGAGCGGCCGAACGCCGTAGGGATCGCGCGCGGCGATGAGTTCTTTTTTCGTGCAGAAAACGAGCGAATAGGACCCTTCCACCTGGGCGAGAGCCTCAAGAATAGCGTCGCGGAGCGTCTTGGCCTTGGAACGGGCGATCAAATGCAGAATACATTCGGTGTCGGAAGTGGTTTGAAAAATGGACCCAGAGTTTTCCAGGTTCTTACGGATTGTCAACGCATTCGTCAAATTTCCGTTGTGCGCGACGGCCAAAACACCGTGCGAGGTGTGCGCCAAAAGCGGCTGTGCGTTGCGCAGGGTCGTGTCGCCCGCGGTCGAATAACGGACGTGACCGATGGCGAGATTTCCTTTTAAAGGGGCGAGCGTCTGAGGGGTAAAAATATCGGCCACAAGCCCCATTCCCACATGGCGAATAAGTTGGGAACCGTCCGAAGCGACAATCCCGCCCGACTCTTGGCCCCGGTGCTGCAGTGCATACAGCATGAGATAGGCAAGCCGTGAAGCTTCGGGATGATGCTGAACCCCGACAACGCCGCACATTAGTTTTTCACCGCCGCTTGAAAAAACTGCAACCCTACCGGAACTTTATTTTTCCCCGCGCCGCGAGTCCATTCGGGATGCTGCGTGAGAACCACATGCCGTTCCGGATGCGGCATAAGCCCCACCACATTTCCGTCCGCGCTGCAGATCCCGGCGATCGCGTTCACCGAACCGTTGGGATTGGCGCCCCGATACCGAAAGATCACCTGATTGTTTTTCTCAAGCGCCGTCAGCGTTTTCACATCCTGGGTCACAAATTTCCCCTCGCCATGCGCAATCGGAAGTTCCCATTGCGCTTCCGTTACGTTCAACCACTTGCACGCCGACTTTTCGCGGCGCATGCGCACCCAATGGCAGCGAAACTGTCCCGAATCGTTAGCGGCGAGCGTCACGGTTTGAGCCGGAGTCCCACCTTCGCCAAGGCTTCGGTGGGCAGGTCCGGGAAGGTATCCGGTTTTTACAAGCACCTGAAATCCGTTGCAGATGCCGATGATGCGTTTGCCTTGAGCCACAAATTCGTCGAGCGCGCTGCGCAGTTTAAAGCGAAGCTCGTTGGCTAAAATTTTGCCGGCCGCTACATCGTCGCCGTAGGAGAACCCGCCGGGGATCACCATCAAACGAAAGGGTTCCAGACTTATTTGTTTCGATAAGAGCTGATTGACATGCACAATTTGCGGCTCCGCGCCCGCCATACGCAGCGCGTGCGCCGTCTCTTGGTCGCAGTTGGTCCCCGCCGTGCGGAGTACGATGGCATTTACGGCACTCACTCGCCCTCCCAAGCTCGTGCCAGATTTTTAACGGATTCGTTGACGAAGATGCGCTTGTTCCGGCTGTTGCGTAAAATGAGCGTTTTGGCCTTCGTCACGCGGCCAAGGCATCCCGCGTATCCCTTAAAAAGAATTTCAAAGCTCTTTTTTGCGACCGCCGGCACTTCCACCAAAAACCGGCTCGGTGTTTCCGAAAATAAGAGTGAAATGTGAGACATCGGAGCGGGTACCGGCGCACGGGAAAGGTCCAGCGTCATGCCGAGGTCGCCGCCAAAACACATCTCCGCCGCCGCGACCGCCAGACCGCCTTCGGACAAGTCATGGCAAGCACGCACGTACCCCTTTTTAATCGCTTGATGCATCAAGGTAAAACTTTCCTGGGCGCGCGCCACCTGCACACGCGGCACATGCCCCTTGGGAGGCTTGCCGATCACTTTCCAAAGGTGAGCTCCGCCTAATTCGTCGCGAGTTTCTCCCACAATGTATATCCAGTCTCCCGGTTCCTTCAAATCCATGGTGACCACGCGCTTGGCATCTTTGATGACGCCGATGGCCGAAATGAGCAGGCTTCGCGGAATCGAACGCAGCTTGCCCGAGGGATCCCGCCACGTGTTATTCAGGCTGTCTTTGCCCGAGATAAAAGGAACGCCGAATCCTTTGGCCATGTCGTAGCAGGCCTGGCAGGCGCGAACGAGAGCGGCAAGCTCATTGGGATCCTCCGGATTGCCCCAGCAAAAATTGTCGAGGATCGCGGCATGATTGATGTCACCGCCGACCGCCACCAGGTTCCGGAGCGCTTCATCGATCGCGCAGGCGGACATCCAGTAAGGGTCCCAATCCGAATACGCGGGGTTAAAACCGTTGCTCACGACCACCGCGCGCTCTGAATCCAAACGCGGACGGAACACGCAGGCATCCGACGGTCCGCGCTGGTCAAGCCCCACAAACGGCTTCACGACGCTCGCACCCTGCACTTCATGGTCATATTGGCGCACGACCCATTTCTTTGAGGCAATATTCGGATGAGCAAGAAGCTTCAAAAGTGTCTGTCCCGCGTCCCGAGCCCCGAGTTTCGCGTCAGAGGCGGCTTTTTGACTCGAGACATTGGACCCGGGACCCGAGACGCCGTTCCAGACAGCCCGCCGGTGAACGCGCGGCATGCCGTCATGCACAAACTCCATATCGAGCTCGCCCACTTCTTCGCCCCTATAGCGCAGGGTGAGCTTTTGATCCTGTGAAAATTCGCCGATCACGGTGACTTCGACATTTTCAGATTCCGCAAGCGCTTTTAAGGTCGGCCATTTCTCCGGGGGCACCGCGAGCACCATGCGCTCCTGGCTTTCGGATACCCAAATTTCCCATGGGAGGAGGCCTTCATATTTAAGCGGGGCCTTCTCTAGATCTACTATAACGCCTGTGACAGA
>Ga0207068_1232_pt1 | contig 14477 bp, 9 predicted proteins | sample Alteio_BWMinCont_23_FD_153475 | JGI IMG/M metagenome (GOLD analysis project Ga0207068, IMG submission 153475) | Enriched cells from forest soil in Barre Woods Harvard Forest LTER site, Petersham, Massachusetts, United States -... | ecosystem: Environmental > Terrestrial > Soil > Temperate forest >... | reverse complement strand
GGGGTGTTCTTTTGAAAAGTCATAGAGGTAATCCTTCGAATATGGGTAACGTTTCTGTAAGTCCTTTTTCGTCGGGGGCCTCCGCTTCCCAGACTTCAGAAGCCTGACTAGGCTTGAGTTTGAATCGAGATGTTCTTGCTGGAGATATTCCAAAACCGACATGTTGTAATATTCGCCAGCGCTAAACGTTGATTTGAGGCGTGCGATTGCTTTTGGAATCAATAACACAGGCGCGTTATGACATATTGGCATCTGGCTATACTGACTGATCCAGCCGCGGGATCTTCCCGTCCAAATGGGCCCCGTAGCGACTTGCTGCATTGAAATGCCCCATAAATGGCACTCCTGCTGTGTGTACTCGAGAAGTTTTCCGCGGATAATATTGGTCGTCATATCGGAAATTTTGTCGGCTCCGATCCCATTGATTAACAGTACACAGTCTTCTAGGTCCTTCAGGAATCCGGTTTTGATTGCTCGACTTCCGCGTAAAGCCTTTGCGAGATCCATGGCTTGTTCAGGACCAATGCCCCTACCTCGCGGCTGCCTCCCAGTAGATAGACCCAAGCGAGTTTGGTTCGGCTCGCGTAGATGCTCCAGCATATGAGAGGTCTTTGTTTCGTCCTCGTTTTTTATGGCACCAAGTAACTCGCCAAAAAAATCGACGACGATGTTGTGGCAATCGATTGACCAGTTATCGACGCGGTGATGGATGGCAAAGGGGTCAACAAAAAGTGGGATGTCGCCATTGTTCACAGGTACATCGACAAAGTCGAGCTCGGGCTGTTGCTTATTGAGGCTGAAATATTGAGAAAACAATTGTTTAGGCGACATATAGCCACTGCCTCCATACACATCGCTTGCATTGCCCATCAAGGTGTGGTAAAAAAAGGGCTGGACCGGGGCTTCAGCAGTTCCCTTAGTCCTACTTACGTTTCACCCAGAAGTGGAAGAAACGCGCATTTTTAGGGTAAATGCGCTTACCTTTCCGAGTGATGTACCGACAAAAGACCTCCTCCCATACGAGGGGGTCTTTGTTTTCCGAGTCGCTCATCAAACACACCTCCAATTCGGTCAAGTGGTCGACCGTGCGGTGGCAGTCGAAGTTGCCGATGAGAGATGCCGAGATACGCCTAAGAAGGGAAAGCCCCGGCCAGTCTTATATTTTTGGGTTGGAAAACTAAGGTGGGAATGCTAAAATTCCATCGTAGTTCAACCCGTTCGTAAAGAACGTGTGCCAGGTAGTTGGGACCAATCCGCAAGATAGAATCCCAACTACCTGTTTTTATTTATTTCTTCTTGTATCCAGAACCATCTGAGAGCTTCTCAAGTTTTTGCTTCCTGATCAATCGTGAGATCGCGTTATAAATCGATTGTCTGCGAAGCCCAGCGCCGAATACCGGATCAAGCTCGGAGACCCACTTATGCATGTCCTGCAGAGTGAATACCTCATGATGCTTATCAATAGCTTGTTTAACCAGTTTTGATAGGACCCCATATCCACCTTTTGACTCTGGCACACTCGTAGATTCAGCAGATGTTGTCGCAAACTCCGGATAAAGCTCATACAAAGCTTTTAGCTTCCTTTGAAAGAGCTCATCAATTTCTTTTTTGTGGCGTTTGAACTCGTCCCTGCGCAGCGTCGTCTCACTTTTCTGTTTCATTAGGAAATCTTATTAAAGCGAAGATTGGGCTGTCAACAGATAAATTCAGATGAAACAGATGATATGTAAACGTTTACGAACGAAACGCCAAGAAATACGTGTTGGGGTGGTGGTTTTTCGGCTATTCCTTATTGTCAATCCACCAGAACGGCGGTCGCTGCTTCCCCCCAGACGCGGGCGAGGGTGGATTGGATTTTTTTCTCGAAGCGGGTGATCAGGTCGCGGTTGGCGGCGACCAAGGCTTGCTCGGCTTCGATCTCGGCGACGATTGCTTGCTGTGTGGCGAGAGGCGGAAGAGGAATTTGAATTGAAGACAGAATGCCTTGATTCAGATTCATCATCGTGACACCAACTGCCTGCTCTTCAAGGTAGGCTTTTATCTTTGGAGAGGTGATTTGAAAAAAGGCGAATTGGACTTTACACTGCGCCTTCAGTCGTATCACGAAGCACCCTGTGCCACAAAGCCATCCATTCATCTCTGATGAAACCACGGCACATCGCCCCATTTCGCCGCGTCGACCGATGACAATGTCGTTCTCTCGAACAGTGAACTCCTGGAGGTGGTCTCTAGTTTTTGAAGACACCATCTTCGCACCATCTTTATTGATCGCTCCATCGACAATGTTTTGAGGATTGATAACGGGTATTCCATCCGTAACGTAATCGCTTTGATGGAGCGCGGTTCCAAATGGGCCAGTCAATATGGCTTCGCAGACCGCTCCCAACTCTTTCATCGGCCAGTCGGGGTGAATAGGGATGTGGGGGTGGTAGCTGTCGAGAACTGCGCGGGCACCATTGATGACTTTCTGGTAGCCCTCGATCTCCGCCACGATCTCCTTCTGCACATCCAATGGCGGCAGAGGAATTTGAAAGCTCTCCACGTAATCACGTGGCACACGTTGAAGTCCTCCGGTGCCGGTCATCTGAGCAACCGCACCATCCCGAAAGAAGGGGTGCATGACGCAGAAGTAGATCCATTCCGGCAAGACCTGACCATTACTTCTCAGCACGTAGAACTCGCTTGAGCCAAACCCGATGCCATTTAAAAGACCGCGAGCAATGCCGGCCTTGCCGTTTTCAAAGCAAGGCGTGACCTTGGCAAGAAGCACATCGTTGTCCTCAAAGTATGTGTAGCTGGCAGATACATCTGAAAGTTTCCTTTCTTCGCTGGGGTGAAACGCTATACGGTGCTCATTGAGGTCAGCCATTGGAACAAACGAAACATGCATGCCGGGTTTGTGTTCAGCCAATTGATTCTTACGTGGGTTAACCGTGCAGACATCGTCTATCTTGACCAACGGGAAGATGTGTGACTTTGCCTCATTCTCCCGATACCGCTCCCCGCTAAGGTTGTAATCCCCATTCGCGGCGATCTTTTCTTTCGGCACAATAAGCCCACTCGCAAGCTCAGTGTTATTAGTTGTCTTGTGACCACGGAGCGACTCCAAGTAGAAATTCAATTCAGCTTTAACTTGGGGCAGGTCGTTCTTGTCGAAAGCGCGGCGCTGGGCGCCGAGGCCGAAGCCGTCGTTCTCCACTTTCAAAAATGCGATCGTGTCGCTCTGCCTAGCGAGAGATTTATCCAAGATGAGAATGGAGGTCTTCACCCCAGAATAGGGATTGAAACAGCCCGCCGGGAGGGAGACGACGGCGACAAGGGAATTTTCGACCAGCATCTTTCTCAAATCTTTATAGGCGGTCTGGCTCTGGAAGATGATGCCCTCGGGAACGATGATGCCAGCGCGGCCACTCGGTGTAAGATGCTCGGCCATGTAGTCCACAAAGAGAACCTCGCTGCGCTTGGCCTGGATAGAAAACCGCTTATGCGGCTTGATGCCTCCTTTTGGGGACATGAAGGGCGGGTTGGCGAGGATGATGTCGGCGAACTCGTTCCAGCGCTCCTCGGAGGTGAGGGTGTCGTATTCGTAGATGTGCGGATCGGTGAAGCCGTGGAGATACATATTCACCAGGGAGAGGCGCACCATGTCGGGTGAGATATCGTAGCCCTTGAAGTTTTTGGCGAGGCGTCCTTTCTCATCAGGGGTTAAGGCGATGTGGCCCTTGGTATCGGTGTTGGCCTTGAGAATGTGCTTGTAGGATGAGATGAGGAATCCGGCCGTGCCGCAAGCAGGGTCAAGCACCGTCTCATTCTTCTTTGGATCCACTACGGAGACGATGAAATCAATAATGTGGCGCGGCGTGCGGAACTGGCCCGCATCCCCTTGGGAGCCTAGAACGGATAGGAGGTACTCGAAAGCGTCGCCGAGTCGCTCCGAGTGGTCGTAAGTGAATTCGTCAATGATCTTGAGGAAAGCACGCAACGTCTCTGGGTCTCGATAGGGCAAATAAGCGTTCTTAAAAATGTCTCGGAAAAGAGGCGGGATTCCGGGGTTTTCCGGCATTTTGGCGATGGCTTCAGCATAGAGTTTCAGAGTTTCATGGCCGCCCAGGCCGGAACGCATGAGCTTAGCCCAGCCGTAGCGGACGAAGTCTTTAGCAAAAAACTTGCGCTTTCCGCCGAATTCCTCGGCCTCAGCGTCCATGTCGTCCATGAACTTGTAGATGAGGGCAATAGTGATTTGCTCGACCTGGGATTTGGGGTCAGGGACTTTACCCACAAGGATGTCCCGGGCCGTGTCAATGCGGCGCTTTGTATCCGTGTCTAACATGGTTCTCCTCTAAACGGCGAACTGGTTCAAAGAGACGTAATCCTTAATGTACTCTGGGATGATCATGCGATATTTATCGGGCACAGCTTTGAAATCACGAGTAGAAAAGACCGGGTTGGTGGCCAGATCCGTAAAATCCTTCGATTCAATGATTTGTCGAATTTGGTCGCTCGTGACGTAAGCCTTAAAGTAATTTTTGATAGCCGGGATGGCCTCTGCTTCTTCCGGCTTATAGTCGGCCACAAACTTGGCGAATTCCTCTTCCAGCAATTCGTCCTTGGACTTAAAGCTCGGGATGAGTCCGAATATCTTTTCGAGAATCTCTCGCAAGGTCAAGCGCCGATCTACAGCGGCGGCTTTACGCAGTTTGTCGAGGGTATAGTATTCCTCGGGCTTATCAAAGACTTCGCGATTCACGTAATCAATGACGCGGTCCCACTGTCCGGCCTCGACCGCCGTTGCGATGACCTTGTTTTCACGGATCGTATCTTCAAATCTCTCAAAGAACATACGGTCAATTTTCATCCCCTCAACCCCGACAGTTTCTTCCTTGACCATGGAGAGGATGTCCGTCCCCATATGTTCATAGATGCCGACTTTTTCGACCGGGCCCTTATCCCCTCTCTCCCGACCCGTGCCAGATGACCTTGGTAATTTCACCACCTCGTCGTAGTTAAATTTTTCTTCAAAGTACTCGCAGGTGGCGAAGAAGTCGAAGAGCTTGAAGGCTGTTTTCTCCGGTTGATTTATGACGTCCTTGAGGCTGTCATCGAATAATTGTTCAAGGAAGTTGTGGATACGAGTACCGCGGCCCTTGATTTGAATAAAGTCGGTCGGTGAAAAGATGGGGCGAAATAGACCCAGATTGAGAATGTCCGTGCAGTCGTAGCCTGTGGTCATCATGCCTACCGTGACACAAATTCGCGCTTTGCTGGTCTTATAGGTGGGCAAGAAGTTCGTTGACCCAAGCAGGTTGTTATTAGCGAAGTTGATGGTGAACTGCTGAGCATCTGGAATCTCAGACGTCACCTGTACCGCAAAATCAGATTGATACTTCCCTGGGAACATGCGATCTGCCATTTGGTTGAGGATCTGAGCCAGTTTCAGAGCATGGTGTTGGCTTACTGCGTAAATGATGGACTTTCCGATCTCCCCACTAATGGGATCACGCAGGGCATTTTCTAGGAACGTCTTGCAGAACAGTTGGTTGGTAGCCTCTGAAAAAAATCGCTTCTCAAATTCTCTTTGTTTATACCCTTCTTCCTGATCCTCCCCCGAATCGTCTTTAAAAGGGACGATAAAGCCTTCTTCGGACAGCAATTCAGTCGTTATTTCTGTGCGGGCGTCCACAACCGTCGGATTGATCAGGAAGCCTTCCTTCACGCCGTCGAGGAGTGAATAGCGGAAGGTGGGTTGGCCATTTTCGCAGCCGAATGTGCGGTAGGTGTCCATCAGCAGACGGCGCTCCGCCTCTCGCGGGTCGCGTATAACTGAACTCGTACCGTCGAATCTGCGGAGGTAGTCGCGTGGTGTGGCGGTGAGACCCAGCTTGTAGCCGATAAAGTAGTCGAAAACGGCGCGCGCGTTGCCACCGATGGAGCGATGTGCTTCATCCGAGATAACGAGATCAAAGTCGGTTGGCGAAAAAAGCTTCAGGTATTTGTTATTGGAAAGCAAAGATTGGACGGTTGTCACGACGATTTCGGCGCGCCGCCATTCATCTCGGTTCTCCTTGTAAATCGCTGTATGGAAATCAGCGGATAGCAGTGCCGTAAACGCCTTCTTAGCCTGATCTTCTAATTCGAGCCGATCCACCAGGAAAAGCACGCGTTGCGCATTTCCGGAACGCAGAAAAAGCTTGATGACGGCAGCCGCCGTGAGGGTCTTGCCTGTGCCAGTGGCCATCTCGAAAAGAAAGCGATCTTTGCCCTCTTTGACCGCACCTTGAATATTGTGAATGGCCTTCAATTGATAGGGCCTGAGGAAGCGGAGCTTATTGGCTTGCATGTAGCCAGGACGCTCTGCTGGATTTCGCCATGCGGCTTCAGATTGGTAATTCGGGCGTTGTGTGAGAACGATGTAATCCTCACCGACCTGTTCTTCGATGAGTCTCTGCGGGTTTGGCTTGACCTTCTCGTAGCCCATAACGGAGCCGGGAGTTGGGTAGGACGTGATGACGTAAGGATTGCCGCGTTCCAGGTCCCAGAAGTAGTGAAGGTTTCCGTTGGAGAGGATCACAAAACGGCAGTTCTGAGAGCGAGCGTATTTCCGGGCCTGCTCTTTTCCGACTAGCGGACTCTTATTTTCGGCTTTGGCTTCAAGGACGATGAAGGGAAAGCCCTTTTCGTTTAGTAATAGAAAGTCGATAAAGCCTTTCTCTACCTCTTCAAAATTCTCGCCCAGAGCGTCCAAGTCCTGTGTCTTGATCGTTACGTTGGATTCAAGTTGGATGTTGGCGGATAATCCATCCAATGCAAAGAAACGCCAGCCTGATGCTTCGAGTAGTTTGTTGATTTTAATGCGTGCGGTGGCTTCTTTCATTGTTGCAATTCTCCCACAATTCCCTCTTCAAACCAATGAGAAAATGGCCGAGCGATTCACCATAACTGAACAGGCTTTTGAAGGCGGGAAGACCTTCCCTCCCTATAGCTCTCTCTGATCCGAGCGGAAGGGCCGGAAGCCGCAGCGACGAACAGGAGCGAGGATAGACGCGCCGTGAGCAATAACTTTCAGAATGGACTGCAAACAACATAATAAAGTTATTTAACTCACTTAAATAACATGTAGTTGTTATTTACTTTTTTCGTGGCGCGTTTAAAAACGGGACCGATTCCGGGTTCGATCCGCGTCTCACCGTAGAGATTCTTTAATAGAGTGTGTTGACAACGAAACCTACCCTGCCAAGACATTTGTAGCCTGCCATGTCCTTATGAGGTCGTAGGCTTGTGCTGCGACTTTCCCTCTTGAATTGATGTCCGCAGAGATTACATTGAACGATGTACGTCGGTCTGCCGGAGGGGTTAGGCGGGGTCGTCCTCGGACGCGAGATCGCAGGCATGCGCAGAGGGCCTTCAATGTTAATTTCGACAGGGTAGCGGGGAGAATAGGGCTCGTTTGTCAATTGCACCGATTCTATCTTGGAAATTGAGTAGCTCCTGATCGCGGCGGCGTCCCGTTCAAACCCAATGAATAGTCGATTGCCATCCCGACTCTGCCGGAAGGAGTAAGGCTCGACGATTCTTTCCTTTCCGTGATAGCCAAGTTTTACACAGACGCGATTCGATGCGGCCATTCGGATGCGCTCGATCGGTACCGAAATGCCGAAGGCCAATCCCGCGCGCGGGGGAGACCAAGCCTCTGATCCGGCGGCGGCCGCGGTGGGAAGGGGTGGCAGGATCCGCTGAGCCTTACCGGCGAGAAGCCAGTCGAAGAACCCCTGCAGTTCACTCCAGAAGGGCTGAACCGTTGGAAGGCTCGCCAACTGATGACTGAGCATCTGTCCCCAGTCGACTTCAAGCGCAGCGCGTTCCGGATGCCCTTGCAGGCTGGCAAACGTCGGAACCGAAATCCCCTTGAACTGACATTTCTTTTCCAGCGTGGTCAATAGGCTCGCACGGTCGCAATCCGGCGCACGGTGGCGATGGAGATGAATGACATCGTAGAGATCGCGCGGCCGAAGGCGCTCCGCCAGGGCGCGGATTTTCTCGGCGAATACTTCTTCATAGGCATAGCATCGCGCCTTGATTCCGCCGGCGGGGGCATCGGAATAGGGATGATAGACCTCGCGCAAGACGGGTTCCATGACGAGGAGTTCTCTACTGGTCAAGTCCAGCTTAATCTTGGGGATGCTTCCGCGTGGGTTCTGCCTGGGTCCGATATAACCGATCTTGCCCAATACATACTGTTTGGCGGGATCAGGATGAACATCAAAATCAAAGAGATTGGGCGGCAACTGCATGCCGCACTGGTCGTATAGCCAGGCGCCGATCTCGCCGAAGGTCTTGCTAAGAAATGCCGGATCGAGGTGAGCAGAGACCTTCAATGTGAAATCGAGGTCTTCCGAGAAACGATACGTCTCGAAGTAGCATTTCTTCAGGCATGTGCCGCCCTTGAACACCCAGGAATCTTTGATGGCCGGATGCTGAGCGATTCCTGCCAGGAGCCATCCTAACGCATAGTCTTTTTCGACCACCTGGACTTGCAGCCCTAGGTCGGTGGCCACCTGTTGAATTTCGCGGACTTCAATCATGCGATTTTCTTACCGATCCAGTAGCTTGGAACCCACAACCGCCATGCTCGAACAATTTTCTCTTTGGGGAGTGAGGGATCGAGAGGAGAGTTCCCTTGGCTCAATCGCTCCTTGCAGGCGTTCAGCATGTCCTTCTCTCCCGGAGCGATCCGGGAAATTAGGAAGCCGAGCCGCTTGAAAACGGTTCGGTTTCCCAGGCGGTCGCCATAGTCGATCAGAAGTTTTGTGTTCCTCTCCTCGGACTTGAAGTATTCCGCGAGGATATCAGAAACATGCTGGATGCCGCCGCCAAGTCGCGGATCATCCAGGAGATCAATGAGGGTTCGGCTGGGATCAGAGACGTCCATACGCAGGCTGCCGCGCCAGACTGGACGAGTGCCGAAGAGCGCACGAGGAGGAATCGTCTTGATCAAGAATGAGACACCGCGCATCGCCACTTCACGGGCGCGGATTTTACGGGTGGTGACGACGATGACCCGCTGAAAAACCTGCTCCGTCAGCTGCCAATGTTCGGCGGCGCTCCATCCGCCGATATAGCAAGGAGAAAAGAGTTTTTGCGCGATGATCCATGGGTCCTGCAAGGCGGGCTCCGTAGTAGACGATTCAACAGGCACCGGCACATAGAGTCCGCGCTTGACGCGCGAAATCCAGCCTTTTGCCGCGAGACGTGCCATGGTTTTGGCGGCATCGGCTGGCGACAAGTTCAGGATTTTGGCGGCATCGCTCGTGGAAATAGTGCCCTGCGACTTGCGCAAGAGAAGAGCAAGCTGAGAGCGGGCAAGATTGCCTATGCCTGAAATCTGGCTCATTTAGGTATATCCAAAGTGTAGTATATCTTCATTTAAGGTATTTACTGCATTCCTAATATACCGCACCAGCGCCTGTGATTCAAGACATTTCAGCCACAAGCATTGATCGTACGCCTACTCCGCCGTTGTATCGACTGCACGGTTTTGTAGCTGCAGGCCCTGCGAGAGCTAACCGAAAATCTCAAGAACTTCAGCTTACACTACAATAGCCGCCAACTGTGTTTCTGTAGTGTAAGGAAAGCCACGAAGATTGCAGTATTGTGTTGATCCGGACAGGCTACTCGTCTGTGAAATATTTTTCTTTCGATTTTCGTCGATGGGACGCGGCGAAATCACCAAGAAAAGTTTATTGCTGTACCGGCGATTCTTAAATTTCAGAACGGATTGATTTGTGGTGAGATTGGATTTTTCCGACGAGCTACCAGGCTGCTCCACCCCGCGAAGCCATTATAGCTTAAAAGACGTACTGATCGGCTCTCTGAGAATGCGTCAGTTTTCGGGTGTTAGACCGCGTTTTTACCCATTTAGAAACGGTCGGTCAGTTGGAGGGTTAATTGGTGCTTGGTATAACCGCCATGTGTCCAATAGAAATCGTAGCCGCCTTCGACGGACAGCTTAGCGGTGGTGCATTTGCAGCTCAGGAGCGTTAAGGCGGTACCTACTCGGTAAGTATTACGGTCGATGCTGAGACCTTGCGTGACGAACGAGGGTGCGCCTGGCGCGGTGAAGTTGGCGGATTGTGCGAGGGTCGGATTCATGAGGTCATGCATCCATTCCACGTGGATATCCGGGACGAGCGCCACATTGTGGTAGCTAAAATCCCGCTCCACCTTCGTTCCCAATCCCGACTGCAGAAAATCATACCCCTGTGAGGCGACGCGCAGATTGATGTCCCCGGCACCGGTTTCGGTATAGCTGTGGATATTGACGCGAGTGTATTGGAGGGATGCCAACGGAGTGAGAGTAAATTTCTGCGGTAGTGCCGCATGGTATCCCGTATTGGCTAAGGCGGTGTAATTCTGGCCGCTGTAGTCCGCGTCGGCGGTTCGATTGACGTTTGTGAAGATAATCGGCCGCGAACCGGAATACTCGTTCATTCCTATGGACCCACTGCCATGGACAAACCAGGCGCCCTGATCATGGCCGGCATAAGCGGTCGCTTGATAGGAATCGATATCTGTTCTTCCATCGTAAGTGTTGCCGACAATGCTGCTTCGCGCGTAGCCTAACCCCATTCCGACTCGCGTCCCTTCTCCCACGAGCACGTCATAGGCCAGCATCGTGCCCGCCGCGCTCGAGCGATACCCTTCGAGATTATCCCGATCGTGTTGGCGGGCGGAGTTTCCGAAGCCATTAAGCCACCATCCCCCGTGGCCGGCCGTGCCCTGGCAATTGGTTTGGTCCTGATTCGGCTGGGCGGAGGGGCCGCAAATGTCTAATCGAGACAACCATAGATTTTGAAAGTCCCGTGCCGCTTGCATAGTCACAAAGGGCGCTTCCAACGCGGCGGCTGTGGGCCCCAGCTGGCTAGCGGCGTGAATCAAAGAGGCCTGGTCGGTCTGGGCATTGATCCCGCCTAAGACGATCGCGATGTCTGTCGTCAGGGGAGTGTCTATAAGCGCCGGCAAGGCGGGCAATGGGGGAGCATCGGGCGACGTCGGGACCGAGGTGACGGGGGTCGTGACCAGAGTAATTTCAACCTGACCTGGTGCGGTGGCCTGCGTAGAGAATATATAAAGAGGGTTCGAAGAATCAGTCACCGAAAGCCCGGCCCCTGTGGTGCCGCCGTTTTGCGGCTGAATGATATCGAACTTCGTTCCTGCCGAGATGTAGGCGCCTGCCGGAACAGATACGTTAACATTGACTCCCGTTCCAACCGTGGCCGGCCCTCCCGCGGGAACGATGTGGCCATATACAGACGCGCTCGCTAAGGTAGTGTTGATGACCGCGTTGTTCGCCACGGTCAGCGCCCCGGCAATATTTAGTTTCTGCACGGAAGCTGGAGGTTCGCGTCGTCGACGTTTCGTTTTTCCGCGCGGTCGTTTTGGGTCGGAACTGCACGCTTTGGGCCCCTTTTCTCTAAATCTCATGCACTTGCTGACCGTGTCTTCCTTATTTGATAGGCTTTCTTCCACGGAGGTGACCCGATGTTTATCCTGGAAGACAAGCAGCTTTCGTTTGACGCGATTCCTTTCCTGAAGTTTCCCTACAATCCCGAGCATCCCCTCATGAAGTTGGAGGCGGCCATTCAATGGGACCATCTGCTGGAAGCTTTGGCCGTCTTTTACTCGGCGGAGGAAGGACGCCATTCGATTCCTTTGCGCGCGCAAGCCGGAACGCTGATCCTCAAATACGTCAAGAACCTTCCGGATCGGGACACCGTCGCCCTCGTGCAGGAAAATCTTTACGCCCAGCGCTTCTGCGGCCTGTCGCCGGAGCAAGCGGTTGATTACATGCACCCGGCCACGGGCTTGTCCAATTTCCGGGCCCAGATCGGACCTGAAGGGATGGCCTTCATTGAAGAGGTTCTCCACGCCGCCGCCCGGAAGAAACCGCTCCAGCGCGGCAATAAACTCATCATCGATACGACTTGCGTCCCGCTGGACATCCGTTATCCCACCGATATCAAACTTCTGGAGCGCTGCCGTCGGGAGGTTCTCGTCCTGATCAAGAAAGCCAAAGCCTTTGGCGTTGACGTGTCCTATCGGACGTACTCCCGAATGGCCAAGAAGGTCTACACGGTGTTTGCGAAGTTGTCCAAGCCAAAGGTCAAGACTCGAAAAAAGGTTCACAAACAAATGCTGCAGTTCGTACGGCGCAATCTCAAGCAGCTCACCGATCTTCGGTCCCACTGCACCCAGGCTTTGGGACGCCAGGTGAACGATGAATCGGTCCGGCGGCGCTTTGACATCCTGCGGTACTTGCAGCGTCTGAAAGAATCCGAGCGGAAGATTCAAGCCATCCTGCACCAGCAGAAGCAGATCTATCACGGCCACGTTCACCTGCCCCACCGGATCGTGTCCTTTCATAAGGATCATGTGCGTCCGATCATGCGTGGGAAATTCCCGGTCCCCACCGAATTCGGCCCCAAGGTCTTGCTGGCCGTGGTGCGGGGGTACACGTACGTGGTGCAGGCGTTTCAGGATAATGTCTCGGACACGCGTATGACGGTTCCGGCGCTCCGGTGGTTCAAGACGGTGTTCAGGACATTTCCGCGGGAGCTTTTAGCCGACCGGGGGATGTGGAAGCGTGCGGTGGCCAAGTGGCTTCGAGACTTCGGGATCGGGTGCGGGATTCAAGTCAAAGGAAACAACGTGCCGGACACGCCGGTGACTCGTCGTCAGATTCGTCAGCGTCTTCCGATTGAAGCCCGGATCAGTTTGAATAAGCGGTGCTTTGGATGGGACCGATGTCGGGCGCGCAACGACGACCACGAAGAATCCTGGATTCGTCTCGGGACGGCCGCCATGAATGTGCATCTGGCTTACGGCAACACGTCATGACTTTTTTTGGAGGGGGGCAGTGGTTATTCCAATCAAGATGGGCCTAATGGCGCGGTGAGAACAGGGGAAAGGAGGTGGATTGAACAGAAAAAACGCAACGTAGTGCAGCTGCAGCTCTCGCTCGGCGCCATCCATCAACCGGTGCCGCGAACCTCAGAAAATCCTGCTCCCAAAAGGGCCTGTCACCTCTCGAACCGCCAGCTTCCGTGCAGAAACTATTTAAGGTATTGGTCAATAGAGAGATCGAATGCGTATACACCGCACCGGTGATGCCGGCCGCGACACCCGCGTTATTGCTTCCCCCATCGACTTGAATTCTTTTTATAAGCCCGCGGATGCCCCCGGCCCGCCCACCGCTCCCGTCCAGTGACTCCCGCTGCCCAGCGCTAGGGTTCCTGTGTTGTCCGTATTCGTCACAAGAGCTCCAGTGACGATACTATTGGGGGCCAGCCTTATCGTCCCGTCTCCCGTAAACGTGGGAGCGACGGTATTTGTCGCGGCAGCGCCGCCATTGAAGTTTACCACCGCCACCCCGACATTCATCGTTGTGGCAAAAACAGATCCCAAGAAAGTCACGGTGGTGTTGTCCCCGGCCACGAGGCTGTGCAAGACGTGGTTGGTGGCCACTCCGATATCACCGAAGACGTTGGAATTAACGTTGAATTGGACTATGCCTTGATCGTTGCTGGCGGGAATGGCGATCGCCGTAACGCTTATATAAGGAGAAGGATTGTTCGTGTAAACGTCCAATTGGGAACTGCCGGCGACGCCCACGAGCAGGGTCTGAGCGCCGGTGATATCCACTCCATTGAGTCCACCATCTACATTCATTTGGGTAGGGCCTCCGATGACCGTTTGCCGAGCGAAAACGGAGGGTACACATAGACTTACCGATAGACCAATGGAAAGACATCGCGCGAAGGGATATGTATTCATATGACTATTTTGAAAGAGAAACGATGAATTGACTATCAGGATGGTGAGCTATTTTTGGACTGCGTCAAAATACTATCGAGGCATCAAAAAAATACCTATCCTACGATCGGCGCCTGAGAAGAAAGCGCAAACCCACACCCGCTTTCTGGGCGAGCCCTAATTGAGTTTGGCCAGCAGCTACGCGGCTTTTTCTCACAAAGTCAGCTAATTTAGTTAATGACATAGTACCCGATCGGGTGCAATTTATTGTCTTTTCATGCCCGTCGAGCCGCCTCGATCTTGGCCATGTTAATCTTCTTCATCGTCATCATTGACTCCATCGCGCGCTTCGCAGCCGCGGTATCAGGACCGGTGATCGCCTCGATCAACGCACGCGGGACGATCTGCCAGCTCAATCCGAACTTGTCCTTGCACCAGCTGCATTCGCTTTCCTGGCCGCCGCCCTTGACGATCGCATTCCAGTAGCGGTCGGTTTCTTCTTGCGTATCGGTGAACACCTGGAACGAGATCCCCTCATTGAAGGTGATTCCGGGCCCTCCATTCAACCCGACGAAAGATTGACCCAATACGGTGAAATCCACGGTCAGCACGTCGCCGGCCTTGCCGTTGGGATAATCCGCGGGCGACTTATGCACCGCGTTGACGCGGCT
>Ga0207068_1194_pt1 | contig 14649 bp, 8 predicted proteins | sample Alteio_BWMinCont_23_FD_153475 | JGI IMG/M metagenome (GOLD analysis project Ga0207068, IMG submission 153475) | Enriched cells from forest soil in Barre Woods Harvard Forest LTER site, Petersham, Massachusetts, United States -... | ecosystem: Environmental > Terrestrial > Soil > Temperate forest >... | reverse complement strand
ATAACGGGTTGGATAAATTCAGATCCCTTTCAGCTCACTGCGCTAAAGGGAAAAGTTGTTTTAATTGATTTCTGGGCATACTCTTGCATCAATTGTGTGAGAACTTTGCCGTATTTAAAAGAATGGTATCAGAAATATAAAGATAAAGGATTAGTGATTATAGGTATTCATAGCCCAGAATTTGATTTTGAACGAGATTTTAATAATGTTAAACAAGCGGTAAAAGATTATGGTATCGAATACCCAGTCGCATTAGACAATGATTTTAAAACTTGGCGAAATTACGAAAATCGATATTGGCCAGCACACTATTTAATTGATAAAAATCATAATGTCGTTTATACCCATTTTGGCGAAGGAGATTATGATGTCATGGAAAATAACATTCGAATCTTGTTGGGAATTGATAAACCCATTTCTGAAAAACCATATGCCTCACCGACTTCTATGTTCCAAACTCCTGAGACTTATCTTGGATATGCCAGAGCGGATAAATTTTCCAGCACGGAAGATATCGAAAAAGACAATGAGAAAGAATATACTTATCCAAGATTTTTATCACAAGATGACTGGGGTTTAAAAGGGCGTTGGATAATCACTTCCGAAAACATTCAGAATACAAAAGCCAACGCTAGTATTAAAATTCATTACTCTGCAGGAAAGGTTTATGCTGTCATGGGGACAATGAACAATACCCCCATAACTGTAAAAATACGGCAAAATGGCGAGGAAGTGATTGAAGATGCCGGCAAAGATGTAAAAAATAGCATTGTGGAAGTGAAAAATCATACATTATATTCTTTAATCGACGCTAAAAATCCTTCCAGTGGTATTTTAGAATTAATCCCCATGTCGCCAGGCTTAGAAATCTATACGTTTACCTTTGGTGACTGAACGGAACGGCTTTCGCAATCCGCAACCCTCCATTTTGCATTAGATAACAACAAAAAACATCCGATATATATCGGATTGCTTAATAATTGTCTTTTCTGAAAAATAACCCCTTAGCCTTAACGATTTAATAGAGGAGCAAAAGGGATGTTTAAACAAAATGGGTTTTCCTTAATAGAGCTTATGGTAGTAGTAATTATCATCGGTATTCTGGGCAGTCTAGCTATTCCTGCTTACAAAGATTATGTCGTTCGCGCAAAAGTTACAGAACTTTTTGCCGTTGCTCAACCCGCAAAACTTGCTGTTACCGAAGAACTGATGTTTGGGACACCTTTGGAACAAATCAGTAATGAAAAACTTAATATTGAAAAAATGGCCAATCAAGGAAAAATCCGAGAGATGACAATTGCCGCAGGCATTATTAAGATTGTTGGAAACAATAAGGAATTGGATATTCCGGCCGGAAAACAATTCCAAATATCCCTTACCCCACGCTCCAACAATGGTACCGTTGAATGGTCCTGCAAAACTGATCCGGTAGAATTTGGGAAATATGCGCCACCGAATTGTCGAGGTGCGGGAGAGGCTGCGGGGGAATAGTTGACTGTGTAAAATATCAGGTTTTGTTTGAGGTGCGATTTTCGCCATTGACTTAATCTTCGCCACATAGTATTGTCCAAATGTTCAAACTATCTTCAGGAAACCATGAGGTATGAGTGAAGTTACAAGCTTTTTTAATAATGTTAACTTTTATTAGGAGATAAAAATGGCAGTCAATACAACCCAAGCAAAAGATCTAACCCGAGCTACAACGAGCAGTGTTAATGCGGGAAAAGCGATAACTATCGACATTTCACTCACTCCTAGTGATTCTAAAGCCCCTCACGAAACTAAAATAACAGGCGAACTAAAAAGTGAAGCAGAGAGCTTAATAGATTTATTAAAATTGATTGATAGTAATAAGCAATTGGTTTTACAAGGGCCCAATGTAACGATTAGCGCAGATGCACTAGAATGTTTGGCTAAAATGGTCAAAAGTTTAACGATTCTAGACATCACATTGGAACACCCCCAAATTAATTCACTCTCTAAGGCTTTAATCGATAATGAAAAGTTAATGACTTTGGTGTTACGTAATAATAAAATTGATTCCGGAGGATTGAAAGTGCTTTGTAACGCGCTGAATAAAAATAAGACGCTTACACATTTAGATCTCTCATTCAATCCATTGAAATCGGAACAACCTTTAGCTAATTTATTTCCACACCCCTCTCTAAAAACCTTAATTCTTAAAAAGGCAGCATTGGGTGGCACGATCTCGGAATTTGAAATATTTAAGAGACTTACAGGGGAACGCTGTGGCGTTCTTGAACATTTAGATGTAAGTGGCAACGACTTATGGTCTAACACCCGACCCGCCGCTGCTTATATGATAAGGAACAATGGGGTGCTTAAGAACTTACAACTCAATGATAACCCTTGTTTAGGAATGAATTTAGCAGGTGCAGGTTCAATGTCATTTGACATTGCAGATGCTTTAGGAATAAATAATAAAGGCAAGCATGGCACGAGCTCACGTCTTCAAGTATTGAATCTAAGTGATACGGGCCTTGCTAATGGCTCTATGTCACGACCTGACAGTTGTTTTTCAGCCGGTGAAAGATGGCAGCCACTTGAACATTTAGGTGAAGCATTACGTCTGCTAAGTAATAACCCGAATGTTCCAGAAGGTTCACATTTGCGAGAGGTTGATTTATCTCTAAATCACATAGATGAAAAAGGGGCGAAACTTCTGATTGACAAATTAAATCCTGCCAATATACCCCCACAAGGTAGACATCGGTTGACAAAATTGCGTCTTTTAGGACCTAGCGTAAATGCGGATCAAGAAAACACTTACTTGAAGGAATTGGGTTTAGCAGAGATAGCACCGTTAGATCAAAAATCTCAAGCTGAATTAACGAAGGCGATCGAAAGAGTAGGGGCTTATATGATATACTATTTTTTGGCTCGGCAGGGTATGCCTGTTCAAAGACCAGGTTCGGATACTAACCCTGTAGATGCTGCATTGTTGGCCCTGGCCTCTGGAACTGATGCTGCGTCCGCCGCTAAGCCGCCCTTAGCCTTAAGTCGAGAGGCAGTAGCTGCTTCCGCGATGGTAGGAGCAGGAGTAGGTAAATCAGCAAGCTTTGATTCCTTGGGGGATTCAAAGGAGGATGTGGAGAAGGGAAAGATGAACCAAGATGCTGCTTCAGCTTCCTCAGGTGGCGTTAAATGGCATCAGTGATATCTTATACTCAAAGGTCTAGAAAAATTGCGTTTATCATTTTTTTGCAACAGTGCCAGAATTACTGTCATTTGACAGAAGGGTTCCTCCAAACACCCATTTTTTTAGCATACAGCTTTTTAAAGTCTTTAAGCGCTAAACCTTTTCCAAAGTTTTCCTCACTTGCTTCGTCTTTTTTCGGTTCCGCGCTTTTATCTACCTCTTCATCATTAGTTTGAGGTTCATTATAAGTAAAGTCTTGTCTCGCTGCTTTCACATACCATTGAAGCGCTTTTCCTAAATCCTTAGGCACACCAATTCCATCTTTGTAACAATTGCCCAAATTATTTTGGGCTTTTGCATTTCCTTGTTCAGCAGCCAAATTAAAACATTCAACAGCTCTCTTGAAATCTTGTGCCACACCACTAGCTTCTAAGTAGCAAACTCCTTGATTATTCAACTTAGTAATTTCATCTTCAATAACGGTGGATTTGCTTAATGTAAGAGATAATTGCTGAGTGCTCTCCTTATTTTCTTTGCTATCTTTACTTTCCTTGTTCTCCTTGCTTTCTATAGTATCCTTAATTTCCTTTGGCTTTTCATCTTTAGGTTTCAATTTGGGTGCAACTTCTTCGGCCTTCTTGAACCATTCTGAAGCCTTTTGGATATCAATAACAACTCCTCTTCCATATTTATAGCGATCAGCTAAAGTCCTTTTGGCTTTAAAATCTCCTAGTTCAGCTATTCTAATGTACATTTCTTCAGCCAGTTTTAAATCTTGGGCCACTCCTTCACCAAAATAATAACAGTCTGCAAGCTTTTCTTGTGCAGCAAGGTTACCCTGACGCGCTTCTTTTTTAAGCTGTTCAACATTTATCGAATTTGTTGAAGCTTTCTTTAACCCTTTTTGAATATTGTTATTTGTGTTCTCTTTTCGGGCATTAGGGTAAACTTCTCTGAAGACTTTAACTTCATGATGAACATTCCGCATCTCATGATTTTCTTTAGTTTCACTAGTAAATTCTACATTAGCACTTGCTTCAGTGACTTTATTTGTACTTGACTCAATGGCTTTTTCTGAACTGCTGGCATTACTGTACGCATTACTAAGTATGCTTCCGGGTTTGTCACTCTGCTCGAAATAAAGCGCAAGTACATTTTGGGCATCTTCATTCCCTTTTTCTGCCGCACTTAGATAATATTCCTTTGCCTTTTTTGAATCTTTATCGACCCCTCGCCCAAATTGATAAAATAACCCCAATTGAAAATTGGCTTCTGGCTCTCCTCGTTCTGCTGCTTGAATATAATTTTCCAATGTTAATTTTTTTTGCTTTTCTTTGTTTTTCTGTAGATCTACCGTTGTTGGGAGCTGTGCTGCATTGTTCGCTAATATATTTTGTAACCCTGCTATATGTTGCTCAACCACTTTAAGAAAAGAAGTGGGGGCATAAGGATCAAAATCTTTTAAATATCGTATACCATTTGTCCCTTTGTTGTTGTTATTAAGAAACCATTTCCAGCCTTTTTGATAATCCTTAGGAAATTTCTTGGCTCGAATAAATTTTGCATAATAATTGAGTGATTGCTTCAAGTCTCTTGGAACACCTAAACCTTGTTCATAAAATATTGCTAAACTGAATTGAGCACTATAATTCCCATGCTTAGCAGCCTTAGTATAAAATTCAGCAGAACTTTTTAGATCTGCAGCGACACCTAAACCGTATTCATAACAAACGCCCAAGTGAAATTCAATATCTCTTCTTCTTTCCTTATCCCCATAGCCAAAAATATATATCTCTTTTTCACCTTCCACATTTTCAGTTCCTTCAATCTCTTCCTTTTTTTCAGCATCTTCAGTAGCCAGATCCTTATTTAGCTTCGAAAGTAATTCAACAAAAAAAGCATGTGCAGCTTTCATAATCTGCTGGTCATATTTTCTTTCTTCAGGGCGAAAGCGATTCTTTTTATATGAATAGTTGTCTAACTGAAATTTTTCCATATAGTATGAACACAAATACTCTTCAGCATCCTTATTTCCTTGAAGGTAGGCCTTCTGCATCCATTCAAGACCTTTACTGGAATCCATTAACTGTCCCAACCAATATTGCGCCACAGCATTCCCTTGTTCCGCAGCCAGTGCATACCATTCCTCGGCTTTTTTGTAATCTTCCGATTCCTTAAACAAATCACCGAGGTTACATTGAGCTTCCAAATTCCCCTGTTCTGCTGCTTTAAGAAACCATTTAAATGCTTCTTTGAAACTCTTTACTCCATATCCCGTATAATATTTCCCAAGTTTACATTGGGCATAGGGACTTCCATGCAAAGCAGCCTTCATATACCAATTGAAAGCTTTGTCCCAATTCATATTTACACCTTCGCCTCCTGCATAGCAATCAGCTAAAGCACATTGTGCCGCAATATGCATTTTTTTTGCTGCTTCTTCAAGGTAATAATCAGATTTATTACAAATACCTAGGTTGAATAGCGCTTCGGCACTACCATTTCCACCTGCTTTCTTATACCACTCTTTTGCTTTCTCAATATCAACCGCGGTACCAATCCCCTTTTCAAACCAAACGCCCAGTCTATTTTGCGCATCACAATTACCTTGTTCTGCTGCTCGGGTATAGCTTCTAAATGCCTTATCTAGATCTTTGCCTAAACCCCTTCCTTCCTCGTAACAAATTCCCAAACGATATTGCGCATCATGATAATCTTGTATCGCTGCATTCATATAATGACTCGCAGCCAGCGATTCATTTTTTGTGACACCGTTTCCAGCTTCATAAGCCAAACCCAATTGATATTGGGCTTCTGCGCTGCCATTTTGTGCTGCCTTTTGATACCATACGATTGCCCGTTCGATATTTTGCTGAATATTCGTTGGTCCAACATTATGACCATGATAATAAAAATTAGCTAAGCAGCACTGAGCGTCTTCATTATCTAACTCAGCATTTTTTAAAACCCAATTCACGGCCTCCCTATGCCCTTGTGCCGCTGATCTCACTATCCAAGTTGCTGCTTTGCTCCGATCTTTTGCTAATCCACATCCAGACTCATAACAAAGTCCTAAATGATATTGAGTGTTTGCATCCTGACATAATGTGCCTGAACGGATGTATTGTTCAGCTGTTTGATACCATTTATGCGCTGATTCTAAATTTTGGGGAGTGCCTTGGCCGATTTGGTAGCAAATTCCTGAGTATATTGCTGCATCGGTATGACCACATTCTGCCGCTCGGATGAACCACTTAAGTGCGGTCTCATCGTTTTTTTGCACACCAATTCCATTTTGAAAAATGAGTGCGCGTAAATAAAGTTCCTCCAGACCTTTTTTGTCCTCCTCCATTTCCCACCGATTTTTTTCTTTTATTTGTTTAGTCTCAAGCCCAGCTTTAAGTTCTCTTTGCAATTCAGGAATTCTGGCTGCTCCTAATTGTGATGCGCCAGCTTGCTCCATAAGTTGTTGCCCGCGTTCATCAATACTTGCACAATGAAAAGAAGCACCCCAAGCATAAAAACTGGTGTGACCAATTTTTTTCTGTAATATAATGGTAGCCATATTATCCAAAACAGAAAATTTCCAAATATAAATGGTTCCCTCACTGTCAGCAGTGACAATCAAATCTTTTGGTTCTTTTTCACTTTGCAAAAAGCTCACTGAAATAAAGGGGGAATCCTCCATGACAGCAATGACTTTTTTAGTTTTCAGATCCCACAACTGCAACTTCTTATTCAAATCAAAAACCGAACCATAACGTCGAACCTTACTGAGTGAAACGAGATATTGATTTGATGAATCAACATCAAAGTCTACATCCATAAAATCTTCAAACACTAATTCATCCTTTAAGATGCATACTTCTTTGTCAGTTTTCAGATCTCGTAACCGAGTCCATTCATCAAACGATTCAATACGATAACGACCATTCTTAGAAAAGCGTCCTACTGGTAAGGTTATTCCATTAGGTTTGATACGGGACAGCATATTGCCATCCTTATCATAAGTAATAAAACCATGAATAGAGTCTTCCATGAAACTATACCCCTCCAATTCACAAACGCGTTTACCTATAGCCATATTAAATATGACGGTTTTTGATCTATCGCGATTATTATTCCTCCCCGCTTTGTTTAGATGGACAGCTAAATATTCTCCTTTGTCCGAAAATTTAAGTCCAGAAGAAGCCGCGCCAGTGGTTGCATAGTAGCGCTTATCACTATTTTTAGCAACTTCCTCTTGCCATTCAAAAATATGAACCAGTTTTTTAGTAGCAATATCCCAAACCCTGATGTTAATGTTAACCCCTTCATAGCAGTTATTATAAACATAATCGTTTTCAAATCCACGATTTGATGCATCATCCACAAGATATTTACCATCAGGACTAAATATTAATTCATGAACTGTTCTAAGCGCCGGACCCTCAAAACTATGTTGCAATTGTTTAAAATTTGCATCCCATAGTTTGATAACGCCGCAATTCCAAATAGCATGAGATCGACCAGTCGGATCAACAGCCATGCAAGCATTTTCTTTTGTTAGAAATCCAGATAATACTGAAGGAGACAGCCCTTCTTCAGCAAGAACCATCTTTTCGATTCTCCCATTGCCACGCCCTTCGCTTAACACACAAATTAGATGCTGGCCATCAAGATCAAATACAATATCTACAAGCGGTATTTTTACAAAAATGACTTTCATAATTTCAAGTGTGGCTACATTCATCATTAGTATTTTTTTGTTTTCATCGGGCAACATCACCATAAGGGTTTGTCCATCTGGACTAAACACCAATTTATTTTTTCTACCTAACCCTTTTAAATGAAATTCCTTAGATTGACGCAATAATTTTCCTGAACTAATTTCCCACAATTGAATAATGTCATATTGACTCCTGTAGCCTAAATTCATCCCTGAAATTGCCAAGCATTTCCCATCACGACTGATGGAAAAACTTTGAAAACTTCCATATTCTCTATTTGGATCCGAATTAAATGAATGTAAAAGTTTAAAACTGTAGTCTTTTCTATCCCATAAAGATAATTTGTAAGGTTCATCATCCCCACGCCAAGTTAACAGTTGGCCTTGGGGAATAAACAATTTATTCTTCCAGGCTAACGGTTGGTTGCCGCTTTCCCTTAATGCCTCATCATAGCTGGATACCAATTTGCCAAAAGTGGTATCATAAACATCGGGGTAAGCCAACAACCAGCGACTATCTGGCGTGAAAACTGGTGCAATATATCCATTATTTCGACGAAATCTTTGTTCGGCAAAGACTTCTTTCATGGTTGTCAGATCCAGAACATTCATGCCATCCCTGCCACCTTTATCTGTCATTAACAAACGACTATCTGGACTGAAATCGAAGTAAAAACTATGATCTCCTCCACATAACATTTTATAAAGCACAACTTGAGTTTTTACATCATATAAATTTAATATATTGAATTCGGCATAAGTATTAATCTTTACTAAGACTTGCACTACCAAAATCTTTCCATTTGGACTTAATTTAGCTACTGGCACCCGATATTCTATTTTCTCTGGTTTTACTGAGAACTTATGTTTTGAAATTTTTTCTAAAACGTTGGAATCTACAAAATGGTAGTTTTTAATATCTTCTAGTTCTTTATTAATTTTTATTTCGATTTTTTCCCAGGTTGCTAAGTTAAAGATGTTGATACGCATATCATCATAGCTGGAGCCACTTATTTGCATCATAACAGATTGATCTGCGCTAAAACTATAATACGATACATTAATCTCATAACAAGGCAATCCCCCCCAAATAATCCCTGTCATCTTTGCGTTTTCGACATCCATTTTTCTTGTCCAAGCCCGGGTAAAATTTACTCCACGTAAATCTGCATATTGAAATAGGGTATGATCAAACACCCCATCGATTAGAATTGCTCGACGTATGCGTACCCTGTTCAAATCCCTACCAGAAAAACAAAACCCTGCTGCACTTAGAATGCTCATGGCATTTGCCGCAGCAATTTCCGCTTCATCACTATCGTCGGTTCTTGTAACATATACTATCTCTAATAAACCCAACATTATCTTTTCATTGTCTTTTACCATGTCTGCTAAAAACGCAATCGATGAGGGTTCATCGTTCAGCAGTTTCTTCTTCAAACGCGCATGAATGGTGCGAATTTCTAGACCAACTTTAGTTTCGACGGTATCCTTTTTCTCTTTTATGTCCTTAGTGTCCCCTTCCAAGGGAGATGGGCTTACAGGTGCTAAGTTAGTTTTGAGTGGTGCTGATGTTAAAATTGGTGCAGCACTGGGATCAGTATCCGGATTGTTATTGGGACTCGCCAATATTTTTAATTGAGGTTCAGAAGTACTCGCCAGTACATTTGGAGGCAAATGAGGTGGAGGTTGAAGAATTTCTAAAACATTAATGTTTACAAGAGCAGTTGCCGACAAATTTTTCTTGCCTAGCTCTAAAATTTTTTTTAATAATTCATTGGTTTCTTGCATGTTGTCTTACCTCTAGATTATTTGCTGAAGGGAATTATACATCATCGCTTTGTTGCGTGAATTTCCTAATTGCAACCTTCAATTAAATAAGTTAGTATTATACCCAATACTTTTAGATTTGGAGTGATTTCTTATGCCTTACAAGTGAGGCCCTTCGGGCAACTTGTCGATCACCCAAGGGTTTGGATCCTAATAAGGTACATCCCAGACGCTGGGCCATTTTTTGAGAAACTTTCTCTCCTATGCTCTCCTATGCTCTCCTATGCTCTCCAATGCCTACGCTTAACTGCTGGTTGTTACCAATTCGCAGTTCAAGGCTTAGTACAGGATGTGTAGGGTTCCACTTTCGCGACAGCATTTCAGCTGTTAATAGTAATGCGCTTTGCACGGCGCACAGATCCCTCATTCGCACTAATATGGTCCTCATTAAAACATAGCCGCTTTCTTCGAATATTTTCCTCGAGTAAGCAACCAATTCGGGATGACAACCTCAGGAATTCAGATCCCTAAAAAATATTTTAATGCAAGTTGATGATCCGTGGTCTAGTTTTTTAACAAAAAAGGCGAGAAGCTACCCTTTTTGTTATCTATCAACCCTCTTCCACTTGTTGCTTAATCTTTGGTTTTGTTTTTCTCTTACCCGACATTTCTACAATAGGATCAGGTTCAGTAACCTCATCAGCAACGACTTCTTTTGGCCCCCCGGTGTTAAAGGATTTTGAAAATTCAGGGGTTACTTTGGGTAAGTCGTTCATGTTACGGGGAGAGGTTTCGTTTAACATATAACGCATTCTGCTTTCTTGATCGCCCATTTCTTCGGGGGTTCTGGGTTGTTTATCTAAAGCGCATCCGCTTAATATTCCACACACTAAAAACGCTCCAACGCTGTGTATAACTTTCATATTTTCTCCCTTTCCTTAAAAATAACCAAAAATATCCGTTGCGACATGCAATAAAACTTCAATGACAATTAAACCAATAATGGTCCATTCCAAACGAGAGGAATGTTGATGGTTAAGCTCTGCTGCCAACATGTCAAACAATTCTTGTAAAATCAACAAGCGTTGATTTAAAACATTGACTCGTCTTTCGCGATCGAGATAATGTGCGACCAAAGCATAATAAGCTTCCAGATCAGAATGTTCCCAAAAAAATTCGGGGGTGTCTAAAAGTTCTTGGTGAAGGTTGATAGAGCTTCTATCAATAAACAAGCGACCCATCATCCGTCGTATATCTTTTCGAGATAATTTAATGTTGCCTCGCAAAGCCAGAAGTTCCGGTAATTCGCGTGTGAGGTGAATGGTTTTTTGGATGGTTTGTTCAAAAACCCCTAACTTTACGGATTGAGCAAGTCCATGAGAAAAAGCTAACTTGGTTAAAACATCCCGCTCGGGTAACACAATTTCATCATCGACAATCTTAGGCTGCTCACCATAAATATAATCAAAGATATCGTCTTCGATGACCTCGAGATGTTGTTGTTCAAAAGGTCGAATATCCCGTAATAATTGACGCTCTGTATCTTCATCTAACCCCCAACAAACAATCGCGCCAAAGGGAAAGAAAAAAACATCACTTTCTTTTTGTACCAGGGTGGAGGAAGGGGTTGTGGTCTCTAATTTGATATGTAAGACCTCGCGAAAGCGGGTTACCAAGTATAATGATTTTAGATAGGTAAGTAACCTAGCTGTGTCAAATGCTGTAGAAGTACAATATGCAATACATCGCATGGGGACCAAAATTTCCTGGATGAATGTGATACAATCATAGCACAACCAAAATTGGGTAGATATACTCTTCCTTTGAGTATAGTGATTAACTAGCTAACTTTTAGCTTTACAATGCGGGTACTTAAGATATGTCTGAAGAATATATATTTTCAATGCACAAAGTCGGGAAAGTCGTTTCTAAACGCGAAATTCTAAAAGACATTTCCCTCTCTTTTTATCATGGCGCCAAAATTGGTATTTTAGGTCTTAATGGGTCCGGGAAATCAACCCTGCTTCGCATTATGGCTGGGGTAGAAAAGGATATTATCGGGGATGCGACCCCGCAGAAAGGCATTAAAATTGGCTTTCTTCAACAAGAGCCACTTCTGGATCCCACAAAAGATGTTCGAGGGAATGTAGAAGAAGGCGTGAAAGAGGTTAAAGGCTATCTGGACCGATTTAACGAGATTAGCCACAAATTTGTTGAACCCATGTCAGACGATGAAATGAATGCCCTTTTGCAAGAACAGGGAGAATTACAAACCAAAATCGACCATGCCAAAGGTTGGGAATTAGAAAGGACCTTAGAAATTGCCGCCGATGCGCTTCGATTACCCCCTTGGAATGCAAATGTCGATCATTTATCCGGGGGGGAGAGACGACGGGTTGCCCTCTGCCGACTTTTATTATCAACGCCTGATTTACTTCTATTAGATGAACCAACCAACCATTTAGATGCAGAAAGTGTGGGTTGGCTAGAACGTTATTTGCATGAATTTACAGGAACTGTTGTGGCGGTTACCCATGATCGCTATTTTTTGGATAATGTTGCCGGCTGGATCTTAGAATTAGATCGTGGTCGCGGAATTCCCTTTCAGGGAAATTACTCCTCTTGGTTAGAACAAAAAGAAAAACGTCTTGAGATGGAAGAACGCCAAGAATCCGCTTTCCAAAGAACTTTAAAAGCAGAATTAGAATGGGTACGGACCAATCCAAAGGGTCGCAATACCAAGAGTAAAGCTCGTTTGGCACGTTTCGAAGAATTAAATTCTAAGGAATTCCAAAAACGCGCGGAAACCACAGAACTTTATATTCCACCCGGTCCACGTTTGGGGGATTTGGTGGTAGAAATGAGCAATGTTTCCAAGGGATTTGGCGATAGAGTGTTATTTGAAAATTTAAATATTCGGGTTCCCAAAGGCGCTATTGTCGGGATTATTGGTCCTAATGGCGCGGGTAAATCGACTTTCTTCAAATTAATTACTGAACAAGAAAAGCCAGATGCTGGCGAAATTCGCATTGGGGACACTGTCCAGTTGGCTTATGTGGATCAATCTCGTGATGCTTTAGACAGTAATAAGACAGTTTGGGAAGAAATTTCGGATGGCCAAGATATTATGATTGTGGGTCAAATCGAAATGCCATCTCGTGCTTATGTCAGTCGGTTTAACTTTAAGGGTTCTGATCATCAAAAACGCGTGGGTGATCTCTCCGGTGGAGAAAGAAACCGAGTCCATTTAGCGAAACTCTTAAAACGTGGGGGTAATGTGTTACTCCTCGATGAACCGACCAATGATTTAGATGTGGAAACTTTGCGTGCCCTGGAAGAAGCTCTATTAGCGTACCCGGGATGTGCCATGGTTATTTCTCATGATCGATGGTTTTTAGATAGGATTGCCACGCATATTTTGGCATTTGAAGATGAAGGAAAAGTTACTTGGTTTGAAGGGAATTTTACCAATTATGAAGAAGATAGGTTGGCACGACTTGGAAAAGATGCCCTTACACCCCATCGTATTAAGTATAAGAAATTGCAGACGGTTTGATAAACGGACAGAAAAAAAGAGGTAAGAAAAAATTTTTCTTACCTCTATTAAAACGATTTATCCTTAAAATTAAGTTTTACTTATCGAGCGCCAGGAGCACTCCCAACCTTTGGTGTAGCCTTAGGAGCAGCTAAGCTCTCTAAGCAACGTTCCAAGCAAATATAAGACCCTAATTTTTTATTCGCTTCCTTAGTCGTGCTTTTCAGAGTTTCTAAGACTGCCTGGTCGGTGACTGGGCCATTGATGCTTTTAACAACTCTTCCTAACAGCCCTCGTCCTAAGCTAATGAAATTCTCAGCTCGCTTAACATCCGCTGCAAGTTTTGAGTCAACCAAAGCTTGTGGGGTATAACCGGCTTGAGTTTCAAGACGTTTGGCTAAAGCATCGGCAATGTCCCCGTTTTCAGCATCAGAACGAAACGCTGCAGATCCCGCAACTCCTGAACTTACCACAACTGCTGGTTCAGAAACGGCAACCGCAGGTGTCGGTTGAGAAACCGATGCTTGGGGCAGAGCAGCACTTGAGGCGCTTGAATAAGAGACTAAGCTGACTGCCAATGGTGTAAACACCAAAGCTGCGCTCGCGGCCGGTGAAACTGCAGCTTGTTGTTGTGCCACGGACAATAGTTCTGTACCCCATTTACTTTCTCTTGGGGGACGGACTTCGTTGTCTTTTCTTTCACGCGCCATTCCCGGTGCAGATACAAATACAGGGGTCAATCCTCTCTTCTGTTGAGCAGGTACAGATGCTTCTAATGCAGCAATCGTTTCCAAATCGGCTTTTAATTGAGCATCTTCTTCTCTTTTTCGTTTTGTTTCAGCAGCGGCACTTTCGGCTAAAATTCTTTTTTCAAATTCTTCCTGTTCTCTTTCTCGCTTTGCAATTTCTGCAGCAGAAGCGGCATCTGCACGAGATTCTGAAATCGCTCTTGCTTCATCATCTGAAATTTGTGGTGAATTTTGCTGTGAAAGTTGCAGTGCCAATTCAATTTGGCGTGCGTTTTCTGCTTCTACGATTAATCTTCGTTGTTCTCGGGCTGCTGCAAGTGCACGAGATTCGGCAATCGCTTTTGCCTCAACGTCTGAAATTTTTGGTGTGTTTTCTTGTAAAGAAAGTTGCTGTGCCAAATCAAGCTGACGTTTATTTTCTGCTTCTTCGGCTTCTCTTCGTCTTGCTCTGGCTTGTTCAACAATTAACGCATGTGCTCTTTCTTTTCTTTCTCTTTCTCTTCTTTCGGCGGCCTTCGCGGCCATAGTAGCTCCAGTTGCACTCATTTTCAATCTCCTACGGTTTTATAAAAATATAATTTAGTTATTTAACAAGTTGAATTGTACCATAGCTCTTTGCCCCAGATCAAGGATTTCAGCCCATTCCTATCATACTTACCCCCCTATTAGGGGGATAAGTATAAAAGGGGGTAAGTACTCCTAATAAAGAGATTACATCCTAACGACC
>Ga0207068_1228_pt1 | contig 14871 bp, 14 predicted proteins | sample Alteio_BWMinCont_23_FD_153475 | JGI IMG/M metagenome (GOLD analysis project Ga0207068, IMG submission 153475) | Enriched cells from forest soil in Barre Woods Harvard Forest LTER site, Petersham, Massachusetts, United States -... | ecosystem: Environmental > Terrestrial > Soil > Temperate forest >... | reverse complement strand
GAGCTGAAAGGGCTTTACAGAAGAGATAATGACCTCAATAATCCGGCTTGATTTTTCTTCTATAACACCCCGCATAACTTGAGAAGAGTAGAGAAAGACAAAAATGTAAATGAACAACCCTAATACAATACCGGTGCCTGCTACCTTATCGGTGTTCGTAATTTTCGCACTGTCAATCTTCGCGGAGGTTACATTGACAGGTTTGATATATTCATCAACCAAAGCTTTGTCAATCTTGTTTTTAACCAGAAGATCACGCTGCAGCTCACTCGCAATGGTAATCGAAATATAAGACGTAAGATTTACGTTCGGCTGGCTTTTGGAAAATATGGTGACCTTTCGTGTTTCGACTACCAGCGGTGTAATATACAGGACATAGACATTGTCTGAATCCTTAAACATGGCACGTACCGCATCTATGTTTATGTCGTGGAGCTGGGTGTGAAATTTGGCCTTAGGATTATCCTTGAAGATATCAAAGTAAAGATTTGACTCATCTACCACATAAACCTGCTTGACCGTATCAGCCGCTTCATTCAGGAAGGCAGGCACAATAATTAAACAAGCCCAGAGTATTGGCCCCAGCAGAGTCAGCACAATAAATGATTTCTTCTTAACTCTTGTTAGATATTCTCTCCGAATAATTAGTCCGATTTTCCCCATTTTAATACTGCTTATTCGGTTAAATGATTGGATACAGGAATGTTCTCAGCGCTCACACAGGAAATAAAGATATCATTCATGCTGGGTACAACCTCTTTCAGACCATGAAGGCTGATATGAGGAAGTACGGAGTTGATTACATCATTGATGGTGGTTTTTCCGAGCAACTTGATTTTAGCTTTGGTAACTCCATCTTCTTCGTGTTTTTCGAGAAGCTCAGCCCCGGTCCAGAGATTGTGGGTAAAAGCCATCATATTGCCTTCGAAGCCAATTTCATAGGTATTACTTTTATAGGTTTTACGGATATCTTTCACAGATCCGTCCAATATTTTACGACCCTTATTGATCAGTGCAATGTGATCGCAGAGCTCTTCCACAGATCCCATATTATGAGTAGAAAAGATAATCGTAGCTCCTTTTTGTTTGAGTTCCAGGATTTCGTTCTTTATCAGATTTGCATTGATGGGGTCAAAACCGCTGAAGGGTTCATCGAGTATAATAAGTGATGGCTCATGCAGAACTGTTACAATAAATTGAACTTTCTGTTGCATACCCTTGGAAAGTTCTTCAATCTTTTTCTTCCACCAGCCCTGGATTTCAAATTTTTCGAACCAGAACTTCAGTCTCTTCATGGCTTCTTCTTTGCTTAAGCCTTTGAGCCTTGCAAGATAGAGGGCCTGTTCTCCCACTTCCATTTTGCGATAAAGCCCTCTCTCTTCGGGAAGGTATCCGATATTTTCAATATGACCCGCATGGAGTTTCTCTCCGTTCAGGATTACTTCTCCGGAGTCGGGGCCGGTGATCTGATTGATGATGCGCAGGAGGGTGGTTTTGCCGGCACCATTGGGGCCCAGCAAGCCAAAGATGCTGTTCTTGGGGACAGAAATACTTACTTCGTCGAGAGCGGTGTAATTCTGAAATTGTTTGGTGACTTTGTTGGCAATGAGCAGGTCTTCCATTCGATAGATTTATCCTTCAAGTATGCTCAGTATGACGCCATGCTAAGCATACTTGAAAGGTGTTACTCAAAATATTCCTTCATTCTGTCAAAGAACCCTCTGTCCTTCTTTCCAGGTGCTGGTTCGAAATTTTTAGAATCCCTCAACTTCTCCATCAACTTTTTTTCTTCCGAGCTCAGATGCTGTGGAGTCCAGATATTGATATTTACGATCAGATCGCCTTTGCCATAATGTTCTAAGCTTGGAAGCCCTTTGCCTTTCAGGCGCAGTAGTTTCCCTGCCTGTGTCCCTGCATCGATCTTTACTTTGGCTTTACCTTCAAGAGTTGGAATTTCAACACTGGAACCCAGCGAGGCATCTGCAAAATTGAGAAATAGATTAAAGATCAAATTGCTACCATCTCTCTGAAGGTGGTCATGCTCTGCTTCTTCCACCTGTAGAATAAGATCACCTGGGATTCCCCCACGTGGTCCGGCATTCCCTTTTCCGCTTACGCTGAGCTGCATTCCTTCCGATACGCCGGCAGGAATATTTAGGGTAATGACATCTTCACCACGTACGATTCCATCTCCATGGCAGGCTTTACATTTTTCGGTAATGATTTGTCCTTCTCCTCCGCAGGAGGGGCAGGTTCCGCTGGTCTGCATCTGACCCAGGATGGTATTCTGGACACGGGTTACATGACCGCTTCCATGACAGGTTGTACAACGGGTGAATGAGGATCCGCTATGAGCCCCGCTTCCATTGCATTTATCGCATCCGATATATTTGTTGACCTTGATTTTTTTCTCTACTCCGGTAGCAATCTCTTCGAGCGTCATTTTTACTTTCACCCGGAGGTTTGAACCTTTATTGACCCTTCTTCCACCACCTTGAGAACCTCCTCCAAACCCGCTGAAATGCCCACCGAAAATATCTCCGAACTGGCTGAAGATATCATCCATATTCATTCCGCCTCCGAATCCAGCACCACCACCGGATGAAGCTCCGCCTAAACCGGCATGTCCGAAACGATCATAGCGGGCGCGTTTGTCTTTGTCACTCAGAATCTCGTATGCTTCCGCGGCTTCCTTGAAATGCTCTTCTGCATCTTTGTTCCCGGGATTTTTATCGGGATGGAACTTGATAGCCATCTTCCGATAAGCCTTCTTCAGTTCCTCATCGCTTGCATTTTTGCTGACTCCCAGTATTTCGTAAAAATCTCTTTTGCTCATATTCATTAAATCGTTTTAACTGCCCACCACGACCTTAGAAAAACGGATCACCTTACCGTTGAGGGTATATCCTTTTTCAACCTCATCAACAACCTTACCCTTCAAATCTTCAGTAGGGGCAGGGGTATTGGTGATCGCTTCGTGCAAATCCACATTGAAAGGTTGGCCAAGAGCTACGATAGGTTCAAGGCCTTTTTGCTTAAGAGATTGGCTGAATTTGTGGTGAATAAGAGTCAGGCCCTCGTTTACAGATTTGATATCCTTTGCCTTTTCATTCGAACGGAGCGCTCTTTCGATATCATCGAGTAGGGGAAGGAGGTTTTTGTAAATATCTTCTCCGGCATTTTTCAAAAGATCCACTCTTTCCCTGGTCGTTCTTTTGCGGTAGTTATCGAATTCAGAATAAAGTCTCAGGTACTTATCATTCATTTCGCTGAGCTTTTCTTCCACAGTCATTTCATTCGTCTTGCTTACGGGATCCGAATTAATCTGTTCTTCCCCTGGATTCCCGGAAGTGTTTTCTTCCTGGTTGTTGACAACTTCGGTTTCGTTCGTGCTCATTTTCTTGAATCGCTTAAACAATTTGAAAAAAAATTAGATAGGGTTTAGGCCTCAAAATTAGGGGTTTAAGGTTCGTTTGGAAGCGCACCTTAAACCCCAAATCTAAAATTGAGGCTGGCAAATTTACTGCCAGCATCAAAAGAAGGCCAAAATGTCAGGTTTTTAGTTCTGATTGACGTGTTTTTGCAATTCTGCTTCCAGATCGGGACCACGAAGGTTTTTTGCAACGATGATTCCGTCTTTGTCGATCAGAAAATTCATAGGTATAGAATTGATCCCATAGAGCTGAGCAGCCTCAGACTGCCACCATTTCAGGTCGCTGACATGATTCGGCCAGCTAAGCTTATCCGCTGCAATAGCATTCTGCCAGGAGGCTTTATCCCGGTCAAGGGAAACACTGTATATTTCAAATCCTTTAGCATCTTTAAATTTTGCACTGTGGAACTTGTTATAAGCAGCTACCACATTTGGATTTTCTCCACGGCAAGGACCGCACCAGGAGGCCCAGAAATCGATCAGAACCAGCTTGCCTCTCAGGCTGGAAAGAGCTATTTCTTTATTGTCAGGACTGTTGAATTTGAGTTCAGGGGCCTTGTTACCCACATTTGTTCCAACCGTTTCCCCGGCTGTCGTATGATAGGCCATAAAGCCCATGCCTACGAAGGCTATTGCGGCAAGACTAAGTATCAGGTTAATTTTTTTCATTGTTGTTGTATTTTAGGGTTTTCTTACAATATCTGCGCCAAGAGCTTGCAGACGGGTATCTATATGCTGGTATCCACGATCAATTTGATTGATATTGAATATAGTACTCTTTCCTTCCGCAGAGAGCGCAGCAATAAGAAGGGCTACTCCCGCCCGGATATCAGGTGAGGCCATGGAAATGGCCCTTAGTTTTTGTTTTCTTCCAAGCCCTATGATGGTTGCACGGTGGGGATCGCATAGAATGATCTGGGCTCCCATATCAATCAGCTTATCCACAAAGAAGAGTCTGCTCTCAAACATTTTCTGATGGATCAGGACACTTCCTCTTGCCTGGGTGGCAACAACAAGGATAATGCTTAGCAAATCGGGTGTGAAACCAGGCCAGATAGCATCTGAGATGGTAAGAATAGACCCATCGATGAAGGTATCAATTTCATAAACCTCCTGTGAAGGGATGAAAATATCATCTCCACGTTTTTCCATCGCAATTCCGAGCCTTGCAAAGGTCTGTGGGATAATACCCAGGTGTTCATAGCCAACATTCTTAATGGTAATTTCACTCTGAGTCATGGCCGCAAGGCCAATGAAACTGCCTACTTCAATCATATCCGGAAGCAGGCGATGTTTGCAACCCGTGAGGTATTCCACTCCTTCAATGGTCAGAAGGTTAGAACCTACCCCGGTAATCTTGGCACCCATGCTGTTCAACATTTTGCAGAGTTGTTGAAGATAGGGTTCGCAGGCTGCATTATAAATGGTGGTGGTGCCTTTTGCCATAACCGCTGCCATCACAATGTTGGCAGTACCGGTCACCGAGGCTTCATCGAGGAGCATATAGCATCCTTTCAGATTCTGGGCTTCTACTTTATAAAATTCAGATTGTGAATCGTAAATAAATTTAGCTCCAAGGGCCTGGAAACCGATAAAGTGGGTGTCTAGTCTTCTTCTTCCTATTTTATCTCCCCCGGGTTTGGATATATATCCTTTTCCAAAACGGGAGAGCATTGGGCCAATAATCATTACGGAGCCGCGAAGCCCACCTCCTTTTTTTCGGAAAGCTTCAGAGTTGAGGTAATCAACGTTGACCTGGTCGGCCTGGAAGGTATATTCTTCGGTAGCTGTCTTTTCAATCTTCACTCCAAGTTCTCGGAGGAGATCAATCAGTTTATTCACATCCACGATGTCCGGGATGTTACTGATCGTTATTTTTTCGGGAGTGAGCAGAACCGCGGAGATGATCTGCAATGCTTCATTCTTCGCGCCCTGGGGAATGAGTTCTCCTTTTAATTTTTTTCCGCCATTAATTTCAAAAATTGCCACAGGCGCTATTTCCCTTTGAAGTTCTTGTACTTACCACCATTATTGTTCCGGTTGTTATTGTTTTTCTGAAAATTATTCTTCTGAAAATTATTGCTTTTCTTAAACTGTTTCGGTGGGTTGTCATTACTTCGTTGATTGAAGTTGGCAGCCTTTCCGAGGATATCATTGGTATATTTGAAACGGAAATTGTCGGCAAGTTTCAGTTTGCCTTTTGAAAGTTCAACAATATGCTGAACGATGAGTTCGTCGTTAACAGAATCCCGGTTCCAGGTCAGGTAAAACCGTTTCATCATATGAGCGAGCTGCTCTACGAGAGCAGTCTTCATATCTCCGTCTTCCATTTCCACCGCTTTTTTGATCAGAGCCTCTACGGCTTTGCCATAGTGTTTGTAACGGATATCCCTGGAAGGATAGCTTACACGTTCGGGCTTGGTCTGAAAAGTTTCAGGAGTTGGCTTAGGGTAGGGGGAGTCCACATCGAATTTAAAATCGGATATGATAAATAGGTGATCCCAAAGTTTGTGCTTAAAGTCAGTCACATCGCGCAGATGAGGGTTCAGTTGCCCCATAATGCTGATGATAGCTTGTGCTGCCCGGTTCCGTTCATCCCTATCAGTCAATGCAAGCGCATAATCAATCATCTTTTGGATGTTGCGCCCATACTCGCTCATCAGCAGTTTAGGTTGTTGGGTGTTATAGTCCATTTGGAAGGAAGTAGTTTTCAATAGTTTAGGTTGATCTTTAATGTGCGGTAATTATTCTCTCTTGAAGGGAACGGAGGAAGTATTCAGACCGCTATTTCCAGTCAAAAGTACTTATTATGTTCGGATTATGCAAAAAGGGGTATTGTTTTGTAGTCGGTAACCGTTTTATAAAGGGTATCCCTTTCAATCGGATGTCGTCCGGCCTGTTTGATAAGGTTCACAAGTTCCTCCGTACTCATGGCTGGGTTTTGCTCCTCCGATCCGGCCATGGTATAGATCTTCGTGGTATCATCGATTGTTCCGTCTATATCATCCACACCGAAATTCAATGCGAGCTGGGTTGTGGTCCTTCCAATCATAGGCCAGTAAGCCTTGATATGATCAAAATTATCGAGGAAGATTCTGGAAACTGCATAATTCCGGAGGTCTTCCACAACCGTTGATTCAGGCACCGCCGACATCTGGTTATCTTTATTCCTGAATTTTAAAGGGATGAAAGTGTTGAAGCCTCCGGTTTTATCTTGTAAAGTCCGAAGGCGCAGCATATGGTCGATACGGTGTTCGAATTTTTCAATATGTCCGTAAAGCATGGTAGCATTGGAGGGAATCCCGAGTCCATGAGCCGTTTCATGAATACTGAGCCATTCTTCAGAAGTGCATTTATCTTCGCAAATCTCTTTTCTAATTTCCTCATCAAAGATTTCGGCACCCCCACCGGGCATAGAACCAAGGCCATGTTCCTTGAGAAGAAGCAGGCCTTCTTTCGCACTGACTTTTGCTTTTCGGAACATATAATCCATTTCGACCGGGGTAAATGCTTTCACGTGCAATTCTGGTCGAAGGTCCTTGATCTTCTTGATCAGATCTGCAAAAAACTGCAGACCCATCTTTGGATGAACTCCCCCAACTATATGTACTTCTGTAACCGGTTGTCCTTCATATTTGCGGACAATGTCTAACATTTGCTGTTCAGAAAGCTCCCAGGATCCATCTTTTTGCTTTAAAAGCCTGGAATAAGAGCAGAATTTACAGTCAAATACACAAATATTGGTCGGTTCAATATGGAAATTACGGTTGAAATAGGTGTAATCACCCTGTTTTTCCTCACGGACGAAGTTGGCCAATATACCCAGGAACCCAAGCTCCGCTTCTCTATATAAAGCAATCCCCTCTTCTGAAGTGAGGCGTTCTTTCTGGAATACCTTTTGAGCTATTCCCTTAAGTTTTGGACTTATTTTGGATTGGAGGATGAGATTTAATGCGGAAACGTTGGGCATTCGTTCTTATTTTTTACAAAGATACATGTTTGAAGATCAACTGCAAAGCTGATATTTGAATGCTGAAAAAAAGCAGATCAATCGCCAAATCACCTATCTTTGCCTCCATAAGAAAACCGGATTATTTAAAGCGGGCTTCATAGCATTTGAAAGACTTCATTCTAATTTTACCTTATTTTAATAATAAGGAAGGCTTGTTAAAGTCATTAAAATCAATAGAATACCCTTCGGATAGATATGAAATTATAATAGTAGATGATGGAAGCAGGGTAGCTCTGACAAAAGAAGATATAGCACTTTCGGCCGTCCATCTAGGTAAAGTTGAATTACTACGGTCAGATAAGAATAAGGGTGTAGCGCCAGCATTGAACCAGGCCCTTGAACATATTAAGGATCGTATTGATTTCAAATATATTGCCCGCCTCGATTGCGGGGATCTATGTGTAAATGGGCGATTTTCAAAGCAGGTAGCGTATCTCGACAACCATCCGGAAATATACTTGCTTGGAAGCAATGTAGTTTTCAGAAATGCAGACAGCGGGAAGGAGTATCAATATCAGAATAAAACAATTGAAGCGGAGATTCGGAGGGAAATGCATTTTAAGTGCAGCTTTATTCACCCCAGTGTAATGTTTAAAAGAGAAGTTCTTGGTCAAGTTGGTTTGTACCCTGAAAATTATCTTCACTGTGAAGATTATGCTTTCTTTTATCAAATACTGAGATTAAAGCATGTAGCGATTCTGCCAGAAGTATTATTGATTACGGAATGGAGTGATGAAGGGGTATCCTCCAGGAACAGGCAAAAGCAGCTATTCTCCAGGATTCGGGTCGTCTCCAGATTTGCTACAGATCCGGCACTTAAGTTTGGAGGTATTCTCCGCCTGATCCTTCTTATTTTAATTCCACTGCCGGTCATACGGTTTGTGAACACCAGAAAGTGATTGCATGATCATAGTACACATTGTTGAACCTTTTGCGGCCGGTGTTGCAACCTACATCAAATCTCTGACGGAGAATATGATGGATAATACGCATATTATTATCCATGGGGAACGCAATAATCTCACGGCTTCTTCCGAGGTGAAAAAATACTTTCCAAAAAACAATGTCAAATTTATTCGATGGGCGGGTGTTCAACGGGAATTGAATTTCAAAAAGGATTTCAATGCGATGGTCCGTCTTATTAGGATTCTGAGGAGGTTTAAGAATGCAGATGCCGTTCATTTGCATTCTTCCAAGGCCGGTTTTCTGGGTCGTATTGCCTGTACTATTGTAGGCATAGATAATGTCATCTACACTCCGAACGGTGCTTCCTTTCTGATTGATGATTTAAGTGATTTTAAAGTGTCGCTTTACAAAAGGCTGGAACAGTTTGCCAGTTTGTTTGGGGGAAGAGTGATCTGCACCTCCAAGTCAGAGCGAAGAGCCTACCTGAATATTGGGATTAAAGCTTCTTATATTAACAATGGCACTTCGATACTGACCACCGATGAGGTGAAGACGGTGAAGAACCTGAATACCTTCCGTATTATCACCGCCGGTCGTATTGTGAGTCAAAAAGGCCCTAAAATGTTTAATGAGCTTGCCAAGAAATTTAAAGAATTATCGAATTTTGAATTTGTGTGGATTGGTGACGGGGTGGACAAAGAATTACTGAGTGCTGATAATATTCGGGTTACCGGTTGGCTTTCTGCTGAAGATGTGCAGAAGGAAATCAAGGCATCTGATTTATACCTCAGCACCTCCAAATACGAAGGCCTTCCATTGGCTGTATTGGAAGCAATGAATTTAAAGAAATGCCTTCTGCTTTCCGACTGTGTGGGTAACAGAGACCTGGTAAGATCTGGAAAAAACGGGGAGCTGTTTACATCCGCCGAGGATGCGGAGAAAAAAATATTGAATATGTATGCGTATCGGGAAAGTATCCGTTCGATGGGTGAATACTCTTACGAATTGTGTTTTCATTATTTCAATGCTGAAAAAATGGCATCCAGCTATAATGACGAGTATAAGAATGGTGCAAAACCAGTGAAGAAACGAGTCTCCAAAACCAAACGAGTAACACGGACCCGGGTCAAACACTTGTTGAATGTCAGATTATGGTGAATCTTGCTGAAGGCCGGAGCAAGAGTGCTTTCACACTGGCAAACCTTTTTTTCTTTTCCCTCTGTCTCTTCGTATTAACGCTGTATAGCCCGATTTCCCAAATCAATAATGTGTCTATCATCCTGATAGGTGCGGTATGGTTGATGAGTGGAGGCCTTAAGAACATCAAACAGCTGGGATCAAATAAAACTGCTCTTGCCCTTATTGCCTATTATGCGTTTAGTGCTCTCACCGTTTTATACAGTCATAACAAAGCGAATGGAGCAAAATGGATGGAATATCATTCTCCGCTTATTTATCTTCCCTTATTTCTGGGGGCTTCCATCATCACCCTTGCTGAAAAGCGAAAGTTGCTGCTCCTCTTTGCCTGGGTAACCAGTGCTGCTGCATTGCTGGCATTTTTATTTGGGGTGGTAAGGACTCTTCAAACCAGCGATTCTGAATGCCTGTACAATGACGGGTTGGGCACTTTGTTTGATAAGCAGGCGGTTTACTTTGCGATGTATGGTAATTTCGCTATAGCCATCTTCCTTTACTTTCTTCATAATAAGTGGCTCACCAAAGATTTATTCCGGAAAATGGCTGTGAGTTCCATCGTTCTTCTTTCTGTTTTGAATTATTTTCTGGCAAGCCGAAGTGCTATGCTTGTGCTGGCTTTGCTTTATGCGGGAACTATTTTTATTCTTATTTACCGGCAGAAACAGATTCTGACCGGTCTGATTCTCCTGCTGGGTATCTTCATAGGTGGTTTCCTGTTCTCTCAATTATTTCCGAAAGCCGCGCTTCGTCTGGCAAATATTACAGAAACAACCTACGATTACAAGAGCCTGAATGGGGGCGACCACTATAACGCTGAAATTAAAGGAGGGGAGTGGAACAGCATGAATACTCGACTTGCAGTGTGGCATTGTGCATCTGAGGTTGCACGGGAACATTGGCTGACCGGAGTGGGTGCAGGAGATGTGGAAGATAAATTGCAGGAGAAGTACAAAGAAAAGCAGTTTGTTTTTGCGCTTCGATACAACCTGAACGCGCATAATCAGTACCTGGATGTATTGATTTCTTCCGGAGTTGGAGGTATTATCCTCTTTGTATTCGCCTTTTTTCTCTTACCTTTTTACAGGGCCTGGGTGAGAAAAGATTATCTCCTGTGGTTCTTTATGGCCTCCCTGGCTCTATACATGATCACAGAAGTTATGTTGAACCGGAACCAGGGGGTTGCCTTTATTGCATTTTTTCTTACGCTGTTGAGTATGAAAACAGAAGAAAAATTAGTTCCGACTCCGTAAACTAAGACTGGTGGTGGTTGTCCTGGTGGTACATGGCAATCGCGGTAGCCGGATCGCCATAATAGATCATTTCCCCTTTCTTGAGGTATGCCACTTTTTTGCAGTATTGTTGGATCAGTGTCATGCTATGACTCACGATAATGGTAGTCCTTCCCTCCAACCATGATTTCTCAATCACCTTAACGGCTTTTTCAAGAAAGGTCTGGTCACCAACGGCAAATACCTCATCCAGGAACATGATGTCGGCTTTGGCGTGTGCAGCGATGGAAAAAGCCAGACGTTGAACCATCCCAGTAGAATAATATTTGATTTTGGTATTTACAAAGTCCTGCAATTCGGCGAATTCAATGACCTCATTAAAGATGGTGTCGATTTGTGAGATTTTCATGCCCAGAGCAGAACCGGATACGTAAATGTTTTCACGGGCGGTGAGCTCATGGCTCATTCCTACACCCAGATTCATGAGCATAGTCGTTCCCGTTAGTTTTACATAACCTTGAGATGCCTGATACACATTTGCCATGCATTTGACAAGTGTCGATTTTCCGCTTCCATTTCCGCCTATAAAGCCTATGCATTCCCCTTTGTGAATAGAAAGATGGATGTCTTTCAGAGCATGGATCGAGCGTATTGGAGCAGGATTGAAGAGATGAAAAAAACGTTGTTTGACCGTGTTGTAGTTATCATCCCGGATATGGAAAGTCTTGGATAGTTTAAATACCTCAATTGCTATATCGTCTTTCGTTTCCATTATAGGGTCAAAGTATTTTACAATTTTTCCGATGCTGTTGGACCTAGATTCTTCAACAAAGAGATACCAATCAGCAGGAAAAAGAGTGCATAAATGAAATCAAAACCCATCAGTTTCCAGTCAATACCCGCATGATACATTAAGATATTTCTTGCATTCATCATCAATCCACTCAAGGGGTTCATGTATTCAAGCCAGGGCAAGGAAGTGTGGAATTTTTCAGCCGGGTAGATCACCGGTGAAAGCCAAAAAAGAATACTTGCGACGATGGCCCAGATCTGACTGATATCTTTTGCCCACAAATAAAGATTTGAAAGAATCAATGAAAATGCGAGTGCAAGAATTATTAACGTTAAAAAGAGTGGAATAAGATAGATGATATGATAATCAAAACTTAGGCCATCAAAGGGGCAATAGATTAAAAAGATAATCAGATTAAACAGGAATCCTATGAAATTGCTCAGAATGACAGACAGGTAAATTTCAAGTTTGTCCATATTCGTATATTCATACAAATACCGCTTGGTTTGAAGCAGTTGTATCGTGCCTCCAGAACATTCCCCAAAATAGTTGAAGATGATCAAACCCAGAAAGACATACGCAACATAATGTGGGGAGCCAACTTTTAGAATAAGAGCAAACGCAATGAAATATACAAGCACATCGGAGATGGGTTTCATTAATGCCCATAGCAGCCCCATTTTATTTTCGTAATAACGCAGTTTGAACTCTATCTTGGCCATCAGCCAGATACGTTCAGCCTTATTGGTATGCTTGAACCATCCCTTCGCGTAATCACCTAGTGATAATGCCATATATTATTTTAACAATTTCTTGTAGATTTTAATCATCACCGGCCGCACATGTTTATTCTTTTTTATAAGCCGAATCAGCATTTGACCGAGTTTTGATCCGGCAAATTTAGAATAAATTCCACGATTCAGGGTGGGATTGTCAATATTCAGTGAAGGGCCATTGGAATTCAAGAGCAAAAACAACTCCGCACTATATTGCGCATAAAACTCAACATGCTTTTCTGCGATCAGTTTATAGAGGTACAGCTTGCTGTTAAGGGTAAACGACTGTGCCATTGAATTTTTTCGAATCCGGTAATTCCACCAGGTTTCTGGAAAAGAAACACCCCGATATCCTTTTTCAAGCATGCTGATCATACTCTCATAATCTTCCATTCCATAAATCATCCGAACATCATTCAGTCCGGAGTCCAGGAAATGACACTTTTTATAGATAAGAGCGGAAGTATTCAGACAGTTGTGAAGCAAAACATAGGGTGGCTCCGGGTTAAAAGTTGGCCAGATATCATTGCTTTCTCCAAAATATTGAGCCCAGCATCCCACAAAACTGATGTTTGCTTTCTTCTTGAGCAGCTGTATTCCTCTCTGGTAGTAAGCCGGTGCAATGGTGTCATCGGGATCAAGAAAAGAAAGAAAATCTCCGGTTGCATTCAAAGCTCCGGTGTTTCTGGCAGCTGCAAGGCCTTCATTTTTCCGGTGGATGATTTCTATCTGAGCATCCTTCTCAAATTCTTGGAGCACAGAAAGACTTTGTGGATCATTACTTCCGTCATTCACGATGATGATCTGAATCGATTTGAAATCGGAAGCTTTGATACTTGCAATGGCTTCGGGAAGAAATGCTCCCATATTGTAATACGGGATCACCACCGAAAGATGATCCTGAGTGGAAATAAAGGGAATTGTTTGACTTTGACGAATGGGTCTGATCAGTGGAAAGTGCTCATTTCTTCCGGGCTCGGACTTAGTACTAAGCAATTTAACCTTTCGGGTCAGGATGTGACTATGAGAAAAATGATCACGTATAGTAGATTTTGCATTGCTGCCTGTTTCCAGGATTGTTTCCCTAGAAAGAGCCAGAATTTCATTCAAGCTTTTCTTAAATGAACCTTTTTCACGATGATCGAAGAGAAAACCATTGAACCCATGTTTGATCACTTCACTTTGACCGCCTTGAGCGGAGGCGAGCACTACCTTCCCTAATGCCATGGTTTCCAGTAACGTATAAGGCAGATTATCGACAATGCTGGGAATTATGATAATATGTGCCTGGCTGAGTTTGCTTGATAATTCCAGAGGAGTTATTTCTCCTTCCAGGAGGAGAAGGCCTTTATCGGCATATTTCTTGTATTTCTTTTTCAAATACTCGCCCAGGTCCATATTCAATGGATGAAAAAGATGATGCCCCCCACCGATGAAGCGTAGAGGAATCCCCATCCCTTCATCCCATAGTTCACTGAAATATTGAAGCAGCTCGATGCACCCCTTCTGTGGGATCAGTTTTCCGTAAAAAATAATTTCATTGGGTACATAATCAGGGACCTGATGATCCAAATATGGAGCTTCAAATGGATTGGACAGCACCTGGATGTTTAAATCACCAATCTCCATTCGACTTCGGATAGCCTCTACGAGATAGGAGGAAGGAGAAATGCGCACATCGGCAGCCCGGATACAGAATCGTTCCATTTCTCCCGTCCAGAAGTTAGGATGTTTGTAAAGAGGAACCTGATTGAAATCGAAATAAAGAAAAGTAGGGGCATGCAGTGTAACGACCATCGGTACTTCTGCCAGTTCAGGATAACCCAGATGCTTTTTCTGGAGCAGGTAATAAGCGATGCCCAGATACTCCTGACTTTCCAAAACATCGGGCTTGCCTTCTTTTTTGATTTGATGGAGAACGATTTCAGAAAAGACAAAACTGAGGTTAGCTTCATAGCCCAAGAATTTAGCCGAAGGAGAGATCGAAGGATTAAAGCGGACTACCCGTACACCTTTTTCCATCGTCTCAAGAACAGTACCTGATTCGTAATACGGCATGAATACCGTCACTTCATGTTTCGCCTGCGTAAGCATGGCGCAGGTCTGTTCGCAATAGGTTGAAATACCCCCTCCGAAAAAAGGAGGAAATTCAGTAGTAAGGAGCCAGTATTTCATTGCTTTCTGGTAGTAACGGTCTGAACTTACGGCGAAAAAAAGCTTTAAATCCTATAGAGCCAAACAGGTAAAGCTGTTTTAAATTTTAGCTTGTTTTTTGGAAAATATTAATAGTATGGTAGGTGTCGAACTGTCCCATATTGTATTTTTTTATTTGCCTTATATTTTTAATAGAAGAAGTTACCTCCATAATAAAGTTATCACTCACCACATTTGTACCATAGGTAGTTGGGGATAATCGTTCTAAAGTTTCATTAACCGGAATAAAAACAAAATCCTGGTTGCTTTTTTCTCCCCAAGCCGGGTCCATGAGCTTAAATAATTCATGGCTATGTGTAGATATAATTAAA
>Ga0207068_1227_pt1 | contig 14962 bp, 13 predicted proteins | sample Alteio_BWMinCont_23_FD_153475 | JGI IMG/M metagenome (GOLD analysis project Ga0207068, IMG submission 153475) | Enriched cells from forest soil in Barre Woods Harvard Forest LTER site, Petersham, Massachusetts, United States -... | ecosystem: Environmental > Terrestrial > Soil > Temperate forest >... | reverse complement strand
ACTTTTTTAACTACAGCCTGAATAGGTTCAAGCGCTTGCTTTGAAAAAAATCTGCCTGAAAAGAAAATTATAATCAATGAAATAAAATAGGCGAGGATCATAATGATTCCAAGACTAAATATTTTATCGTAACCAGAAACATCTACTGCAGAGGCAATTATTACAAAATCTCCCTGGTTATCAATATAAAATATACCGACAACCTGTCTTTTTCCAATGCTGAATTTTACTTCTTTTTTTTGCCTGATCTCATTTATAACCTCCGGTGAAAAGGTTATGGCGGTACTTTTTGCTACAAATGCATTTTTATTGTCTTTATCATATACCTGAATAATCTCTTCCGGTAAGGTTTCGCGATATTTTACGCGATATTTTTCATAAGCCTGTTGAGCCAATTCATCTGCTTCCAGATATATGGTTGCAGCTACAAGGGCCCGTTCTTTTACATGCTCATAAAAATCTAATTTCCTGTATAGAGAAGCAAAATAGTATATTGATGACAAAACAATGAATAAAATGATGGCTACGGTTATGGTGTAGTTTAAAGTTAACCGGTTCCTGATTTTCATATATTTATTCCTCTTTTAAAACGTACCCCATTCCAATAATGGTGTGGATGAGTTTGGGCTCGAAACCTTTATCAATTTTTGAACGAAGGTAATTTACATAAACATCTATGACATTCGTCCCTGAATCGAAATTTATTCCCCAAACTTCATTCGCAATATCATACCTGGTAAGTACTTTCCCAATATTTCGTAAAAATAACTCTAATAGTTTAAATTCCTGTGAAGTGAGCTTAATAGGAATATTGTTTCGCATCACGGTTTTACTTAAGGTATCCATTTGCAAATCAGCAATTTCATAAGCATTATTTGCATCTCTTTTTGAATTTCTTCTTAACAATGCCCTTATTCTAGCCACTAACTCACTGAATTGAAATGGTTTTACAAGGTAATCATCAGCTCCTAAATCAAGCCCGGTAATTTTATCCTCAGTTGTAGATAAAGCAGTCAACATCAATATAGGTACAGATTTATTATTTGATCTAATGTCTTTACAGACCTGCAACCCGTCAATTTTAGGTAGAATAATATCCAATATTATAAGATCATACTCTCTCTCCAATGCTAATTTCCTGCCAAAAAATCCATCATAGGCAACATCAACCTCATACATTTGTTCTTCCAAACCTTTCTTGATAAACTCTACAACCCTCTTTTCATCTTCAACTATCAGGATTTTCATTTTGTTTACCAGGTAATTTAATTATTTTTAACAAAGGTAAACAAAGGAAGGAGTATAAGGTGGAGGATATCGCGTGCTCATTTTCTTACCAGCCAAACTTCCGGATCCATTTTTTGATCAGGCGCTTTCCATATTTCGAGTTCTATCTCACTTTCGCCTGTTATCCTGTTCACGCCAACAAGTCCAAGTTCTTGTCTAACTGATAACTTATCCCCTTTGTGTACAAATACGTTATCAAGATTTGAGTAAACCGTGAAATAATTACCATGACTTACAATTACCGCATTGTTTGCGCCTGGTATTGATATGACTGCTGAAACGGTGCCGCCAAAGATACATCTCGCTTTTGCACCTTCTGGAGCTTTAATCACAACACCATTACAATTAACTGTCACCTTACTAATCGTTGGGTGTTCATGTGTGCCGAAATGCTCTGTGATCGTACCTCTTTCTACTGGCCAAGGAAGTTTTGACCTGTTGCCGGCAAATTTTGATGATAATTCTGCTATTTCCGGGGTAGTTTCAAGGTCTTCGTGCTCTGTCTTAGATTTTGTTGGATTATTGGGATTAATGCGACCCCTTTTGCTGTTGGTTCTGCCTTTTTTATTGGCCTCAGCTATTTCTTTTTTGATGATATTCCGGATGGCATTATCAAGTTTTTTAGCTACCTTTTGTTGTTCAGCAAGTTGTCTTCGAAGTGTTTTTTCATCTTTTTGCAATTTTTGCATAAGCGCCGATTGCTCTTTTTTATCATTTTCCAAAGATTTTTTCTCTTCATCCATGCTTGCAAGCACTTCTTTTTTAGCTTCTTGCTGTGATTTTAAATCTGTAATCCTGCTTCCCAAAGAGGCCTCAGTCTTTAGGATAAGATCCACCTGTTTTTCACGATAAGTCGCATAGAATTGAATGAATTTAACCCGTTTTATGGCATCATTAAAAGAACTGGTTGTAAAAATAAAGGATGCCATATTGGTCGATTTCCTGTTCTTGTACATGTAGTACAAGAGCTTGGCATATTCTGCTTTCAGATTTGTTACATCCTGTTCAAGAGCGGTAACCAGGTCTGCTTCTTCTTCAATATGGTGTGTTATGGCATTGAGCTGAGTTTGGAGGGTACTAATCAAACTTTGACGTTCTTCAATTAGCTCTTTAAGATCCTTAAGGTAAGCGAGGGTTTTCTTTTCCTTATTGTTTGTTTCTGCAAGCCTTTTTTTGGTTTGCGCTATGTCCTTTTCTTTCTGCCGGCGTTGGCGTTCCAGTTCATTGCGGTTTTGGGCCTTCCCACTATCTGACGCAAACAGGACTAAAGATGCAAATAAAAATAAGCTACTTAACTTTAGAATAAGATTGCGGTATGTAGAAAGGTGCGTCATCCGTTTCCTGGAGGTTATAATCACTTACGTTCAAAATTATATGAATTTTGTCCGGACTATGCACTTCCATGTCAATTTTATTTGGCAGTGTTTGATTTCCTGTCTTTTTAAAGTCACCATAACTGACCAACACATATTCGCTGGCATTTCTTTCATAACGGTACTGCGTCATTCTTAGTATTTTCTGATCTATAGTTATAGTTTCTTTATAGGTTGGCTGCTGGTTTTGCAAATGACAAATACCCATTGACTCTTCGAATTTACTTTTTTCTTCAATTTCAAACGGTGGCAAACCCCGAAGAAGATTTTGTACGGAAACCAGGGTTAAGTTATTAATCCCAAACATCTTGTTAAGATCGCTTACAGGGAAAACAGTATAGTTTTTTTGCAATCGGTTCATCAATATGGCGCTGTCTTTATTTACAAGTATCCGCATGGCTTCAATCAACACGTTGGCAGAAGTCCAGATAACACTATCCTGGCGATTACGCATATTTATGTTGGCAGTTACACTGCTTGTACCATCATCATAGGTCAGATCTCCTTGCGTAATGAGCCATTTGTAAGAAGGAGAATGTTCATTTAACTGTTTTTTTAATACAGAGATATCTGATGGCGGCGGCTCAACAACAGGCTGTTCACTAACCATTTTACGCTTTGATACACAAGCGGATAATCCAAATGAAGAGATCAGTAAAAATAATATGGCTGTTTTATTCAATGATCCTATGATTTGCGATTTTTTTATCAAGGGTAGGAGAGTCAGATCCGTATTGTTTTGCATATTTCCAGTATTCCACTGCGGTATCTACACTTCCTAATTTGAACTCCACATCACCATAGTGTTCATTTACTTCCGCACTTTGTTTTTCCTTATCCAAACTTTGCTTTATATATTTTGCAGCTTCCTCGAATTTGCCCCTTTTATATAAAATCCATCCATAAGTATCAAGGTATGAGGCATTATCAGGTTCTTTATCTAGAGTCTTTTTTGACATCTCTTCTGCTTTATCGAGTTTCTCATCCCTCACCGACAAATAATATGCATAGTTATTAAGCGCGAGCGTATTATTTGGGTCTTTATCTAAAGCTTTATCAAAATAACTATCCGATTTTGCATAATCATTCAACCGGTAGTAGGCTTCTCCCAGGTTGTTGTAAAATTCTATTTCCAAAGGCTTATTATCAGTAAGCTGGTTGAGCCCTGATTCTAATATAGTTGCTGCTTTTTTATAGTTTTTTAGTTGATTGTTAGCTACTCCATCCAGAAAATAAACCAATGGTTGGTTTGGAAAATAATCCAGAGCTTTTTCACTTTCATCAGCAAGAGATTTATAATCTTTCAATTCGGCATCAGCAGATAACAACTGTTGCCATACGGCGAAAATACTCTTTTTAGTTTCTAGAGATATACGATACTGATCCCGGGCTTGCTCGTATTTTTTATCCTGGTAAAGAAAATCACCATAAATGGCGTGTGCTTTTGCCTCGCCTGGATGCGTATTCACCATAATTTCAGTGAGGGTATAAGCATCTTTTTTCTCCTCCTCATCCAGCTTTGGCTGCATAAGGTAATTGTTATACAATATGCCTATTTTATTATCGATTGAAAGTGACTTATTTGCAAATGCTTTTTTTAGCATTTCAAAAGCTTTTAGATTGTCACCTTTTTTTAGATAAACTTCAGCAAGCGTTAATTGTGTCTCACCATCATTAGGGTTTTTAAGCATTAGCTGGTCATATACTTCCATTGCTTTTGCTTCATTTCCCGCTTTCATCCATGTATCAGCAAGCAATTGATAATAATGTGTATTAGCTGGGTCAGCATCAATAAGTTTATTTATTTCAGAAATAGCTTTGTCATACTTGCCCATCGCTATATAGATGTTCAACTTTTGCATAGTAACATCCTCACTTTTGCCGAAAGTTTCTTCTACTTTTTCGTAAACCTTCAGTGCGTCAGCATTTTTGTTTTGAGCTTCGTCTATGGCAGCAAGCCTGAAGTAATTTTCAGGATCATCAGGATCACTTTTTATAAGCTTGTCGTATAGTGCGGCAGCCTGTGGCCATTTCTTTTCAAAACGGTAGATATCAGATAGCTGTAATATGTACCATTTGTTTTGTCCATTATCAAGGTTCACTGCTTTTTCTCCTGCTTTTTCAGCATCAGCAATATGATTTAATTGCACATCAGCATTGGCAATCTCGTAAAAGACAGCAGCATTATTAGCATCTGTTTTTGCCGCTTCTTCAAAATTATGCAGTGCATTTTGATAGTTGCCAACCATTTTTTCCTGGATGCCATCAAAGTATTGCTTGTCAAAATTGACTTGCTTATAAGAAGATATCCTTTCAGTAAAGGAATGAGGATTTCCACTACCTCCTTTCTGTGCATGCTGGCCGGTTTTGCAAGAAAGCATTAATAGGCACAGAACCGGCGCGTATAAATAGTATTTTATTTTCATTATGTATTACAAAAGTGTATTATGTGTAGCAATCTCTTTGCCAAAGATCAATGAAAGTAACATTCAAAAACTGATTTGAGTTTTATTTCTTATTTAACTTCTGAATAATCTCCGAGATTTATACTTTCCTTTTTGCCTTCATAGCTGCTAAAATTCCCCATCATGGCGCCATCAAGGTTTGCGTTTGCTATTACTACATTATTCATAATAATACTGTTACTCACAAAAGATGCATTGATAATACTATTATCACCAATAGATGCGTATGGGCCAATAATTGAGTTCTGTATTTTAACACCTTTACCGATATAGCTAGGTTCAAGGATGATTGAAGACTGAAGACTTACGTCTTTTGACACCATATTTTTACCTCTATTCATTTCCAATACTACCTTGTTAGTTCCAACAGTTGCGTCTTTATTGCCGCAATCAAGCCAATGGGTAACCGAAGCCGTTTTAAACTTCGAGCCTTTATTTTTCATATTAGTCAAGGCATCAGTTAGTTGGTATTCACCTTTTTCCTTTACATCATTATCAATAAGGAACTGAAGTTCTTTTTTTAAATATGCCCCGTCTTTAAAATAATAAATACCAATTATAGCTTCGTCAGAAATAAACTCTTTAGGTTTTTCCCAGAATTGTTTCACAAAACCTTCATTATCTGTTTCTACCACGCCAAAGGCAGAAGGGTCATCAATCTTATTAGTCCAAATTATCCCGTCCTGGCTTGTATCAACCTTAAAATCAGCGTAAAATAACGTGTCTGCAAATGCTACTATTAAATGATCATTTAGGGCATTTGTGGCACACAAAATTGCATGTGCTGTCCCTAGAGGCTCTTTTTGGTAATAGATTGAACCCTTGGCGCCAATTTTTTCAGCTAAAGAAATAAGATTGGCCTCCACTTCTTTGCCAAAATCGCCAACAACAAAGGCGATTTCTTCAATTTTTTCATCAAACATATTTGCCAGGTCTTCAACCAGCCTGTATACAATCGGCTTTCCTGCGACAGGAATCATTGGTTTTGGCACGGTAAGCGTATGAGGGCGCATTCTTTTGCCCATACCTGCCATCGGTATTATTATCTTCATATTGCGTGCAAAGGTAGGAAATAGAAATGAGTCGTGAGAAGTGGGTATTGAGTATTGAGAAGTGAGTATTGAGTGGTGGAAAAGTTGGCAACTTTTTAGAAGTTGGTAACTTTGATTTATGTGGTAACTTTAGTTTATAAGGTAAGTAGTAAGAGGTGATGAGCGAGACTTGTTATTATGTAGATTTGTAGAAGACTAAAAAATCGCGTCAGCAATAACTTAATAACAATTAACCTAATAACTAACAATTCAATTGAATCAATCTCACCCCCTTGTTCTTTATGATGGTGTATGTAACTTATGCAGTGGGGTAGTAAAATTTGTAATTAAACATGATAAAAAGGAGACATTGTATTTTGCGTCGCTTCAATCTGCGATAGGAGAGGAGTATTTACAAAGGTTTAATCTTGATCGTGTTAAATTTGATTCATTTGTATTTATAGAAGATAATAAGCCATATACCCATTCGACTGCCGCTTTAAAATTATTTCAAAGAATTGGTTTCCCATGGAATATGGCATATATTTTAATTATTGTCCCAAAGCCAATCAGGGATGCCATTTACAAATGGATTGCCAGAAACCGCTACAATTGGTTTGGCAAATCAGATAGCTGCATGATTCCTGATGAAAGCATAAAAAAGAGATTTTTGGATTGGGAGGAGGGGTGAAGGGTGTAGTGGATGTCATTTCGAGTTAATCGAGAAATCTGAGTGAAACGAAAAGTGAAGGGCTAAACATCATTATTCAAAATTTTCCATTCGGGATTAAACTTAAATATTAAATTATTTTTCTTTTCCCGACTCCATTTTTTTATTTGCTTTTCTCGAGCAATAGCAGCATTTACATCACTAAAAAGCTCATAATATATTAAATTGTAACAAAAATATTTACCTGTAAAAGTGGTTGGATCTCCTTCATTTTGAGCATGCTCATATAGTCGTCTTTTAATATCATTTGTAATTCCCACATAAAGTGTAGTTTTTCCAGGGTTTGTTGTTATGTAAAAATAATAGTTATGACCAATCATTATAAAGTTTTTAAAAACACGAATTTATTTGTTTTACAAATTACAATATTTAGATTAATTACTTAGAATTCTGTCAGATTTCTCGATAAACTCGAAATGACACCGCTCTTTTTTGATGCATTGCAGTTTACCCTATTGCATTTCCAATAATTTTTCTTTATTTTTGTATGTTCAAACATCAACATTATGAAAATCTATTTCCGTCCGGCTTTATTGGCGTTTTTTTTATTATTAAGCGCATCTTTTTCTTTTGGCCAAAAGACTTATACTTTAGCCACACATTCAGATATTGTTACAAAAGTTGATTCTGCCGGACCAGTAGTTCTTCAAATAGGTGTTACTAGTACGGCAACATCATTAATTAATATTAAGTGGACTATATTGAGTGACGGATTTCCGCAATCCGGATGGACTTATTCATATTGCGATTTAATTACTTGTTTTACATCAGGATATAATTCTTCTGGAACAGATCCTATGGATCCAAAAGGATATGGCGCATTTACGATTACAGTAAATGGTTTCAATCATATTGCAAAAAATGAGGAAATGAAACTAGTTATTTGGGATGTAAAAAATCCTTCAATGACTGACACCCTGATTTTAGCCATAAATGCAACAAGGCTTGGCATTGAGGCAAATAACATCCCATCCTCCTTTATCAATCTATATCCAAATCCTGCTGTTGATTATCTCAATCTTAATACTTCGAATTCTGATTTTGTACTGGCAAAGGTCATTATATCTAATTCATTGGGTCAGCAGGTTTCTGAGCAAATATTATCTAATGGTAGTCAGGTATTACCTGTTTCTCAATTAGGCAAAGGCCTTTATTTCGTCCGTATCCAGGATAACCAGGGCAGAGAAGCCGTGAAGCAGTTTGTGAAGGAGTAGTGCAATGTCATCCTGACGAAGGAAGGACCTGATAGAGAAAGGAGTTAACATGCTGTCCGTAGCGCATCTTTCGTGAAGTCTTTCGGGAAGTTTTTTGTCATCCTGCCTGTCCCGTGCCTTTCGGGAAGTTTGCGAAGGAACTGATAGAGAGAGGAGTATATTATCTGCCTGTGTCTAAAGCATTTCGGGAAGCTATGTGTGATCCTGTATTTCAAGCCCTGAAGGGGCGACATTATTATAGATAGAAATAATCAAGCCAAGTTTTTTTCGCCCCGAAGGGGTGATACATCAATAGCAAATAGAACCCTCAATCGAATAAATATCTTTCATCATATTCAACCTCAAATTTTTTCAGGAATTGAATGTATTCCTGCTTAAAGGTTTTCTTTTTATGATGATCTTCCTGATTCTCTATATATTTATAAACATTGCTTATTTGCGAATGCCCATATGAAAAGGCTCCATAGCCTTGTTGCCATGAAAAATGGCTCACAGCCATTTTGTTGTCATTGATAAAATTAGTGGAATTGCTTTTAATGTCTCTTATAATGTCTGATATTGACCCAGCTGGTTTCATTCCGAAAAAAATATGGATATGATCCGGCATGCCATTGGTAATTATAGGTTTATGACCAAGTTGCCTTATTGTACCTGCAATGTATTTATTAAGTTGGTCTTTCCATTCTTTTTCAATGAGATTTTCACGGTATTTTACCGCAAAGACAGCCTGTATGTAGATTTGACTGAATGTTCCTGGCATTTTGCTTTTATTTTATTGTTGATGTACCACAGCTTCGCGGCGGGTTAAAATTGGTAGGAATTTTTCTATAATAATGTCACCGCTTCGCGGCTGTTCAAATTTAATCGCAAATATAAGCACGTATGTCTTTCTTATTCAAGTCTCTTCTATGATAACTTACATTGAGTAGAAATTATTAAGCTTACCACCCCAAACCCATAAAAAAAGCCCGGCAAAATTAATTGCCGGGCTTTTTTATAAAATAGAATATTTTAGTTTCAGCTATTATTTCTGAACCATAAATTCTTTAGTTGCTGTAGTTCCGTTGCTATTTATGCTTATGAAATACAGACCATTGTTAAATTGGCTCATATCGAAAGAAATTTTATGGTTTCCTTCAATTTGGTTGCCTGTTTGCACAGTTTGCATTTTTTGTCCTAAAGTATTATATATTTCTATATCTACAGGTGCGGCATTTACAAGGTTATAAGTGATAACACTTTGACCTGATGTAGGATTTGGATATAAGTTAATATCATGAACCGGAGAATTTTCTGCTGTTTTGATACCTGTACTCCAGCCAAGAAGTGGCGCTTGAGTAGCATTTAACACTTCACTGTAGGTCATATCACTTGGATTGTACATTGACATAAATGCAATTAGCCTAATATCCTCAGGTTTGTTTTGACCTCTGCCCGGCATTGTATTATGAAATGCAGTTACATCAGGTTTTTTAATTGTTGCTGAATAATCTACCGGTACAGTATTAGGCAAATGATATGTGAATGTTTTACTGAATGTCTGATTTGGAGTAGCTATTGCATTAGTCCCCGTTAGATCTGAAAGGTTATCGCCAAATGGGCTGGTAGTTAAAATTGACTTTAAAACATTATTATGAACATAACCTACAATATATGCAGCCTCATTGTATAATGGATTTGTAGAACCGCCTACACCACCCGCAGTTGGATTAAAATAATTATGCTGATCCCAACCCATTGTTCCATTTTGGATTGATTCAATATCCGGTCCACGGAATTTATCTTCAACGATCATAGCATTTAACCTGATATCACCACCAACATAATCGGTAAATTGTCCCGTAACGGTGAACTTAATTGTACGAGTGGTGGAATCCCAGCTTTTTGTCAATATATCTAGTTTAACCGGTACGCTTTGGGTATTAAATTCCTGGGCCATATCTGCATCCCATACGGTATTATCAACAGAGTTAGTTGGTCCAAGGCTAATATAGTTCTCACCTTGAAAATAATGCCTATCTATTGACAAACTAGGGAATCCCCCACCAACATAATTGCTAATTACAACATCTGACGCCGGAGTTGACATTAAGTCATCGTTGTGATAACTTATAAAAATTCCGGCAGGATTTGCATCAGATAGAATTTTTGCATTGTTTCCGCCGTTTGGGCAAAAGCCGCACCATGCGCCTGTATATTCCTCACAGAGGGGTTTCTTTTCAGCATTGTTGGTTCCATTTATTACGAAACTTGTTGTAAAGGTTGTATCATTCGCTGGGTTTGCATCAACTCCGCCATTAATACCTGTCAGCCAAACTTTAATATTTTGGAAATGGCCGGGATTGGTAGCTGAATAAGTTTGAGGATGTGAAAATGGATAGCTGCCGCCATTATGGGCTATAGATACACCAGTTATTTTGTAAACTTGTGGGGTGCCACCATCAACACTATAATTAACATTAATGCTACTAATTGGTGAAGCTCCATAATTGTAGATGGTACCGCTGACCGTAGCTGAATTATCTCCTGTAATAAAAGTAGGTACATATCTTCTAAACATATTGGTAGAAGAAACGCTTGCTGAAAGTGTGCCATCATTTGCCGGCTGCACACCAAATTTAAAGTTATAAACAGGCGCTACCGCTCCAGTCGGGTTTGGGGGGCCTAAATAAGGACTACCATCAACCATTGTACCAAGAGTACCATTTGAATTTTGGCAGCCAATGAGAGCATTGTTTATAGTTCCTATATCAATGTTATGTACTATGTCAAATCCGCCAGCTTCATATAATCTTATTGAAAAAGTGTAAAAATCTGAGTTATTGTAAGGTACTCCTTTCTGAGATACATAAAACCATTCTATAACATGCACCCGGTTTGGAGCTGTACCATAGGTATAGCTTTGTATTGCTGGAACATATTGGTTAGCTACAGACTTTAGCTCAAAATCAGTCCATAAAGCAAATATGGCATTTTTTGGAGTTGCACTTGCTGTATCTGGTAAGCTTTTGCTAAATGGCACACTTTTGGTGGCTGTAAGATCAAAAGTTATGTAACCATTGTCACTTGCCTTGTAACTGTTGTATGTATTACCATAGAAGCTGAAAGAGAATGGTATGGATTGAGCGCCAGAAATAACATCGTTAGCAGGTGAACTGGTAATTAATGTTGGGGTTATTCCATTGGTGTTTGGACCCGGATTGAAATAATAGGGCAGGGATACACCTGTAGTAGTGTAATAATAATAACCGGTTCCCCCGGCGAAGGCATAGCTAAGCGATAGCATAAACATGCCCAGGATAAGTAATGTTTTCTTCATTTTTTTTGTTTATTAATTCTTTGATAGTGGCACAATTTACGGCATTTCTTAAAAATGACAATATTTTTATTAAAAAAGTTAAGGAAATTTAACAATTGGGGGGATAGAGAGGGATCCACCTTAAGGTGTTGAACTGATAAAATCACTTTCAAACTAATAATTTAAGAGTGCAATTATTTTGATGCTTAGGATGCTAAGTATTACTTCTTAGCAGCGAGTAGTTTCTTATTCTCAAGCAGTTTTTGCTCATAGGTGGTCAACATACTGCAAAATTGAATTTAAAACAGAACCGGTTTTGTTGTATATTTGTACTGTTAAAAACAACCCAATGACGCTAGACGAAAAAGTGGATCTTCTTCTTACGAAATTTGACACTATGCAAGTAGATGTTTCAACCCTCAAGGAAGATGTTTCAACTCTTAAGGAAGATGTTTCAACCCTCAAGGAAGATGTTACCGTATTAAAAACGCAAATGTCGGATGTGCAAGTGAAAGTGAGCTACCTATATGTTGTAACGAGCTATGAACAAAAACTTCAAGAAAATGAAAAGCTGCTTTCTGCCAAAGTTAGTTAATGTCCATTGCTAATAATTACAAACATGCTGACATCAGGGGCAAAATGAAATCTGGTACTATTGCTTTATAATTTAGAATAAGTAACTAAATAATATTAGTTCTGGCCCTAAAGGCTCATAAGTTACTTCTTAGCAGCCGCCAACTTCTCATTCTCAAGCAGCTTTTGCTCGTAAGTTGCTGCGCTGTAGAGGTTATCTACTTTTATTTTCGTGTTCTCTACGTCTAACTTGATCAAATCCACATCTTTTTGAATTATGGTCAAACCGAGCCTTCATCTTCAAATTGCTCCAGGGGAGCTATATGTTTGTAGAAGATCATATCCGTCCCGACCAAAACCCCTCCCGAAGTGCGCCGCAGGCGCACTTCGGGAGGGGTTTTATATATTTTTTTTGCATTTATTTTCTACAAACATTAAGCCCCTCTGGGGCAATGTCATCAAGTTAAGGAATCAATACGAGTCGGTGGGGCGCGACCCGCGAAAAAAGTGGCATTGTGGCTTTTCAGTGGTTGCGCTCACCAACCAGTATCGATTAAATGGCTAATAAATCTTTAACTTAATGACATTTTAGAGGCAGGTGTATTACTCTGAAATTGGGCATCGTATCAGAATATGCACTAAATTTGCTTCATGGCGAAATACCTTAATCCCAAAAGTGACCTTGTTTTTAAGCGCATATTCGGGCAAGAGAAAGATTTGCTTATAAGTTTTCTCAATGCCATACTACCGCTTGAAGAAGAAAACCACATCATAGACCTTGATTACCTGCCGAGTGAAGAAGTACCGGAAATACCTGAATTTAAATATTCTATAGTAGATGTGAAATGCAGGGCCAACAATAACAGTTTTTTTATCGTAGAAATGCAGGTAAACTGGACCGATGCTTTTATGCAGCGTGTATTATTTAATGCAGGCAAAGCATATATTCGTCAATTATATAAAGGAGAATCATACAATTTGCTTTTGCCCGTTTTCGCAGTCAGCATTATTGATTATGTATTTGACAGGGATACAACGGAGTATTACCATCACTATAAAATTGTAAACGTAAACAACAGTAAAGAAGTTATCAGAGGTCTTCAGTTTGTATTTATAGAATTGCCTAAATTTAATGCTTCCACTTATACCCAAAAGAAAATGCAGGCTCTTTGGCTAAGGTTTTTGAAAGAGACTGGAACTGAAGCGCCATTGTCAGAAGACTTTATGAAAGAAAAGGAAATTGCTAAAGCGGTAAAGCTAGCTGAAATTGGCGCTTATAGCGAAGCGCAGCTGGAATATTATGACAAATATTTTGATGCCGTTAGCACCGAAAGGACATTTGTAGTGGAAGCTGAGGAACGAGGCGAAAAAAAGGGAATTAAAATAGCGTTAGAGATGGCTTTAGAAAAATTAATTGCTGCGGGAATTCCAATTGATGATGCCAAAAAGATATTGGGGTTGGATTGATTTGTATCTAATATTTACCATTTATCAATATAGATTCGGTAACCTAAATGACCATCTCGCGAAGCAACGAACAACTATCAACTATCAACTCCCCCCATATGCTTACAGCCGCAGACATCATATTCGAAGACAATCATATTATTATCGTTCAAAAAGAAGCCGGAATACCCACCCAGGCTGATGAAACGGAAGATACTTCGCTTTTTGAAATGGTACAGACCTATATCAAGCACAAATACAACAAACCAGGCGATGTTTACCTGGGTTTAGTGCATCGGGTTGATAGACCGGTGAGCGGGCTAGTCATGTTCGCGAAAACGAGTAAGGCTGCATCAAGGTTAAGTGAAATGTTTCGTGACAGGCAAATTGAGAAAACCTACCTGGCTATAACAGCGAAACAACCTCCTCAGCTTGAGGATACTTTAACGCATTACATTTGGAAAGATAAAGAAACTAATAAGGCTTATTGTTACAAAAAAGAAAAAAAAGGCAGCAAATGGGCCAGCCTTGATTATAAACAACTTCAAGAATCAGGGAAGAATTATTTACTTGAAATAAAACCACATACAGGGCGTCCACATCAAATAAGGGCGCAGTTGGCGAGTATTGGTTGCGCTATAGTTGGCGATGCAAAATATGGATCCACCGTAGGTCTTGATGACCGTTCTATATGCTTGCTTGCCCGTCGGTTAAAATTTATACATCCGGTAAAGAAAACACCATTGGAAGTGGTAAGCAGAACGCCGGCAGGGCGGTTTTGGCAAAAATTTAGCTATCAGGGAGTGTAGGGAATTAGCGATTTTGTGAGTTAGTGATTTTGTGAGTTGAAAACTTCTCAGTCAATTTACAGCTTCGGCAACCTAAAATCTCAATAACTTAATAACCCAATAACCTATTAACTAATTAACAGATTTTTTCACTAAATTTGCCGTCCTTTTAAAATGGTGGATGTAGCTCAGTTGGTTAGAGCACTAGATTGTGGTTCTAGGGGTCGTGGGTTCAAGCCCCATCTTCCACCCATAAAAATCCCTTTCAGATTATTTCTGAAAGGGATTTTTTGTTTCGGAATTTTTACGGGTACCCAAAATAACTCACCTACATATTAACCCCATAACTTCAAACCTATTTATCAATTAAGATAAACCGCCAATCCAGTATCATATTTCCTGATACCTGGAAATCTGCAAGGGTTTTGGTCGCTGTATCCATCTTTGCATCAGTCGCATTATTGAATGCCTGCCAGTCTTTATCAGCTTTTACTTCAATACTCACCTTATTATTTTTTTGAATAAGCTGTTCATAGAAATTTTGCGTGTACATATTAAAGTACCTGAACATTGATTGTGTAAGATCAAAATTCTCATAAACTACTTTATCAACTACGCCAGGCTCCAAATCATTTACCGTTAATATTTCCCTAACGATATAATTCCTTTCGCCAAACATAGCCCTGATGATTACTTTTTTCTTTGAAACCCTTACAAGTTCATCAAATGCTTTTTGAATTTGTTCCGGGGGCAAGTG
>Ga0207068_1226_pt1 | contig 14963 bp, 15 predicted proteins | sample Alteio_BWMinCont_23_FD_153475 | JGI IMG/M metagenome (GOLD analysis project Ga0207068, IMG submission 153475) | Enriched cells from forest soil in Barre Woods Harvard Forest LTER site, Petersham, Massachusetts, United States -... | ecosystem: Environmental > Terrestrial > Soil > Temperate forest >... | reverse complement strand
CAGTTTGGGACCATGCTCGGGAAATTAAAAGGGACGATACAGGCAACTACTCCGACAGGATAGAAATCTGTCCGACACTCTACTCCTTTGCTTACTTCCAGGATTTCTCCTCCAATCAACTGAGGGAGGGAGCATGCAAATTCTGTAAGCTCAATACTTTTTTCCACTTCCGCTCTGGCTTCGTCAAGTGTTTTACCGTTTTCCAGGTGAACCAGCTCCGACAATTCGGCCATATGTTTTTCAAGGAGAGTTTTATAACGAAAAAATATTTGCACCCGTTCTTTGATCGGAGTCTTTGACCACGTTTCAAAAGCCTTGCTGGAGGATCGTACAGCATCATCGAGATCCGCTTTTGTAGAAAGTGGCACGGTAGACAATAACGTGCCGTCTATCGGAGAGATGACTTCTAATGATTTACCGCTTTTACTCGGTACGAAGACTCCTCCAACGTAATTCTTGATTTCAGGATATTTCATAGAGATTGTTTGCATGGATTTCCAAATTTAAAGTAATTGTTACTGAATAAGCAATGAAAACGGTTTATTTAACCGCAGGGTAACTTAACTAAGATTGTGGTATGTAATAATCCTTGAAGCGGCTTCGGATTATCCTGCGGAAGGCAGGACTCTTGTAGGATATTCGCTGGCAAATTCCATTGCAATGATCGGAAAAATTGAGGAATAAACAAAAAAACACCGAATTTCTCGGAATTTTCTTTCTTTTGCAGAGGTTCAAATAGTCCTGAGGCAACCTATATTTTAGGAGAATTAATATCTTTGTAAGAACTAATTTCAAATCTGACTCTATGAAAAGCAAATTACTCTCTCTGATTTGTGTTTTTATTTTATCCTCCTGGTCCTATGCTTCTGACTCTTCAAAGGGGCATGGCAGAGGTAAGAAGAGTACTAAAATGACAGTTGGAGTTGCTGTAGGTGCAGGAGTCCCGATTGGATGGTTTGGTAAAAAGGATACAGTTGGTACCAGCGGAAAGGACACTGCACACCATGCGGGCTATGCCAAATTAGGAGTTCATTTCAACCTGAATTTTGCTTATAAATTCAGTGATGCTGTTGGTGTTATGCTGGTTGTAGGAGGTAATCTGAATGGATTTGATGGCAAAAGCTATGATGCTTCTATGGGAAATACCTTATTTCACTCGAGCAGTACAGTCACCACAGGAACCACTAACTACATTGGCTCTTATATGCTAGGCCCATTTATCTCCTTCCCAGGAGGAGATAAACTCACTCTGAATATTCGGTTGCTCGGAGGATGGATGACCGCAAATGCGTCTACCATGACCTCCGTTACTCCAACACCATTTGGAAATAGCACACAGGTTTATGGATATAAAGCTTCCGGTACATTTTGTTATGGAGGAGGGCTTGGTGTATCTTATAATATAAACAGCGCAGTGAGTATACCTGTGACTGTAGACTATCTTGGTGGCAACCCTATTATTAATGAGGAAACCGGTGCTGGAGGAGGTCTTGCCTTCGATAGCAAAGGACATAAAATTGGTATGGGAGTTGGCCTTATCAATGTTGCTGTTGGTTTAGCCATCCATTTCTAGTCAAGCCCGCTTCTTCGATAAAATAGACACGCACTTCCCACCAGAAGAGCAGGAATTTCCATATAAGCAGTAAAATACTTTAAGCCGAATATCCGGATTTCTTGGTATTTTTACCTTTTAGTATAATTCAGAATTTCCGCTTTCTAATCTGTTTTTAAAATGGAGAATAGCTACGATGTAATTGTGCTTGGTGGAGGCCTTGCAGGTTTAACATTATCTGTTCAACTCAAACTGGCCCGACCGGAAATCAGGATAATTGTCCTAGAAAAACGGGAAAGTGAAGCAGCCACCGCGGCGCACAAAGTTGGCGAATCTACCGTGGAACTCGGAACTTATTATTTGAGGGAAGTGCTGAAAATGAAAACCTATTTGGAGAAGCATGAGCTTCCCAAGCATGGCCTTCGTTTCTTTTTTCCATCCCATCACAAAGAAGATATTGTAACACGAGTTGAACTGGGCCCCAGAGAACGGCCTCCAGTCCCAAGTCATCAACTGGACCGCGGTACGTTGGAAAACGAACTGGTCAGGCGGACCCGGGAATTAGGTACCGAGGTGGTCCTGGGAGCAAGAGTGAAAGATGTGAACCTGGATAAGCAAGGCCAAGAAGTTATTTATATTAAGAATAAAGAAGAAGTAAAAGTTAAAGGACTTTGGGTTGTGGATGCAACCAGCCGGGTAAGCATACTGAAAAGAAAACTAAAATTCGAGAAAGAAGCTGAACACGCTGCTTGTGCCGTATGGTGGAGGCTGAAAGGAGTAATAGATGTTGGCGATTGGACCGACAATAAGAAATGGCAGGCAGAGCTGAAACCAGGGCTCCGGCTATTGAGTACGGTACACTTTATGGACAAGGGATATTGGGTATGGGTTATCCCGCTGGGCTCAAAAAATACCAGTATCGGAATTGTTGCCGATCCTGCTATACACCCCTTCGATACTTACAATACCTATGAGAAAGCAATGAAATGGCTCCAGATAAACGAGCCTATATGTTACAAAATGCTGGAGCCAAAGACTCCGGAGCTGATGGATTTTATGATCCTTCGTCATTATGCACATGATTCTGAACGTTTATTCTCTGAAGACAGGTGGGCAGTGACCGGAGAAGCCGGAGCCTTTTTGGACCCACTTTATTCTCCTGGAACAGATTTTATTGCGATGAGTAACGGGTATCTTTCAGATCTGATCCTGCGTGACCTTCAGGGAGAGGATATCAGTATGCGAGCAGCAATTTATGAAAAGACTCACCTCACACTCTTCAGAAACTGGTTGCCTGTATACCAGGATAAGTATCCACTGATGGGAAGGACGCAAGTAATGGTGGCGAAAATCTTATGGGATTGGACCACCTACTGGTCTGTGCCTTGCCTTCTTTATACAAACAATGCACTAACAGATCTGAAAATGCTGAAAGAGTTCTTCTCTTCAGCAACAAGCCTTGGAAGGAAATTCGGAGAGCTTAATAAACGCATGCAGGATATGTTTGTTGCCTGGGGGCCCCATGATAATGAGGTGTTCAGCAACAGATATGTAGATCCTTTGGATTTTTCCTATATGCTGGATTTTCAAAGGAATCTCAGCGCCCAGCTTGCTCCTGCTGATCTGGTGCAAAAAATCACGGCTAATATGAAAATGCTGGAACAGGTGGCTTCAGAAATCTTCCGCCTGGTAAGCCATCAACTGCACGGAACACCTCTGGATATGAAAGTTGACCCGTACAAAATAAGCCTTCAACAGGGAGCTGACATCGGGCAAGCTGACGGCCTTCCTATGGATCCTCTGTTAGCCAAAGAGGTACGTAAAATGTGGTTCTATAAACAAACTCAAGCTGTAGTTTGAAATGAAAAAAGAAAACCTTCCACAGGATAAATCAGCTCTTGGTGATATTACCAGGGAAGTGTGTTATGTGAAAAACGAGGATGGGAAATATACAACAGATCTGAGTTCTGGCTGGGAAGTAAAAAAGGATGCTCTTGACAATGCATGGACAGATATCAATCAGCGGGTGGAAGAAGCAAGGCTTGCCGTAAAAAATGGTCTGGTAAGTCCGATTCGGTATTATATGGAACTCCGGTTGATGGACTTTCCGATCATCTGTGGTTATACGGGGTTCTGGAGAATGACCATCCGGCGTCATATGAAACCTTTTGTTTTTAAAACGCTTTCGGATAAAAAACTGATGCTGTATGCCAGGGCTTTTGAGATAACATTGGAGGAATTAAAAAATTTTAAAGGATAATTTTGAAAAACGAATTCAGGCATATACAAACGGCACATTGTGAGAACGGAGTAGCCACCAGTCTTTTAAAATATCACGGATTTGATTACATGTCGGAGCCTCTTGCATTTGGAATGGGCTCAGGGTTATTTTATATTCACCTCCCATTTCTGACGATCAGCAATGGCCCGGCAATTTCTTACCGAACCATGCCGGGTTGGATCTTTAGCAGGGCATGTAAGGCTCTTGGAGTAAAGGTTCACCGGAAGAAATTTAATTCAGAAAGCGCGGCTCAGGAATATCTTGATCAGAAGATAAAGGAAGGGATCCCTGTGGGTTGTCAGGTAGGTGTTTTTCACCTTCCATATTTTCCTTCTGAATACAGGTTTCACTTCAATGCCCATAACCTGATTGTTTATGGAAAAGAGAATGGAAAATATATGATCAGTGATCCTGTTATGGAAAACGTCACCACGCTCAGTGAACAAGAACTCCTGAAAGTACGCTTTGCAAAAGGCCCTCTTGCTCCACGCGGGCATATTTATTACCCCGAAAAATTCGGAGTGGTTAGTGAGAAACTGCTGCGAAAAGGGATTATCTCCGGTATTAAAAGAAACAGTCGCGATATGCTCTATATCCCAGGAAACTTTGCAGGTGTGGCTGGGATAAAATACACCTCCAGACAGATCAGGGGATGGAGGGAAAAGCTGGGGGAACGAAAGTCTGCCTTATATCTGGGACAAATTGTGAGGATGCAGGAGGAAATAGGGACAGGAGGTGGAGGTTTTCGCTTTTTGTATGGAGCGTTTCTGGAGCAGGCTGGTGGAATTTTACGTCACGATCAATTAACTGGTGTTTCGGAAGATTTCACAAAAGCCGGTGATCTCTGGAGAGCCAGCGCTGTGCAAATGGCACGTATTTATAAAGGTAGGCTAAGTGAGCAAAAAGATTATGACGAAAGCGCCGATATGCTGCTACAAATTGCAGATATTGAGCTGGAGGCATTCCGGAAACTCAATAAAATGAAATTAACATAAGCTATTCAAATGATTGACCCTATAGCCCTTAAATTAAAACTCAAGGAACAAATTATACAATACCTCAATCTAAAAGACCTTAAGCCGGAGGATATTAAGGATGATGAATTGCTTTTTGGAGGTGATCTGGAACTTGATTCTATTGATTCTCTCGAAATCGTGGTTCTCCTGGAGAGGGAATATGGTTTGAAAATTAACAATGCAAATGAAGGCCGGAAAATTCTGATTGATGTAAACCGCATGGCAGAATATATCATCGCCAATAAAACAGACCTCTGATCACATGCCTAGAGCAATCGTAACTGGAATGGGAGTTGTTTCTGCCCTGGGAAGAGATTGCCACGAAAACCTGGAATCCCTTCAAAAGGGTGAAAGCGGAATCCGTAAACCTGTATTTCTACAAAGTCGTTTTTGCTCCACTCATCTTTTCGGGGAAGTACGGACCAGCGACTCTGAGTTCAGAGAACGGCTGGGCCTTAGTTCTGAAATCGGATTCAGCCGTACGGATTTGATGGCCCTGCATGCATTTGAGGAAGCGGTTACTCAGGCCGGCCTCAGTCAGGTAGAATTATCTTCTCCTGATACAGCCTTCATTTCAGCGAGTACAGTAGGTGGGATGTGTCTTACAGATCAGCTTTATGCTGATTCCAACTTGCTTGGTGAAGGCTCATCATTTGTAAAAGCTTATTCTTTCGGCGCTCATACACTTTCAATCGCTCTTCTAAAAAACATAAAGGGGTATTCTACAACAATCAATACAGCCTGTTCTTCTTCTGCCAATTCAATTATGCTCGGCGCACGATTAATCAAAGCCGGAAAAATAAAACGAGCGATTGTTGGGGGCACAGATGCACTTGCAAAATTCACCATCAATGGCTTTAACAGTCTGCAGATATTATCTGCAGAACCATGTAAGCCATTTGATGAGTTCCGAAACGGGCTCTCCTTGGGTGAAGCTGCCGCTTATCTCGTGCTCGAGTCTGATGCCTGCTGCACAGGAAAGGATGGTCTGGCTGAAGTGCTTGGATATGGAAATGCGAACGATGCACATCATCCATCTGCTCTTTCTGACGAGGCTGTTGGGGTGGTTGCTGCTATCTCCGGGGCTCTTCGTACCTCTGGTGTTTCACCTGAACAAATCAGCTATATCAATGCCCATGGTACAGCTACTCCCAATAACGATATAACGGAGTTAAAGGGTATACGAAAGTGCCTGGGTTTTATTCCACCTTACAGTTCAACAAAATCATATACAGGTCACACCCTTGGAGCTGCGGGGGCTGTTGAGGCAGTCTTTAGCATTTTTAGCCTGCTTCAGAATGAAATATATCCAAATCTGCATTGTGAAACGCCCATGAAAGCCTATGCAGAAAGACCGGAAAGAAAACTAAGACGAGATATACCCGTTCGTTTTGTCCTCTCTAATTCATTTGGATTTGCAGGAAACTGCACTTCTCTCATTCTAGGAAATGCAAGCTAATATGTATATCAAGGACCTGATCTGCATTTCTCCCCAGCAAACCTACTCCCCGGCATTTCTTCAAGGAAGTATTGAACTCTTTAATACGAACCATTATCTCGCTATAGAGCCTTCCTATGAGGAGCTGATCCCTTCCTCCAAGCTCAGAAGAATGGGGAAAGTAATGAGAATGGGAATCGGTACCGGCCTTCCTCTGTTGAATAAATATCCGGATACAAAGGGTATCATTCTGGCCACTTCCGAAGGAGGGGTCGAGGACTCGATGAATTTTTTGAATCAGGTGGTCAAGTATCAGGAAGGAGCGTTGACACCAACCAATTTTGTACAGAGTACTCCAAACGCAATTGCGGGGCTACTTGCGCTAATGACAAAAAATACAGGTTATAATGAAACGCATGTAAATAAAGGCCTTGCTTTTGAATCAGCCTTGACGGATGCTTCCTTGTTTCTCGAAGAGGAACAAGGTGCGAGACTCCTTCTTGGAGGCCTGGACCAGTTTTCTGTTTACAATTATAATATTGAACTACTTGCCGGTGCCTATAAAAAACAATACGTTGAATCCTCTCTGCTTCTTGGTTCCGGAACTCCTGGTACCGTTTGCGGAGAAGGTTCCGCTATGTTTATTATAGATTCTCAAAAGGAAGGGGCGCTGGCTCAAATTAAAGAGGTTGGGCAGGGTAGCGGTCTTTCATTCACAGAACTGATGGACAGGTTAAGGGCCTTACTCACTATGAATAATATGGTCCCTGAAGATATTGATGCAATCGTACTTGGATATAGTGGAGATGTGGAGACCGATACCTGGTATGATAAAGTTCGTCAAGAGTTATTTCCTGGCCAGGCAGTGTATTCCTTCAAGAATCTGGTCGGAGAGTATCCAACCGTAAGTGCTTTTGCTCTTTGGTTTGCAACCCAGCTTCTTTCTGGCTTTATGCCCCCAAAGGAGGCAGTACTCAAAACCCTTGGAAAAAAGCCAAAGCGCATTCTTATTTACAATCATTATAGGGCTTTGCAGCATGGCTATATGCTGTTAACTGTTTAACGACTATTTAATGAAAGATCTTCCGGTTGGTGGTTCTATTTTCGCAAAGCATTCGTTTTCCATTATTCTAGGTCTTGCACTGCTTTTCCTTCTGATCATACAGAATATCAACGGAAATTTCGGGATGCATGATTTTGAAGTGTATTATACAGCAGCAAAGTCATTCCTTAACGGCAATGCGGTTTACGGAAAAGCGTTTGGTCTGAGCTCCGGTTTTTTTAAATATGCACCGGTTACCCTGATCCTCTTCATCCCATTTGTATTCCTTCCTTTTATGATTGCAAAAGTGATCTATTTTCTCCTGGTAGCTTTTCTCACTGTGCTCACCTTTCAGTATTGTTCAAAGATAATCGGACGGCAGTTTTACCAGGAGAGAGGAAGACCAGCCGAGGCCATCCTTTTTATAGTTCTCGCTATTACAGGGGCACACCTCTTCAGGGAGATGGATCTTGGAAATATAAACATGTTACTCCTTTTCCTTTTTGTACTGGCCCTGCTCCGGTTTGAAAGTGGAAAGGATATTCAAGCGGGTCTCCTGATGGGTGCAGGGGCTCTTATCAAACCTCACTTTTTGCTCTTGTTGCCCCTTCTTGTAATGAGAAAAAAAATAAAAGCATCCGTAGCTTTTATAGCTCTGTTGGTTGTTGGTTTCTGTATGCCCATTTTATTTGCAGGGGTGACAAAAGGAATTGCTTTAAATACCTCGTGGATGGAGGCTGTTAGAGAGCATAATCAAAGTCTTCTGGGCTATCCGGATACTATTTATTCATTGCTTTACCATGGATTTGTCAAAAATCTTCTCCCAAATGCCGGACAAGGATTTGCGCTTAGTATTTTAGTTTTTATAGGAATCGGATTTGCTTTTTTTGTGCTTGGCAATATGCGCAGGGAACAAAGGCGGAAAAATAATGATCATAACACCTTTGCCATTTCTCCTGGGTTTTGCTTTGAGTATTTTTTTCTTATTGCATGCATTCCAAACCTGATGGCCACCGATACGGAACACTTTCTTTTGTCCATACCGATGGTCCTATTTATTGTAAGATATCTTGTGGAGAATAAAAGGTATGTTTTGATCTCATTTTTCATGCTTTTCACGTTTCTTTCGTACAGCGATTTCGGCAACGATGTGTTTGGTAAAACCCTATCTGATTGGCTTGAACTCCATGGTTTTACAGGGCTTGGGAATCTGCTGATTCTTAGTTTTTCCTTGATCCTGTTTTTATTCTTTTCGGGTCCTAAATATAAAATTGGACCCTCAAACCCAAAACCCTCTTCGGTTATGGGTGAAGGCTCATTCCTTCTCTGAATAGGTTAATAATATATCATATATGTAATAGTATATTTGGTATATTATAAAAATATTGAGTACATTTATTGCAATAAAAGCCGGCAATGAATAACCATAACATCGATCGCATGGATTTATTCCAGCAATCGCCCACACTCCGGGAGCAGCTTGATCTGCTAATCAGGGAGCGCACGAAGGAGCTTTACACAAGGAATAAGGAGCTAGAGGAAGAGGTAGCCAATCTTCGGCAAGCAGCAGGTAAAGAGAGCCTTCTTCATGAAAAGCTCGAGTCTAATCTTCAGTTACTCGAAGAAGCCAATAAAGAAATTGAGGCATTCGGTTATTCCATTTCGCATGATCTGCGCGCCCCACTTAGGGCTATTCATGGTTATGCCGGCATCCTTGCAGAAGAATTCCCGGTAGAATTGGATGGAAATTCACGCAAAATCCTTCAGGCCATACAATCAAATTCCAGTTATATGGGCCACCTGATTGATGACCTGCTCTCCTTTGTCCAAATCGGAAGGAGGGAGCTCAATAAGCAGGAAATAGATATGAATGAGCTAGTGAAAGCGGTCATTAACGAGATGCACCATTCTTATCCCGGATTCAATGCAAACATAAAAATAGAGGAGCTTCCTCTTGCATTTGCCGATCCTAAATGTGTCTTTATTGCAGTAAGCCATTTGTTTTCAAATGCAATTAAATTTTCTTCTCCATGCTCCGCGCCCTGCATTCATATGGGTAGTCTGAGTGGAGTTGATAATGAAGTGGTTTACTACATCCGAGATAACGGGGTTGGTTTCGATATGAAATACTATCCTAAGCTATTCGGGGTGTTTCAACGTCTGCATGGAAGAGACCAGTTTGAGGGGACTGGGATCGGACTAGTCATTATTAAACGAATTGTAAATCGTCATGGAGGAAGGGTTTGGGCTATTGGGGAGATTGAAAAAGGGGCTACTTTCTATTTCACCTTTCCAGGTCAAAAAGAATTGAAAAAGGACCTGGAAATTGGTTAAAAGGAGCTAAAACACGAATTGAACAACCTTATTTAGGGATAATTACGAAAAAAGCACTTTAATTTGATAAAAAAACAAAAGTTTTCAATTTTTATGCATACCTTGGGGGCTTATAAAACTATATAATCATGCAAAAAGGTACAGTAAAATTTTTCAACGAGACAAAAGGCTTTGGATTCATTACACCTGAAGGTGGTGGAAAAGACGTTTTTGTTCATTCTTCAGGCCTTAATGGCCAAATTCGCGAAAACGACAAAGTAGAATTTGAAGTGGAAAGCGGTCCTAAAGGACTTAGCGCTACTCACGTTCGTGTTATCTGAGTCGCAGATAGTATTTCGAAGAAGAAAACCCCGGAACAGAATGTTCTGGGGTTATTTTTTTTATTTAATCGAGAAAGAAAAAAGGCCATCCTGAGGATGGCCTTTTTTTAGAGTCAAAATTATTTTTTCAAAATGAATCCTCTGTATCATCTGAAGAAGGAGGCATTTGTTCATTATCAAGTTCAATGATCTCAATACTCTCTTCAATGATTTCTGGAGGAGGCATAGATACTTCAGGGTTTCTTACGATGATATCTATCTCCTGCATTTTAGGCGAAGGAGTCTTTTTAGGTTTGGGTTTAGAGGCTTTGGGTGCAGCTTTCTTAGGAGCAGCTTTTTTAACTGCTTTTTTTATTACTTTCTTTGCTGCTTTTTTTGCCGCTTTTTTAGGAGATTTTTTTGCTGCTTTCTTTGCTGCTTTTTTTGCGGTCTTCTTTGCTGCTTTTTTAGCAACTTTCTTAGAAGTTTTTTTTGCAGCTTTCTTCACCGCTTTCTTTTTGGCTGTTTTCTTCGCAGCTTTTTTTGCTGGCTTACGGGCGGATTTCTTTGCCATAATGAGATTTGTTTTTTAGATTGATTGAATAAATTTACTGAAATATTTTATACGCACAAGGAATTTTGCATATTAATTAAACATCTTCTAAAGATAACATTCATGAAGTATTCCGGAAATTTTAACGCTTTCCTCAGGGCAAAACAGAGAAGAATTTCGTTGCTTTTTTAGGAAGAATTTCCCCGAGTTTGTAGAGAGTGAGCAGTGCTTTGTCAATTTTCCAGGGAAGAGGAGGACGAGGTTTCCATGATAATGAAGAGTTTCTTGTTTTTTCGCTGTATTTCAGGCTTTTTTGAATAGGAAGGTCAAAAAGTTCTACGAATTAAGCGGGAATTCAGCTTTCAAACAGGTCTACAAACTCAAAAACATTGGCATCAAATAGCCCTTTATCACTGAGTTTAAGCTGTGGAATCACGAGTAAAGCCATGAAAGAAAGGCTCATGTAGGGAGCCTTCAGCAAGGATCCGAGCTCTTTGGCTCGTTTGTCTATAGCAATATACTGGGCCGCTATCTCATAGGCATCTGAATTGCTCATAATTCCGGCAACCGGTAGGGGTAACAACTCTTTTGCGTTTCCATCTGCGAGTGATATTCCTCCTTTTGCGGAGATGATCAGGTTTACGGCTTCGCAGATGTCCCTATCATTGGTCCCAACAACCACAATATTATGACAGTCATGGGCCACACAGGAGGCAATGGCCCCCTTCTTCAGACCGAAATTTTTAATGAAGGCCAGGGCAGGAGGAGCATCGGAATATCGATTTACAACAGCCATTTTCAGGATATCAGAGCCGGGATCTGCCGCGGCAAAGCCTTTTTCTGTCTTACAGGGAAGATGGATCTTATTGGTAATCAACTGCCCATCCATCACCTCTATCACTCTTATTTTGGAGGTTAGAGCCGGGATGGCAAAATCTTCAGGCTTCAGACGACTGCAATTGAAATTATTGACAATAGTGGCTTCCACTCGTTTGATCAGCGACTTCCCTTCTTCAGCAACCAACTCTCCTTTAATCCAAGTCTTGAGGACCCTAAATTCCCGAAGATTATTAACCATGATGAAGTCGGCTGAATCACCGGTTTGTAGCAATCCAATCGGGAGATTATAATGTTTTATGATATTATAGGAGGAGGCCCTGAGGATGTTAAAGAGATTATGACCTTTTTCCAGAGCCCGTTTCACAATGAGGTTGATATGACCATTCACCAGACTATCCGGGTGCATATCATCAGAACAAAAGGAAATCAGGTCAGGAAATTCAAAGAGAAGCTCAATAAGCTCATTGAAGTTTTTGGCAGCACTCCCTTCCCTGATCCAGATTTTCATACCCAGATGCAGTTTTTCCAGGGCTTCCTCATATTTAAAGCTTTCATGATCGGTGCTGATCCCCGCTTCTACATATTTCTTCAGCGATTCACCCCTTAGCCCTGGGGCATGACCATCAATCGGTTTATGGTGTTTTTTAGCTGCTGCTATCTTGGCCAGTACCTCCGGGTCCTTATTAATCACCCCTGGGTAATTCATCATCTCTGCGAGGTATAGGATTTCCTTCCGCTGCATCAGTCGGTCTATATCTGCTGAGTTAATCTCTGCTCCGGCAGTTTCAAAAGCTGTTGCCGGTACACAGGATGGAGCCCCGAAGAAAAAGTGAAAAGGCACTTTGTTCCCGTTCTCAATCATATATTCAACACCGGCTACGCCCAGAACATTCGCAATTTCATGAGGATCAGAGATCGTTCCTACCGTACCGTGTGTGACAGCCACTCTGGCAAATTCGGAGGGAACGAGCATAGAGCTTTCTACATGCACATGGGAATCAACGAAACCGGGAAGGAGATAAGAATCCTGAGCCTCCCGCAGCTTCATGATCTTTGCAATCCTCCTGTTAATTACAAATACCTCAGCAGGATAGATAGATTTATTTTCGAGGTCAACAAGATTGGCTTTAAGAGTAAACTCCACGTCGGGTTTCTTTAAGGGTGATCATTCTCAAAAGTAGTGATATTATTTACCTTCCATACAAAACTTCCATCTTCCATCATCTCCTTACCCCAAATAGGAACCTTTAATTTTATTTCGTCCACCAGTTCTTTGCATGCAGTAAACGCATCAGCCCTGTGGATAGAAGATACGAAAACAAAAAGAGAAATCTCCCCGGCTTTCACTTCCCCAAGACTGTGATAGAGGTGCATGCAGGTTAACTGAAAACGATTAAAAGCATTCTCTCTGATTTTATGAAATTCTAACTCCGCCATCTCCTGATAAGCAGAATAGACAATGGATTTAACCTTTTTATCTCCAATAATATCGCTTCGAACCTGACCGAGAAATATCGCATGTGCTCCGATATCGGTTTTGGTGCTGTGTTTAGATATAGAGTCGGCAATAAATAAGGGGCTGATTGGGCCTTCTACCAATACGGTATGCTTTTTCTCTTTTTTTGAGTTCATAGTGAACGGTTTTTAGGGACTATCCTCCAGCAAAGGGAGACAGCAGGGCAACGATATCGCCATCATGCAGGTCACGGTTTGCGGGACAAAGCTCTTGATTAACGGCAAGCTTCCAACTCTGAGAGCCTAACAAGGGATAGGTGCCCAGGAGATAACCGGTGAGCGCAGTGGTATCCGAAACATCCGGCACCAGAATCCTGTCTATGCCAGAAATCTCAGCAAGTGGGCCAAAGAAGAGGACAGTGATAGGCATGGAATGAATTTGTTCAGACAAAGATTAATTTTATGGCTGCAAGCATAAGCACGCCTGCCAGGACATATTTAAGTGTTGAATTTCCGGCTCTACGACTTCCCCACCAGGATCCGATCATGGCTCCGACAATAGCTATCAAAATCCAAAGATACAAATCAGGAGGCCAGGTTGTTCCTTGTTTCCATAGTCCGGACAAGCCGGCCAGAGAGTTAACAAGGATAAAAAGAGCGGAAACAGCAGCAGTTTCTTTCAGGTTACCCCAACGGAATAAGAGGATCAAAGGACTCAGTATAATACCTCCTCCAATCCCTATCATACCGCTTATAAAGCCAAGAATAGCGCCTATCAGGAGGCCGGCATAGAGTGGCATCTCTTTCCGGGTTTTATTTTCTTTGCTAAAAACACCAACAATCCTGAGTACTGCAAACACCAGACAGATGCCCAGTGCCTGTTTATAGGCAGAGGGCCCCAGTTTAATGAAAGAACCCAGATAAGCCATTGGAACAGAAAGGAGTGCAAAAGGAAGGAAAAGCCTTAGCCTGAAGTGTCCCCCCCGGTAATACTGAACAAAGGCAATCCCTGAAACAAAAACGTTCAGGACCAAAGCAGCAGGGCGGATCTCGTCCTGATTCATCCCGATCAGGCTTAACGCAGCCAGATACCCACTTGCCCCTCCATGACCCACAGCCGAATAGAAAAGAGAGACTACAAAAAGTAAGCATAAGATAGCTGCCAGGCTGTTCATGGGGTTTTTCTGAATGCTGCAAATATAGAATTTAAACAAGGGAAGAATTGTATGAATTAAGCCTAACTTTGACCTTACACATGACTACAAATTCGTTATCCGATAGCTTCGGAAGGGCTCACAACTACTTGCGCATATCCCTCACAGATGCATGTAACCTCCGTTGTCTCTATTGTATGCCTGATGAAAAAATAAGCTTGACTTCTAATAGCAAGCTGATGCAGGCTGATGAGATCGAAGGCATCGCCCGTGTTTTCCAATCCCTCGGGGTCAACAAAATCCGTTTAACAGGAGGGGAGCCTCTGGTCAGAAAGGATGCTGCGGATATCATGAAACGCTTGTCGAAACTTCCGGTTGAACTGACCATCAGTACCAATGCTGTGCTCGTGGATCGTTTCATGGATTGTTTCAAGCAGAGTGGAATAAAAAAAGTGAACGTGAGTTTGGATACCCTCAACGCAGAAGAGTTTTTTGCAATCACTCGCAGAGGTGATTTTAAAAGAATTATGGAAAATATATACCTCCTCCTCGCTAACCAATTTAAAGTGAAAGTAAATATGGTTGTGATGAAAGGGATCAATGAAAATTCCATAATCGATTTTGTAAAATGGACCAAGGATTATCCGCTCGATATACGTTTCATTGAATTCATGCCTTTTGCCGGTAATGCTTGGGAGAGAGATAAAGTATACTCTTATGCAGAGATGCTGAAGCGTATCAGCCGCGATTTTGCTTTCGTCAAGCTTGAAGATTCCCATCACGACACAGCCAAGAAATATCAGGTTTCCGGTTATTTCGGCACCTTTTCATTTATAACGACCATCACCGAGCCATTCTGCGCTTCCTGTAACCGTCTCCGCCTGACTGCCGATGGTAAAATGAAAAACTGTCTCTTCTCCTCAACAGAAACAGATCTACTAACGTCCTGGAGGGCAGGAGAAGATATTGTACCCCTGATCCTTTCTTCTGTAATGGATA
>Ga0207068_1224_pt1 | contig 15051 bp, 10 predicted proteins | sample Alteio_BWMinCont_23_FD_153475 | JGI IMG/M metagenome (GOLD analysis project Ga0207068, IMG submission 153475) | Enriched cells from forest soil in Barre Woods Harvard Forest LTER site, Petersham, Massachusetts, United States -... | ecosystem: Environmental > Terrestrial > Soil > Temperate forest >... | reverse complement strand
GTAGCGAACCCAGGCATAGCAACCGCGGTTGCAAAACCAGGATCACCCATGATGAAGCCTGTATTTGCTGCTGTAGTAAAGGTACCACCTGCTGATGCATTACCTGTGATAGCATAATTATGACAGTTCAGTGTACCTGCATTAATATTCAGATTACCATTGACTCCAATGGCTTGTGAAAGTATAAGGGTATTGTTAGTAGCACCCAGGTTATTGGTAGTCAGCGTGAAGAATGTAGGAGAAGCGGTTCCGCTGATGGTTTGGTTCTGATTCTGAACTGCGCTTGCATTGAAGGTTACTGTACCAGCAGTAGGCGTAGTAAAGGTACCGTTGTCGATAAAGTTTCCTGCAATATTGGAGTTCGCTGTATTGAGAGTAAGTGTACCGGTGATTGTTTCATTTCCGGTGATGTTCATCGTTCCACCTGCATTATATGCGATGATTGCACCTGCACTGATAGACACATTCCCTGTAGTTGCATAAATTCCGGTTCCCATCAAAAGCTTACCGGCTGTAATGTTCGAGTTACCGGTTACGGTGAGGTTACCGGTTCCGTTAGTGAAAGAAGGAATAGTAGAACTGGAGTTGTCAAAATCTACCCCTACTACTGTATTTCCAGCAGCGGTAAAGCTGATTGTAGCAGTACCCTGGTTGTTTAATGTTCCAGCAACAGTCAAGTTTCCTCCTGCTCCGAAAGTTATTGAACCTGCTCCGGAGTTAGTAAGATTGCTTGCTGCTGTGGTAGTTACTGAACCAGCTGCTGTGGAGTTAATCACCCCTGTATTGTTGATACCACCAGCACAAGTCAGCAAGCCACTTGATAATGTATAGCTTCCTGCATTGGTTACAGAGCCAGTGACTGTATAAGTCCTTGTTAATGTGGCAAGTGTATTTCCTGCCGTGATAATCAGGTTATTATTGACAATCTCGTTATTGGCTGTGCTTGTAACAGTTCCGGCTCCACCTGGGTTGATAGTCAGGTTATAAAAGGTAGTTGCACCTGTAATGGTAGCGGAAGCAGTCGTAAACTGAACCAGGCCAGAGTTGGCTACAAAACCTGCAGCTCCAACACCATTGTTAAAAATACCACCAGTAACGGTAACCTGATAACTAGAACCTGATGTATTCAAAGCACCGGCAAGAATAGTTAATAAGGTAGAAGTGGAAATATTGGTGGCCAACGTGGTCGTCCTACCAGCGTCATTGATCGTAAGGGAACTGAAGACGTTTGGAGTAGTCGTTCCACCTAATGTTTGGTTAACAGCACCACTGTTAAAGGATACGTTGGAAGTACCACAGTTGAAAGTACCATTATTCGTGAAGTTACCAGTCAGGGTAAGAGATCCTGCACCAGGGTAAGTAAGTACACCATTAGATGCAATGGTTACCGTACCACCTGCTGCATTGTTCAGCGTAAGTGCACTCACTGTAGCGGCCGTAGGAGTAAGGGTTACCGTTCCAGCGGAAACTCCATCACCGATGTTCAGGTTTCCTTTAATAGTCAGAGGTGAACCTCCTGCTGGAAATGTTTCATTCGCTGCAGCGGCTCCGCTGTAAAGATTCAGGTTACCGTATGCGATGACATTCGCGGGAGTAACGGGAGAGTTAGTCGGAATGACCTGACCTACGTTAGCCTGGAAAGTCTGGGTACTGGACGCATTAAAGGCGTAAATAGAAAACCCAGGGAGTGAAATTGGAGTCACACTCGTCTGTAAACCCATAGTTAATATAGTGTTGGCACCCATCGTAAAGGTGAAAGCCCCAGCATTACCAGCTAACTGATAGTTCTGCATATTGATACCACCAGTTGCAATATTTAAATTCTGATTGAAACCAATGGCTTCGTTCATGATTAAATTAAATCCTGCACCTATGCTAATAGTACCTGCAAAGAAGGTGATTGATCCTGTTCCTCCAATAGTTTGGTTAGCAAGAGCATTATTAAATGTAGTTGTACCACCGGTTGGGGTGGTGAAGGTTCCATTATTCGTGAAGTTACCTCCAAAGGTCATGTTAGCGGTAGTGACGTTGAAAGTTCCACCATTCGTAAAGCTACCTACACAGGTGATGGCACCGGTAGTGGTTGTCCAGGTAGCTCCGCTATTGATTTGAATACTTCCGTTAACAATTATGCTCCTGTTGTTAAGAACCAGTGTTCCTGTATTAACGGTAAGAAGACCATTAATAATCACGTTATTATTATTTATCGTTACTGTTGCACCGGCAGGATCGCAATACACATTATTAAATGTACTAACTCCATTAACGATTGCGCTGAAAGCGCCACCACCGAAATAGATTGTTCCTGTATGAGGAACAAATCCGCCTGCACCTTGGTTATTGGTCCAGGTACCTTCCACAGTAACGTTATTGGCACCACCATTATCCAGGAAGCTTCCTGCTGCAATGGTGATTGTACCACCAAATACTCCTGTGATTGCGTTTCCGAGCGTAACACCTGCAGTATTGCTAATGGTCAGGTTATTAAAACTGGTAGGATTAGTTCCCCCAATGGTTGAAGCAACAAGACCACTCATGGTAATCAGACCAGTACCACAGGTAAAAGTACCGTTATTGGTAAATGAACCTGCAACATTGATATTAAAGTTGAAAGTGCTCAGCGTACCATTAATGGTGAGTGAGTTGTACGTTCCAGCAGGTGAAGCTGAAAGCGTAACTGTAACCCCTGCATTGATGACAATGTCATCGCCCAGTGCAGGTATTGCACCACCCCAGGTGGCAGCAGTACTCCATGCTCCATTTACAGAAGCCGTCTTCAACGCCGCGAAGGCGTTTACGGATAAGATCATCACTAAACCCAGGATGATGCTTTTTAACGTAGTTGTTCGAATCATGATTTTGTTATTGGGTGTTGTTTAAAATACTGATTTTAAATATTTAACGTTAATCGTTCTCGGATTGCAAAAAATGAAAACATATACATATATATATGTACATGTTTAATGATTCATCCTTTGCAATAATACATAGGCACTATAAATTTGTGATTGTTGGCGTAAGATTTAGTGGCGTAAAAGTAAAACTTTAATCAATAGGATAAACATAGAAAACGGATTTCATGATAAATTAACGCGTAAAACACTGGGGTTTAAATCGACAACCCGTTTAAAAATACCGATGAAATCCTTTTTATCAGATAATCCTTTTCTCATAACTTTCTAATAAACAGTGTTATAACTTGAAGCCCGGAATTGTTAAAATATACCTGGCAAAAGATTCCTGAACTGTTTTATTTCGAAAAATATTTTCTCCTGCCCTATTCCTTTTAGATCATAAAAGGCGGAATGACCTCTCTTAGACTAAAAAACCCGTCTTTTCAGACGAGTACCAAGATGTAAGATTTGAATTGTTTACGAATCTTGCGTCATTTCGTTTCATATCATAGAAAATACTTCGAAATAATATACCAACGGAGGGTTCCTGATGACCAAAATTGCTCTGGGGAACTTTGTTTACCTTTACCGCTTATGAATATCCTCTTTCTCCTGATCGGATTGGTTCTGGGTTTCGCTATTTCCTGGCTGATGTTTGGAAAAGGGCAGAATAATACAGAGAAAGCAGTCCTCCAATCTAAATTAGAGTCGTCTGAAGCAGAAATCACCCGATTAAACGAGTCCATCATTCAACTTAAAGCCGATTTTACGAAGGAGCTAAGCGTTGAAAAACTGGAAATCAGAACTTTATCAGAGAAACTGGGAGAGGCGAATATAAAAGTAGCCCGGGAAGAGCAGGCGCTGCGAAGTGAAAAAGAAACCCTCGAGACACTCAAGAAGGAGCTGGATGCAGTTCACAAGAAATATAGTACTGAATTTGAGAATATAGCCAATAAGATTCTGGATGAAAAAAGTTCAAAATTCACCGAACAGAATAAAACCAATCTCGATATCATCTTAAACCCGCTTAAGGAACGTATCAAAGATTTTGAACTGAAAGTAGATAAAGCCTATAAGACAGAATCGGATGAACGCATTACGCTGAAGACCGAAATAAAAAACCTGGTGGAGCTGAATACAAAGATTTCACAGGAGGCCAATAATCTGGCCAGCGCTTTAAAAGGAGATAATAAAATGCAGGGCAACTGGGGTGAAGTGATCCTCGAAAAAATCCTGGAACGATCCGGACTGGAAAAAGACAGAGAGTACATCACTCAATTTGTGACGAGTAATATAGAAGGCAATACCATCAAACCCGATGTGGTGGTGATGCTGCCTGACGAGAAACATATTATAATAGATTCTAAAGTCTCCCTCCTGGCCTATGAAGCCTTGGTCAATGCCACCACCGAAGAAACCAGGCAGCGTTTTATCAAGGCCCATCTGGATTCGGTGAAATCTCATATAAAAGGACTTAGTGAAAAGAATTATTCGACCGGAAAAGGATTTGATACGCCCGATTTTGTATTGCTTTTTATTCCTATTGAATCTTCATTCTCTGTAGCCATACAGGCTGATGGAGAATTGTTTAATTATGCATGGGACAAGAAAGTGGTTATTGTTAGTCCCTCTACCCTGCTGGCTACTTTACGTACCATTGCCAGTATGTGGAAACAACAGAAGCAAACCGCCAATGCTTTGGAGATTGCAGAAGAAGGCGGAAAACTATTTGACAAGTTTGTAAGCTTTACCGAAGACCTGATCAATGTTGGCATGAAAATGGATGCAGCCAAAAAGGATTATGGAGAAGCCATGAAGAAACTAAGTGAGGGAACCGGTAACCTCGTAGGAAGGGCCCAGAAGATGAAAAAATTGGGAGCCAAAGTGAGTAAACTATTGCCTCCTAAATTAGTCGAACGTGGTGAAGAAGAAGATCAAACGGAAGATTAAACCGAACGAGCAAAAAATGAAAACTTTATCACTAGCCATTCTCTTTGCACTTTGCCTGATCTCCTGTGAAGGCCCTCAGCGTGCAACCCAAATTAATCAAGCCTTCCTGTATAATCCAAGCCTGGGAAGGCTCCATCCGAAATTCAATATCTATCATCTGAGTGAGACAGAATCCCAACTGGATTTCCTGCTGGATGCATCCGAGCTTCAGTATATGAAACGGGGAGGTGATTCCATCCAGAGATCTTTGGTGAACATAGAGGTAGTCCTTCATTCAACCTTCGAATCAACAGATATCCTTGATAGTGCTTCCACCAAAATCACTGATGTATCTGACGGGAAAAATGATAAATTCATCCATGGAGAAATAAAATTCAAAGCCTCCTACCCTAATTCTTATTACCTGCAGGTGACGGTATCCGACTTAAACCGCAGGTCAACTTATAAAGCCTTTCTGCGTGTCGATAAGAAAGATCATTTCAACAAACAAAATTTTCTCCTGCTCAGTGAAGAAGGAAGAGAATATTTCGGAACGGATATTGGCTCGAAAGACCGGGTGCAGATTCTCTGTAACAATGAAAAACTGACGAAGTACTATGTAAAATATTTCAAAGGTAAATTCTATCTCCCTGGCCCTCCTTTTTCGATGAAGTATGTACAACCCGTATTTAATACACATCCCGATTCCATATACAGCATCAGCGTACCAGGAGGCGAAGGGATTAGTTTTCCGAAAAAAGGGATGTATCTCATCCAGGCCGATTCTTCAAAACCCGGAGGTATTACCCTACTCCGCTTCTACGATGGGTTTCCGGATGTGACCACCAAGGAGCTTCTTGTCAACTCACTCCGTTATGTCACCACCAAAGAAGAATTTGACAAGCTGCATGAAAGCAAAGACAAAAAAGCTGCGGTAGATAAGTACTGGCTGGAAATTGCAGGAAATGAAGACCGAGCCAAAGAACTCATCAGCAAGTATTATAATCGTGTACAGGATGCAAACCGGTATTTCACCAGCTATACCGAAGGATGGAGAACAGACCGCGGAATGATCTATATGATCTTCGGACCTCCGGAAACAGTCTTAAAAAACGGAACTTCGGAGACCTGGGAATATGGGCGAAATCCCAATGCAAGCCCTTTATCCTTTATCTTCGTGCACCAAAGCAACCCCGCTACTGAAAATGATTATCAGCTGAGAAGGGAGCCCCAGTATAAAGCACCCTGGTATAAAGGTGTGGATGCCTGGAGACAAGGACGAATATATAACGAGTAAAAGAATCCTCTCCGGATACACGCCTATGAAGGAATACGAAAATACCATACTCTATGGCCTCCGTGCTGTGAAAGAAGCCGTTAGTTCCGGAAAAGAGTTTGACCGGGTGTTTGTGCAGAAAGGACTAAAAAGTGAACTCTTCGGTGAACTCCGGAAAGTATTGGAGGATAATAAAATCCCTTATCAGTTTGTCCCAACAGAAAAACTAAACCGGATCACCAATAACCGCAATCACCAGGGTATTGTTGCGTTTATCTCCCATATCCTTTATCATCGCATTGAGGATGTTCTTCCGGGTCTTTTTGAAGAAGGTAAAACTCCGCTCATCCTGGTCCTGGATCGTATTACCGATGTAAGGAATTTCGGAGCCATCTGCAGAACGGCAGAATGTGCAGGTGTTCAGGCTGTGGTGATACCTGCACAGGGGGCTGCACAGGTGAATGGAGATGCCATTAAAGCTTCTGCAGGCGCTTTGCACAACATTCCGGTTTGCAGGGAGCCCAATCTTAAAACCGCCATTGACTTTCTGAAGGAAAGCGGTCTGCAAATCGTTTCGATCACTGAAAAAGCGGATGAATATTATCCTGAAGCCGATTACAGCGGGCCCACCGCCCTGATCCTGGGATCGGAGGAAGATGGGATCTCCTATGAATATCTGAAGAAAAGTGACAAGCGTGTCAAGATTCCCATGGCCGGGAAAATTGAATCCCTCAACGTATCGGTTGCTGCAGGAATCGTACTCTTTGAAGCCGTGAAACAGCGCCATAAAGTAAGCTAGGACTGTTGTTTTGTTTTTCCTAAATTCGTGGTTCTAAAATCTGAACTATGAAGCACCTTACTGGTCTGATATTATCCTCTCTATTACTTTCGGGCTCTGCCGCATTTGCACAAGACCGAAAAGACAAAGCCAATTTCATCTCCTACCCGAATGAATACTACCAGCAGATCTTAAAAGCCGATGAAGCTTTTAAAAATAAACCAGCTCCGGAAACACATCAGGTGTTCAAAATGGATGTAAGCGGTATTGATGCACCCAAATCAATCACAGAGTTTAAAACATGCCAGGCCGGAAAACCGGTATCACAGGGAGAGACCGGAACATGCTGGTGTTTTTCAACGACTTCTTTTTTTGAATCAGAGATAGCCCGCATCAGCAAGAAACAAATCAGGCTCAGTGAAATCTATACCGTTTACTGGCAGTATGTGGAAAAAGCAAAAGCCTTTGTAGACTCCCGCGGGAAAACAAATTTTGATGATGGGTCCGAGACCAATGCCGTTGCCGGCATGATGAAGCTGTATGGAATCGTTCCTCAGGAAGCTTATACCGGCATGAAACCCGGTCAGCCTTATCATGATCATTTGAAAATGGTGGAGGAGATGAAAGCATATCTCAACGGAATCAAGGCCCTGAATAACTGGAACACCAATGAAGTGGTGTCCACCATCAAAGACATCATGAATCATTATCTGGGTGAGCCTCCAACCTCTATAACCGTTGACGGGAAGACAATGACTCCGATGCAATACCTTACCGATGTAACCAAGCTGGTGCCTGATGATTATGTAAACTTCATGTCATTGATGGAAAAACCTTATTTCACAAAGGCTGAATATACGGTACCTGACAACTGGTGGCATTCTGCCGATTTTAATAATGTTCCCCTGGATGATTTTATGAACCTCATCAAGTCGGCTATTAAAAACGGATACTCCATTGCTATCGGAGGAGATGTATCGGAGAGCGGCATGAACCCCAAAACAGGCATTGCCATGATCCCTACCTATGATATTCCTTCGAAATATATTGATGAGAATGCCCGAGAGCTGCGCTTTCTGAATGGATCCACAACCGATGATCATGCCATGCACCTGGTTGGTTATGAAGAAAAAACAAACGGCACCTGGTTTCTTATAAAAGACAGCGGAAGCGGTGGTCAGAACAATCAGTATGCACCAGGGTATTGGTTCATGCATGAAGATTTTATAAAGCTGAAGATGATGAGCTTCACCCTACATAAAGATGCTGCAAAGGACTTGCTCGCCAAAATGAAAAAATAAAATCACATGTACATGTTCAGGATTATATTCTTGTTGACACTTATACCCTTTCTTACAAACGGGCAGACAGGCGTGCCGGCTTGTCAGTTTCAAAAACAAGCACTCCTCCACCTCGAAGAAAATGCTTCAGCAAATCCAGTAATCCTCGCCTCTAATTTGCGTTCCGACACCATCGATATTATTCATTACACCATAAACCTGAACATCACCGATTTTACAACCGATACGATTCGGGGAAATACACAAATTCGTTTTGCTCCGAAGATGAACGGGGTTCATTCACTCAGCCTGGATTTTCTTCAAATGAATATTGATTCCATGCATTTATCTGCTGGACCCTGTACGTGGACTTACAACGATACCTTACTGATTACCCAGCTCCCTTTTGCGTTCAATACCACCGACACCGCGCTGCTTACCGTTTACTATCATGGTAAACCCCAGGGTGACGCCTCCGGATGGGGAGGATTTTACTTTCAAGGCACCTTTGCATACAACCTCGGTGTTGGTTTTGCTGCAAACCCTCATAATTACGGACGGGTTTGGTATCCCTGCTTCGACAACTTCGTGGAACGCGCCACCTACACATTTAACATCAGCACCAACGGAGGAAAGCTCGCCTACTGCAACGGCCTTCTTCAAAAAGATACGACAGACGGAGCAGGATTGCGTACACGAACCTGGGAGATGACCAAGACGATCCCCTCCTATCTTGCCTGTGTGGCAGTGGCTCCATTTACAGAAGTAGATATGTCATTTACTTCACTCACTGGTCCAAAGCCTGTTGTGATCGCAGCCGTCGCTGCCGATACCACCAATATGAAAACCTCCTTTGTTCACCTGCCGAATGCATTTCATGGTTTTGAGAACCGGTATGGACCCTATATGTGGGATAAAATAGGCTACTCTCTGATTCCTTTTACTTCCGGAGCGATGGAACATGCCACCAATATTGCTTTCCCCATACTGGCCGCTAACGGAACCTTAACTTACGAAGCTAATATCATGGCTCATGAACTCTCCCATCATTGGTTCGGAGACCTGGCCACCTGTAGTACTGCACAGGATATGTGGCTCAATGAAGGATGGGCCACCTATTCTCAATACATCTTCGAAGAGAATGTATACGGTTATCCTGCTTACCTGCAACTGGTCATTCCAAATCATGAAAATGCACTTCATTATGCAAATTGGAAAGAAGGAGGGTATCTGACACTTTCTGCTATTCCTGAAACCTATACTTATGGGGATCATGTTTATCTGAAAGGCTCCGATGTGGCTCATACCCTTCGTACCTATATGGGCGACTCGCTGTTCTTTGCCGGCTTGAAATACCACCTGAGTCACAGCCAATATAAAGCAGTGAGCAGTATGGATTTCATGAATAACCTCATTGCAGGTACCGGACTCGGGAATATAAACGACTTTTTTACAGACTGGGTTTTCAATCCCGGTTGGCCGCATTTTTCAGTAGACTCTTTCCAAGTCACACCTTCCGGCTCTAACTATACCGTTCATGCATTCATCCGTCAGAAATTAACAGGAGCACCTGCTTATTTCAACCAGGTTCCTTTGGAACTTTCCCTCATGGACTCATCTTGGAACAGTGCAGTCGAACCGATCATCGTTTCCGGCAAAAACTCCTCATTCACTTTTACAGTGCCTTTCAAACCTACCTATGCAGGGTTGAACAGAAACAACAAAATAAGTCAGGCCGTAACAGCCGATGAACAGGTGATCAAAAACAACACCGCTCACTTCAGTCCCCTTCTTCTAGGCCGGATGAAGGTGACAGCCACCAATGCGAATATCGCTACCGATTCGGCATGGATTCGGATAGAGCATAATTATACGGCACCCGATACTTTTAAAGCAGGAGGAATGCGCTTTGATATCTCCCCTAACCATTACTGGAGAGTAGATGGAATTTTTCCGGCCAGCTTCCAGGCCACAGCAGTGATTAATTACGATGGAAGAAATATTACTTCCGGAGGACCCGGGTGCCTTGACAATAACTTCCTTTTCAACACCAATCTTGAAGACAGTATCGTGCTCCTCTACAGAGCCAGCCGTGCAAGCGACTGGGCCCTCGAACCCAATATCACCAAAATAACAGGCTCTCTGACTGATAAGTTCGGCAGCATTACCATCAATAACCTCCGGAAAGGAGAGTATACACTTGCACTTCGGGGATTCTTTACAGGCATTCCGGAAATCCACCCGGCCTCTCTGATCACTAGGGTTTATCCTAACCCTTCCTCTTCCCTCTTTACGGTTGAATTGGAGACCTCCATTGCTGGCAAGGAACAGCTTAGCATTACGGTTCATGATATCGGAGGCCGTCGGATGCTGGAGGAATCTGTTACGACCGACCGATTCTCCATACACACCGATACCTGGGCTCCGGGAGTATATATGCTGACCATCTTCCGTAATGGTAAACCGGTGGACCATTCGAGGTTAATGGTATCCAGGTAATTGGGAATCATCACTCCTTGACCGATCTTTATGAAAAACCCTACCTTTGTGCCGGAATGACCACTACAACCCGAAAACTATCCCCTTCCCTATCTCTGACGGATGAGACGGCTGATCTCCGCAAAACGGACGATCATTCGTTGCATATGCTAGGAGGCTCCGGTTCGTTTGCTTTTGCGGTCATTAACCAAAGTCAGAATAAATACGTAGCTCTGGAATCATACAACCTCCAGAATATATACTCTCCCGAAATCCTGACACAGACCCTCGAACAGATTATAAAAGATCATCCTCTTCTTAAAAATAAATATTCAACCGTCAGCTTTGCATATGATGATCACCGGTCGACCTTGGTTCCGGAAGCATTGTTTGATGCCGATAATCTGAAGACCTACATCGATTTTAACCATACAGTGGGCACAGACGATCTGATTCTTTCCGATTCACTCAAAAATACCGAGGCCCGTAATGTATTTCTCTTTCCTTCCTCACTCCGGGAGATGCTTCAGAAATATCATCCCAGGATCAAGCTCCGTCATCACTCCAGTGCTTTATTGGAAAGCATGGCCGTACTTTACAAAAACGAAAGTAAACCGAAGCTTGTACTGCATATTTCACTCACGCATTTTGAGATTATCTTCTTCGAAGGAAAACACCTGCGTTTCTACAATACATTCCGACATCAGACTTCCGAAGATTTCATTTATTATCTCCTCTTTGTGTGTGAACAACTCAAACTCAATCCGGAAACACTCGAACTGGTGTTGATCGGGGAAGTGGAAAAAAACTCAACCCTCTATTCCATGCTTTATAAGTATGTGAGGAATGTACGCTTCGGAGAAAGACCGGAAGCTTTTACCTATTGCCATCCGATGAATACGATTCCCCGGCATTTTTACTGCAACCTTTTTTCTCAACAACTATTCAGTTAAAATGCATATTCGAATCATCAGCGGAACACACAAGGGCAGAAAGATGACTGCTCCTAAAAATCTTCCGGTACGCCCCACCACTGATTTTGCGAAGGAGAGTCTTTTCAATATCCTCAACAACCATATCGACCTGGAAGGGATCAATGCCCTTGATCTGTTCAGTGGTACCGGGAATATTTCTTTCGAGCTGGCATCCCGGGGAGCTAAATCAGTTATTGCGGTCGACAGCAATGCCAAATGCTGCAGCTTCACCAAGGAGAGAGCCGCTGAATTTGGATTTGAGAATATCCGCACCGTCAAGAGCAATGCTTTTTCCTTTCTGAAGGGAATGAACGGAAAATACAATTTGATATTTGCTGATCCACCCTATGATATGGAAACCACCAATACCATCCCGGGTCTTGTCTTCGAACAGGATCTGTTGGAAAAAGACGGGATCCTGATTGTGGAACATGGAAGAGAAACAGACCTCAGTATGTTGGAGCATTTTCAGGAGAAACGGACATACGGTAATGTCAATTTTAGCATCTTTCAATAATTCGTAAATTCGTACTGAAACCTTTCTCACATGAAAAAAATCGCTGTCTTTCCAGGCTCTTTCGATCCGGTGACTATTGGCCATCAGAGTATCGTGGAAAGGGCATTGCCTCTGTTCGATGAAGTGATTATTGCAATCGGAATCAATTCGAACAAGAACTATTACTTCCCTCTGGAGAAGAGGCTGGAGTGGCTAAAAAAGGTTTTCGGCTCAGAGCCCAAGATCAAGGTCACCAGTTTCGGAGGACTCACCGTACAGTTCTGTAAGCTTCATAAAGCCCAGTATATTCTCCGAGGGATCCGTACAGCAGCCGATTTTGAATTCGAGAAAGCTATCGCACAGATGAACAAGGCTCAGGCTCCGGAGATAGAAACCGTGTTTATTTTGCCTATTGCCGAACTTTCTGCAATAAATTCAACAATCATCCGTGATATAGTACGTAACGGAGGTGATGCCAGCCCCTTTGTACCGGCCGGCATTTCCCTCACCTGAACCGCGCTAGTGCTCCACACCTCCCGAATCATTCTGTTTCTTCTCCTGTTCTGCTCCATTGCCGGAGCGCAACAGGTAACTGTCCATGGAAGAGCAGACTCTTACCTGCTTAAAGAAATTTCCGCCTTCGGATATCAGGACTATATCACCTGGACCCGGGAAACCATAGCCTCGGATACCGTGTCCTCCACTGGTGTCTTCACCCTGCATTTCAATGTCAAAGAAGCAAGCCGGATCTATCTCTTCTGCGATCATATGAAGACACCGCTTTATGTAGAACCGGGCAGAACTTATGAAGTGGATTTTCCACGCAAAGACTCTACCCGACTCCTGAATGCGAATGTGGATCAGGATGGGGACTTGAACATTCATCCCATTACCGGAAAAACGAAAGGCAGCATAGACACTACCGAACTGAACTGGCTGATCATTGACTACAACCTGCGTTATGAAGATTTCTGGAAGAAGAACTACCAGTCCTTCCTCATAAAACGGATGAGAGCCCCACTGGATTCTTTCCGGAGAGCCATGAACGCTCATTATGCACCGATCAGGAACCCGTATTTCAAAACGTTCATGGATTACAACATCGCCTCCACCCAGGTGAGTACCCTCGAAAGTCAGAATTTTATTTCCAGAGATTACCTGCAGCACCGAAAGATCGAGTACCGGAACTATGAGTACATGACTTTTTTCAACCAGTTCTTCGATAAGTATTTTTATGAGTTCGCGCTCAAGCCAACCGGAGCTTCTGTGTTTGATGCCATCAACCAGAAAGGTGACGAAGGGGAATTGATGAGCGCTCTGAAAACTGCTCCTTACCTCGGCAATGACACTATCCGTGAATTACTGTTGCTCAAAGGCTTGTATGAGAACTACAATAACAAAGAATTCAATCGTCACCGGATGGTGCAGATCCTCGACGAAGTTTCCAAGAAAAGCAAGATCCCCGAACACCGCCTCATCGCAAGGAATATTATTGCCCGCTTTACGGTGCTGAAGCGGGGTACGGATGCTCCGGCATTTACCTTGCCTGATAAGTCAGGGAAAATGGTCAGTCTTTCCGATTACAAAGGGAAATATGTTTATCTCTGTTTCGGCAAATCAAACAGCCCTTCCTGTATCAGCGACCTCCTGGTATTGGAAGAAGTCAATAAAAAATATCCCTTGATCCAGGTGGTGAGCATTATGACCGATGACAATCCCGAAGAGATGAAGAAGCTGCTCAAGCAAAACCCTAAGTTCAGGTGGACCTTTCTGGAGGGAGGAAGCCAGGAAGAGCTTAAACATAAATACTCCATCTATTCCGAGCCTTATTATTTCCTGATCGGGCCCACCGGGAAACTACTGCTCTCCCCTGCCCCTGGTCCGTACGACGGACTGGAGGAAATATTTTACGATATCACCAAGAAGAAAGAAGACCGTTTTAAGGTCGGAGAATAACCACGTTTCGGGTATCAGATAATTTCGCAACTTTGGAAGGAATTTCCCGTTTCCCATGAAGTTGAAGTTTTCCATATTTATATTCAGCCTTGCCTTTTGTATGCTGTTGCCGGGTATTTTCCATGCCCAGGATCAGCGGAAGATAGATAGCCTCCAGGCCTTATTACCAAAATGTACGGAAGACACCAATAAGGTGAAAGTGCTGAATCAGCTTGCCTGGGAAATCTCTTACCTGAATCTTGGAAAAGGACTCACCTATGCCGAGCAGGGAGAACAGCTGGCAGAGAAGCTGCACTTCGACCGGGGCCTCTCCTCCTCTTATCACGACCTTGGAAGTATATACCTGGATATGGGCGACTTCCAAAAGGCCAATCTGTATCTTTTTAAAGAACTCCGCCTGATCGAATCCAAGAAATCGAACCTGTCGCCCGGAGGCTGCTATATCGAACTGGGATTGCTTTATTCTGATCAGAATAATTTCCCAAAAGCGCTTTACTACGACTCCCTAGCCGTGACCAGGTTTCAGCTCGATAAAAACCTCCGGTCGGAAGCAGGTACCTACGTCAATATTGGTTCCATTTATACCAAGACGGGGCAAAATCACAAAGCCCTGCAAGCCACCAAAAAAGCACTTGCTCTGAACCAAAAGCTCGGAAGAAGAGAAGCGATCGCCTCCGCTTATTCGAATATAGGGCAGCTCTATGAGAACATGCACCAATACGACCAGGCTTACGAGAACATCATGGCAGGATACCGTATCTATGTAGAAGATAAGCTCACCTATTCGATCCCCCACTCCCAGGCATTGATTGCCCAATATTATGAATCGATCCATCAACCCAAAAAAGCAATCTGTTACCTCGATTCAGCCATTCCTCCCCTTCAAGAATCGGGGCAGAAAGAAATACTCATGCAAATCTATCGCACCCTGAGTAACTCATATGAGGAAGTGCAGGATTTCAAGAACGCACATGCCTATCATAAGCTCTA
>Ga0207068_1204_pt2 | contig 15204 bp, 16 predicted proteins | sample Alteio_BWMinCont_23_FD_153475 | JGI IMG/M metagenome (GOLD analysis project Ga0207068, IMG submission 153475) | Enriched cells from forest soil in Barre Woods Harvard Forest LTER site, Petersham, Massachusetts, United States -... | ecosystem: Environmental > Terrestrial > Soil > Temperate forest >... | reverse complement strand
AGTGTTAATGGCAATATTTTTTACAAAGATGTGTGTGCAGGGTAGCCCCGTATGGGAAGGCGTTCTAAGCAGCACTAGAAAAGTCATTTTGGCCAAAGAGCTAAAAGCCAGGAACTCTTTGCATTTGGTTTTATGTTATTTCTTAAGCTAGTGCCATTGGAGTTAGCGAGGATTTATATAAAAACATTTTTTCTGATGCTGCTTAATATTTGAAAATGATTTTTATATAAAATCCCTCCTAACCTCCCCCGCAACAAGTGCGGGGCAGGCTCTTTTCCAAAGGGAGGGACTACTTGTGTGCATACCCTAGGGGTGATAGGAAGGGCTGCGTAAAGTGAGTTACAGTAAAACAGGCTGGCATGACACTTCGATTGAAAGCTAATTTAGCGTCGTGATCGCGTAGGTCCCTCGAACAACTTGTTCTCGGTCGCTTCTTCTTGCTTATTATCGCTCTGGGTTAATTTATTTATGCTTTCTGTGACTGCTGTTTGTGCCATTAATTTTTCTTCTGCTATTTTAGATTCTTTTTCTAATCGCTCATTTGTACGCACTTCTAAACGTTCCTTTACCTCAGCCGAAAAATTTTGCGTTTGCCCGATTTGTTTCTTTGTTAGCTTCTGTATAAACCAAGTGGAAGAGAAACGATTCGCGTTATTGCCCGCAAGTTTACTGAGGAAACTGCCCTTTTTTTCTTGGTGTACTTCTTCTTTTGGAGCGTCGTTTCGATTTCTGAGTAGCAAATGTTCTTCTTTATGAAAAACTCCTTCTAATTTTCCCTGATTATTAATTTTAATAGCACCAGGTGGACTGAAGTTAAATGTATTTCCGTCCTTATCTTTCACAAGATAAATCGATTTTGTTGTTGAAAAATCAAAAGCATATTTTTCACCAAATATGCTTTTAAAATAATTGCTAGATGTTTTACCGTGTCCAACTAGCCATGTCACCGATGTTTTTTGCGTCTCTTCTGGCGCTTGATTTTCCTTCGTTAATAAAGTATCGATAGAGTGGAGTCTATCTTGAACTGATTTTTTACTGATTCCTGCAGATTCACTCCCATCATAACGACCGCCATGATCTATTATGATTTGCGCAGACTCTGTATTTACCAGTTGTGATAATTCTTTTCGCGCAGAAGATAATGCTTCATCTTTGTTTCTCCATACTGCAAGCTCTTCTGGTGTTTCAGGGATCGGTGTGGTGGAGGCTGCAGAGACTTTTCCTTGTGTTTCTTGAAAATCACTGCTGTTTTTGCATTCTGTGACTTTAACGCCGCTTCCAATGACGCTTTGCATAATCATGTTACATAACATTCCGGCACGTATCATATTGGAACGTGCAAATGCCACAGGTTTTTTGGAATCTCGTAGCAATAAATGCATATAATTTTTTGCGTGTGTAGCCTCATTTCCCTTTGCTGGTGTTAATGACGCGACTCCACTGTTCGAAGGGGTAGCATCAGGGCTCAAGCCATACATTTTTTCTTTACCTTTAGATTCAGGATGACGCGTGACGAGGAGTTCGCCTTGCACTTCCCAACCCTTGGATTTCATGTAGGATTCAATTGCAGCGTTTCTTCGTTGCAAGAATTTTTCAATTTGATTTTGATACACCGCATCAGTCATTCCGGGTGTACGGCTAGCGGTAGTAATCTGATCTGAGAGCGTTTTTAATGTTGCTTCAAGCCTTTGTTCTTCTTCGCCTTGTATAGGCATAATAGTCACCCACTCGATGGCCTATTTAGAGTATAGCAAACATTCAGATAAGGATGACGCGCAGTGGAAGGGCAAAAACGTAGAAGAGTATGAATCTTATAGGAACAGCATCATCCTGAGCGAAGCGAAGAATCTTCTGGCGGATTCTTCACTTTGTTCAGAATGACAAAGAGTAGCTATGAAATTAGCTAGTATCTACGTTCGACTTGTTGAGCACTCTGTGCATTAGGCATTTTGTAATGCAGATACGCCTCTTCAATTGCTTCTAAAAACACGGGTGGTGGGCTTTTGATAAATTGATCATATACTTTTTTGAAAACATCATCGCTTAAAATGCTTCGAATATTTTGCACTTTGATTTGGGCTCTTCCATTCTCATTTAGCGTCTGCACTTCGCGCATTGCATCATCGCCTTCTTGATAGAGAATACCGTTACATTTCCTGAGCACTTCTGAATGGCTGCACGATTTTTCAACCCCAATAGCAGCATATAGATCAATTTTATTATTAACCATTAACATGATCTTAACTAAAATTTGATTTTCATTGTCCTCCAAAGCTCTGTTTCCATACAGCGCTGACTTACATTCTATGTACCCAGATTTAGATTGTTGAGCTAGTTCGAGAGCTGACAATAGAGGACCCATATGCTCATATTTTTGATATTCTCTTTTTAAACCTTTCAAAGATAGTCGGCGCTCGGCCATATGGTTTTGAATGATGACTAGCCATTTTTCTTGATCAAGTATGTTTGTTAACGTAGCGGATTTCAAAAAAGTTTTAACTAAGCCTGGATATAGATTTAATTCACCAAACACTTTGTCTTTATTTTCATGAAAATAGGTTAGTAAAGCATGATTTTTTCTATATTCATAAACGAAATCGCCTAGTTTTTCCTCATCTTTTCCTTGTAATAATTTATTATATTCTAGCACCGGATCAATGCCGCGACTCTCTTGTTGTGGTTTGAATCGGTGTACAGGAGATAGCTTGAGTTGCTCAAGGTCAACTTGCTTTAATTGTTCATGTACAAATTTTACTTGTGCATCTGCGAGTCGTTGATGATTTTCATGTTCTCTTTGTAGTTTTTCTTTCTCATGCAGGGGAAATCTTCCTTGAGGATCCATAATAATCTTTGTTCTCAAACATTCACTTTCAAAAAAGATCGATGCCATCGATTCAGAATTTTCAAGAGCATTGCATAATAGATTTATACCATGATTAGTTGTCAAAAATTCATTTGCTAAATCTTCAGCGAAGCGTGGATTGTCTGCAAAATTACGAAGATGCGGAATGAGTAATTGTTCGAGTTGTGAAATTTGCGTAACTAAATATTGTCCTGGATTTATTACTCCCAAGTCTCTGATTAGAGTTGAACAAAAACTAAATCTACTGTCTGCCATACCACACCTCAGATTGATAAATTTATAAAAAATATAGCATTAGATGTCTAATATTAGGACAATATTATATCAATTCAACCAGCTTATTCAAGCGCGCGACCAATATTTCTGCACAAAACAAAAAACCATCGAGATGCATTTTTTCATTTTGATCTAATTGCGTAGATTTTTCATTGATGGCTGTCGTGAGTGAGGAGATGTTGGGAATAAGGATAGTTTCAATGCGTTGTTTTTCAATGTAGTGTGCGATCTTATCCAATGATTCACTGATTTGTTGATGAAACTGCTGTGCTGTTGCGCTGTTCGAAATGATTTCTTTGGTATTGGCGGTGGCATGATACGCATGATGCATAAAGATAATGCTGCGCAATATTTCTCTTTCAACCCAGAGTGCTTGTTGAAATTGATCTCTATCAAATCGTTGTCTTAAACGCTCTTGTTTGGCTTGACTCGCGAGCTTACGTTGCACGATCAGTGATTTAGCAATTTCTTCATCTAAGTTGCGCAATATATCCATTTCACCCATTAAATGCCGATCTAAAAAAATCGTGTTATAAAAAGTACGGAGTTTATGTATCGTCGCCGCTTGATTACGGTGTAAATGATTGAGTGCTCGAATAGGAAAAACAAATTGTGAAACCAGTGCAGCAATTAAAATGCCTAACGAAATTTCGATGCAACGCTCAATGCCCGTACTGATCGTTGGATTTTGCCCAAGCAAAATAATAGTCACAGTGACTGCACCCAATGTGCCTGACTCACTGTAACTTTTATCGCTAGTCGCAATAAAGCTAAACAACACCGCAGAAAGCACAACAGCGATCATATTAATTTGAAAGTTAGAACCAAAGAAAAAAAGTGTCAACAACGCAATGGCGGATCCTGCTAATGTGCCAAGAAATCTCAGGTAAGATTTTTGAAGCATACTACCGACGTTGATTTGAGCGCACATAACAACCAGCGTCGTAATCACAATCCACTGATCGGCACGAACATAAATGTATTTTGCAACGAGAAATCCAATTAAACAGGCAAACGCCGTTTTAAAACTATGAATCAGGCGTTCATTTTGGAATAGCGCAATATTCATATCTGTTGAGCCACTCGATGTTCATAAAAAGTTTCAAGCCTGGCAAGTTGTGCTAGATCATTGATTCCCAAAATTTCTTCGTAGCATTCGGGATGCGTAGTATGAATTGTCACATTATCTCTTGCTGCGAGTTGAATAATATCCGTTAAATAATATTCTTGTTGTGAATTATGATTTTCTATGTCGGAAAGCCAGCGATTTAAATAGTTAACGGGGATGATATAAAATCCTGAATTAACTTCTTTGATGGTCAATTGAAGTTCTGTTGCATCTTTTTCTTCGATGACACATTTTACGTTATTTTCACTGTCACGAATAATGCGGCCGCCATATCCCATTGGATTGGGAAGGTGTGCAGTAATAATTCCCAATGCGTCGGGCGGTGTTTGATGAATAAAATGGTGTAATGTTTTTGCTGACGTTAACGGTATATCACCATAGAGCACTAACACATGAGTCGCGTCAGCAACGTGTGAAACAGTTTGTTTTAAGGCGTGGCCTGTGCCGAGTTGTTCAGCTTGTTCGACCCATTTTACGGGTAAATGTTGCATTTTTTGTTGAATTAATTCGCCTTGGTAACCGTAGACTACGATGGGTTGGTTAGCATAATCCAATGGATGGGCTGTTTCTACTACGTGTTCTAATAATGTTTTTTCGCCTAAGCGATGGAGGACTTTGGGTAAATCAGAACCCATGCGCTTACCTTTGCCGGCGGCTAGGATGATTACTTTTAGGTTGTTCATTGGATGTTTACCCTCTCTAAATCTCTCCAGCTAGCGGGAGAGACTTTCAGAGACTTTTTTATTAATTACCTGTATTGAATGAAGAACCACACCCACACGTCGTCTTCGCATTAGGATTGCGAATAATAAATTGTGCGCCTTCGATATCTTCTTTGTAATCAATTTCAGCGCCAGCAAGATATTGGAAGCTCATCGGGTCTACTAACAATTGGACAGCATGACCGCCGTTGCTGCCTTCACCTTCACCTTCCTCGTCCGTGTCTTCTTTTGTATCATCTTCTGAAATGGTTTTTGTCACGATCGTGTCATCTTCATTCACTGTTTCATCAAACGTAAAGCCATATTGAAACCCTGAACACCCGCCGCCCGTGACATACACGCGCAACTTCAAATTGGCATTCTCTTCTTCCTGGATCAACTCCCACACTTTCGCGGCCGCGTTTGTTGTAAAAACTAAAGCTTCACTCATTTCGTCCACCCCTGTATTTTCATAGTTGAATTATACATAATGATGCACTCTATTTCATTAAGGCATCGACATGCTCTGGGTCAAAGCGTTTCATCTCATTTTTATGATCACGTGGTTTAGCGGCTTATTTTACTTACCACGTCTTTATGTCTATCACTCAGAAGCTCGTGATGCCATCAGCATAGATCGCTTTAAGCTCATGGAAAAAAAGCTATTTTACATGATAACCACGCCAGGCGCGATCTTGACCCTCCTATTTGGAACATGGCTAGTCAGCTTTAATCCGGAAGGGTATATGCAGATGCACTGGTTACAGATCAAACTCAGCTTTGTGCTGCTTTTGGTGATTTATCATGCCTATCTTGGTAAGTTGTTACTTGATTTTAAATATGACCGTAACCCGCATGGTTCTGTTTTTTATCGTTGGTTGAATGAGATTCCGGCAGTATTTTTGATTGTTATTGTGATTTTGGCGGTTGTTAAACCCTTCTAAGCCTGTTAATAATCCCTTAATTTTTACATGTTAATTTTGTTGTGAATCATATCAGGAAGATTAACAATGACATGGACCTTTTTGGGAACTAACTCAAATCATGACGCCGTCGAAGTTGACGAATCCAATTATTATTTACATGCTGCCAAACATGCTATCAATGCAAGCCTAACGCAAGTTGCAACCGCTGTTACCCATTTGTTCAAAGGTTCAAAACAATTATTTCGCGCACCAGGTTTTCTCAGGACTGCTGATCAAACCAGAGCGTTAGTCTGGCGGTCAGTCAAAACAAATGTGGTGGACTATATCATTCCCGCTATTCTGTTTTCATATATAAACCCTGCTCTGCGTGAGATGGATGTTTATAATGCTACCTCTGATTATTTGGAATATGCCACGCTCGGCATTGTGTATTTCTATATGGTGCGTTTACTTGCCCGCCGAAAAGAAACCAATATAGAATATTTAATCGCTAATCCTCGAGTAATAAAAAATGATGTTGAAATAATATTATCTAGCTCCCTCGCCGAAGGATTAGCAACAGAATTAACAGCTGTATTTAATAATCAATTTAGGACAACACAATCACCCGGCTTCATTCATGCTTGTTTATTTTTAGCTCTTCATAAATATTTCGAGCAATTTTTTAAAAAATCCTCTTTCAGTGCTGAATCATTTCGAGAGTTACAAGGAGAATTGGGTACCCTTTTCAAAACGATACTGAAGGAACATTATTCTAATGAGTCCACCGATTTTTCAGATAAACTCGCACAAGAGTTTATAGCTATTTTAGCGGTCGATTTACAAACGGATACTTTGGCGACTCAACCCAAAGAAAAAGAATTAGTATTAACATTGGAGGAAGCAGAGCTTTTTGATACTGACATCAGAAAACGGCTGTTGCGAACAAGAGAAAAGGTGAAATCGTTTTTGCCAATTGTTTATTATCCTCCATGCAAATGTAAGGATAACATTGTCATATACGGTACCGAATATAATTCACCCGATTATTATAGAAAAGTGAACGTCGCTAATCTATCTAGTATTCCTTACTTTCTACTCAATCTTATCTTTACTTATCTGCCAGAAATATTGGAAATATTGGGCAAAATTCCGACCGAAACATATCCCTGGATTCTCTTGTTTTCAATGATCATGTCATATGAGCTTCATTTATCTAATGTCGTCTCAGAAAAATCACTTCGTGGTTTGCAAGCAATGAGTTTTCTTACTTTGGGTTTAGCGTTCGCCACTACTTTTATACCGCCTGAGGTATTTTATGCTATGCAATGGATTGGTTTTTTGGCAAGAAGCTTACTTTCAGGGCTGGTCTATAATGAAACTGTCGTCACCGCTAGATCATCACATTGTACTCGCGATCGCACAGATGAAATAAATCGTCATAAAATATATGCTTTTGGTATAGGGCTTACACTAACCACTATTTCAGAATCACTCGCACAAGGTCTTTTATTTTCAACTGGTGTTCGTAATTTTTGTACCAATAATGCAATCGACGAAATGCTGAATCTAATAATGATGATCAGCACGCTCGCTTATAATGAGCGATTACCCGGCACTGGAAAAAATACGTGGAATTTATTTTTTTTACCGCAAGCACTCATGCGTGAAATATTAGAGAAGATGAATAAACTATTGCAACAAAAACCTAAATTTCCTGAATTTCTGAAACAACCACTGGGTTTTCTTGCGTGGGTACTTTTAGGGCCTAATGAATTTTATCCCACATTACCACCGAAAGAACCCAAAAAAGCATTACAGGCATTTTTACTGAAACACAAAACTATTCATTATTTATTGGAACTATTTCGTGGTGATATTGAAAACTTATTAGGCTATGTTCCAGGCGCTCAAACACTCACCTGGTTTACTCGTCCTCTTTCATGGGTTGCACCTCGCCTCTTCGTTGCATTTCTTGTGATCGCTTCAAAATTATTAAATGATAACGACTTAATGGCCTTTCTTCAGAAAATTAAATTTGAATTGCAGAAAATAAGATACGATTTAAAAGACGATGTAAAAATTATTGAAGATGATGCTAATCAAAATCAAGTCACTGTGGCTCCCGCTTTATCGCCAGAACCCGATAGGAAACAGGTAGACAATTTTGAATGGGTTGATACAGGTGCTCCTGCGACTGATTTTTCTAAAACTCCGCTTCAGCAGTTTACTTTTTTGGGAAAATATTCTAATAGACTTACAAACGCGCTAATTCCGAATAACAATCAACAACAACCAACACAAACTGCAAATAAAGAAAATTCGTCCGTCAAAGAAAATCGCCAACCCGTTTGTCGATTTATGTAGACCTACTTGGACTGTTTGTTAAAGTCTTTGCACTGACATCCATCTTATCAAAATATTTCTTCCATTCATCGATTGATTTATCACTTAAAAGATATAACATATTTTGCAAAAGCGTTTTAAAAGAATGAGGATGTTTTTTACCTTCGCCATGATGATAGTGATCATGAATCAAAGCAAAAATGGCTTTCGGATCCGGATCTGCCTGGAATGCTTGATTGATTTGATTTTTGAATGTTCTCGCATGCTTGAATCCTGGTACTCCATGAAAGATATTAAAATCATGCTTAGTCGCTTTGTCTTCATTCTCTTCTAGCTTATTTAGTTTATTGAGCGTGAGAAACTCTTGATATGCTTCATCCACTGCTTTTTTGAGCAGCGCTGCAATGACACGTTTTTCTTTAAATGGTTTTAATAAAATATCCTGTGTCTGTTTGGATGCCTCTTGTTTAAGGGCTAAGAAATCATCCTTGTAGCGTTCATCTGTCGTCGTCACGCTCACCAGCTGCGCTGTATTTTGTTTTAATGATTCAAATTGCTTCACGATATTCGAAAAACTGACATTTTTAAATTCAGAGTCAATCCCACGCTGGCATTCATCAATTTTTTCCGCAATGACCAACGCGCGTGCGCCCGCACAATAAAGCGGTCTGATCTTACTATCCAACATGAAAAATGGATCTTTGGGTTCGACAGGACATTGTGCATATCCATCGATTATTAAAATATTTTCTTTCGCTCTTGCACGTAATTGAGCAAAAAATTTCTCACGCTTCTGCGGTGTGCTTCCAAAAAATGGCAACTGCATTACGTCTTCAATTGTTTTGCGTTTTGCTAAATCATTTTGCTTTAATGAATTACAAAGCACCATAAATTCGGGTTTTAAACGCGATGCAGGAGGCAAAAGATCATTCATTTCGAAAATTGCTAGGCCTAATGCCCAACAATCGATTGCTTTAAAATTTAAATCAGCATGTTTTTTCAACAAACCTTGACTACGTTGGTCGCAGTCAATTTTTTTCTCGTTTTCGATAGTGCTTTTATCTACTGCAGCCATTTTTAATAAGTCAGATTCGCTCGCAATTTTTTCTAGCTCAGTATCGATTTGGAGTAACTCAGGAGACATAAACTTGCCAGAGCCAAAAATATCATCGTGTACCGTTAATGGTTTACCTGAATCATATGTTTCAAATGCACGATCATGATCGGTGAGTTTAATAATAAATTTTCCATTACGAAAAAAAACGAGAAAATTTTCTGGTTTAATATCACGATGCACTACATTCCGTATATGATTATCGTATACAGCTAAAATAATTTGCCCAATCATTTCTCTGACAAGATCTAAACTGAAACGCGTACGATTTGCTTCGATGAATTGATGAAGACTACCGCGTTCTGATCTAACAGAAATTCGATGGCCTCTCTTATCGTAATAAAGACTATAGTGATTAAAATCTTCTGGAACCGCTTTTTCACGCATCAACAATTCGGCATCAATAGATTGTTTTATGTGATTTTCTGACGTTTCAGCTTTAGGTTTCACATGAACTAGAGACAATTCTTTTTCAACTTTTGTCTTCAATCCAAAACGATATTGAGAACCGCGATATTGACGAAAACTTACTATATTATACGTACCCATGTCATCGTACGTTTCTTTTGCGTCTTTTGCATATTCTAATTGTGCAAAAGGGTGAGTTGCTTTCTTGATCTTCTTAATAAAAGCTCGCGCGTCTGTGGCTAGCATGCAATCTCCTAATGATTATTAGGGTCTTTGTCAACAGACCCTGCTCATGCTGCAAACACTTTTTCCGCGGCTGCTACTGTTTTTTCAATTTCTTTTTCGCCATGTGCGGAAGAAACAAATCCAGCTTCGTATGCAGAAGGTGCAAAATAAACACCTTCATTCAGCATGCCATGAAAGAATTTTTTAAATCTTTCAATGTCACACTTTTTCACATCATCCAATGATTTAATTTCGTTTGCTTCCGTGAAAAATAATCCGAACATACCGCCGACAGCTGTTGTGCAAAATGGAATATTAGCCGCATGCGCACATTCTTTGAGACCTTGCATTAATACTCGCGTATTTTGTGTTAATTTTTCAAAAAACCCAGGTTGAGATACTAATTCTAAACTTGCAATTCCTGCCGCCATTGCAACAGGATTTCCTGATAATGTTCCCGCTTGATAAACCGGACCTAATGGTGCAATACATTGCATGATATCTTTTCGGCCACCGAATGCGCCAACAGGCATGCCGCCACCGATCACTTTACCTAACGTCGTTAAATCAGGTTTGATATTATAGTATGCCTGTGCGCCCCCTAGTGCAACCCGAAAGCCTGTCATCACTTCATCGCAAATTAAAATACTTTGATAGTGATCGCACACTGCGCGCAATTGTGATAAAAATTCTTGTTGTGGCGGCACACAATTCATATTGCCGGCCACCGGCTCAAAAATTACAGCAGCAATATCATCACCGTATTTTTCAAATAATGCTTGCACGGTATCGATGCGATTAAATTCTGCAACTAATGTATGTTGCACAATGCTTTCGGGTACACCGGCAGAACTCGGCACGCCTAATGTCAACGCACCCGATCCAGCTTGAACGAGAAGTGAATCGGCATGCCCATGATAACAGCCGGCAAATTTAATGATTTTATTTCGTTTGGTAAATCCACGTGCGAGACGAATTGCAGACATGGTCGCTTCAGTGCCGGAGCTCACCATGCGCACCAGCTCAATTGATGGCATGAGTTGACATATTTTTTCAGCTAATTGAATTTCAAGTGACGTTGGCGCACCAAAACTTAAACCATTTTTTAAGGTTCGTGTTACAGCTTCAAGAATGTATGGATGTGCATGACCTGCAATCATCGGACCCCATGAACCGACATAATCGATGTATTCTTTATTATTTTCATCGATGACGTAAGCACCCCGCCCTGCTTTAATAAATACGGGCTCACCGCCCACACCATTAAATGCACGTACCGGTGAATTAACACCGCCAGGGATATAACGTTCTGCTAACTTAAAAAGATTTTGCGACTGGGTCATTTCAAGCACTCTTTTAAAAAAGGGGTGCGGAGTAATGTACTGATATTGCTATTTCTCTGCAAGCAGGTAACATACACGCCATAAATAATCGAGTGGATAAATACAATGCCTTATAAACGCTACATGTGCCTGCTCTGCGGCTACATCTATGATGAAGAACACGGTTGGCCTGATGACGGTATTACCCCTGGAACACGCTGGGAAGACGTACCTTTGACCTGGCAATGCCCGGAATGCGGCGCAAGCAAGGATGATTTTGAAATGATTCAAATGGTCTAAAAATGGGCCTTCTTAAGGTATCCTTAAGGTTAAAAATTTATAATTTGGCAATTAATATCTAAATTTGACAGGAACTTACATCATGAGTCTTGACACGAACGCTCTAAGCCCCGAAAAAATAAAAGAACTTTTAGCTGATCCGAATAGTTGGCTGTCAAAGAAACAAGCTAATGAAAATCTGGAGCAATTGGATTATCTAGCTATTGTTAAAAACATTATTGCAGTCGAAATGGCCCAGGTAGCTATGAAAGCACAGGAGCTACAAAATAGAGAGTTAGAAGCTCAGGCAAAAAAATACAAAAATGAAAGAGAGACATTTAATCAGCAGGTACAAGTCTATAACGATAGCTACAAGCAGCTATACACAATGGCTTCTGATCTGGCAAGCTCAAACCTTAAAGATCCAAGATATATAATTAAAATGTTAGAAGAAATCAGTGCAAAGCTGGCAGCTCAGATTCAAACTGTATGGGTCACTCAACAAAGATCATTTGCTAATCAAGTTGTCGATCGATTGGATTTTACACTCTCTGATGGTCAATCTTTTAATGCTACTCAAACCGCGAAAGATGACATTAGAAACTATCTTAGTGATCTCCCACTTTCAATGATGGCACTCGAGAATCAACCTCCCGCTATTGCTGAAGCTCGATCACGACATACTGCAGAATATCTCCAAAAGAATGCAAAAAACCCTAACAATCCATCATTGGATGAACGTTTAAATGCGCAATTTGATACATCAAAGAAATTTAGAGATACTGAAAAACTTGCTGCAAAACAAGTTGAATTCGTAGCTAATAGATTGCGTAAAGATCATCATGATCAAGTAGCTCAAAGAAACAATGCCGATCAGAATCCATCGATAAACTCTCAAATTAATCGACATTTTGATCAACATGCTCATAGGATAATGATAGTAGACTTAAATCTAGTAGAGAATCTTAATCATATGCTCACGGCACTTTTAATTCATAAAGAACTGACAAATAGTATTAAGGTTGGTTTAAGCTCGGATATGGAAGATGCATCTGCATTATTGGCTCGTCATGGTTTTGGTATCAATATAACCACACTTGGCCAAGAAAATAGACGTATGTCTCCTTGATAAAAGCTTTGTAACCACTCCTCTCCAACTCCTATCCTCGCGCAAGCGAGGAAGGATGTTGACTCCTAGTAATACGGAACCACCCCACACGCAATTCGAATATTATCTGCAAATTGTCTACTTGGTTCTTCAGAATAACGATCCCCGCCCGCCATCACCACCAATGAACGTCCCGCCACTTGTGAGATTTTCAAACGCGGCGCAAGGATAGGTAAAGTGGCATGTCCATGCGTATCTACGATTAAAACAGGCAAGTCACCTAAGTGACCACTGCCGCGATAGGGACCTCTGTGTGCGTCAGTATGAAGTGGATCCCAGTGTCCGCCTGCTGCCATACCATAACTGCCACAGCTTGGCACAGTGTGTACATGAAACCCATGGAAACCAGCAGGAATATCATGCAATTTCGGGGTTAACAACAAGCCGTATACAGTGTCATCCAGCTTGATTGTTCCAATCTTCATGCCTTCACCTCGCGCATCGACTAATGTCATGGGAACGATGAGGGTTGCGTCACTTTGAGTAAAAAAAAGGAAAGCGGACAGTCCAAGTAAGATTTTTTTAAATGACATTTAATGATACTCCTGTTTCACATTGGATATTTACAGCAAGTTCCCTCCTTTGAAAAAGGAGGGTTAGGGAGGATTTATATTAAAATATAAAATCCCTCCTAACCTCCCTTTTTCAAAGGGAGGGACTATCTACTTCACCGAAAACCGCTCATGCTCTTGCCAAGCCACTTCTTCATACGTGACATCACTCACATTCGCAAGCTCAGGCCCTACTTTCAGCCATGCATGTAACTGTAAAACGTGATCCTGCTCACCCGACATAAAGACTTCCACTCGCCCATCTGGCAAATTCTTCGCCCATCCAGTGAGACCTAATTCGTTCGCTTTATCTTGTGTCGATGCCCGATACCAAACGCCCTGCACTTTACCGGACACATAGCAATGTGCGCTGATTTTTTTTTGCGTCACTTTTCACTCCTATGTATAATCATCTCGCTTCTCTATCATTCCTATCATTACAAATAAGCAAACCCATGACAAATATTAAAAAACGATTAGCGCTAGCGCATCCACTTTATTGGCCACTTTGGTTAGGCCTTGGCGTCTTATGGCTAATCGCTCACTTACCACAACGTCTGCAATTTATCTTAGGAAAAGGAATCGGGCGATTCGCTTATTTATTTCCAGGAAAGTTAAAACAAATCACCAAAACCAATATTAAACTTTGCTTTCCAGAGCTCGAGCCCATTGCCCAAAAAAAATTAGCTCAAAAGAATTTTGAATCGTTAGGCATTGGTGTCATTGAAGCAGCTATGGCATGGTGGCTGCCCAATGAAAAATTGCAGCCTCTTTTTAACATACAAGGTTTGGAATATGCAGAACAAGCCTTTGCCAAAGGAAAAGGCATCATCTTGCTTGGACCGCATTTTACTTCTCTTGAATTAGTCGGCCGCTTGATCAGCATGAAATATTCGTTTGCTGTTATGTATCGCCCGCATAAAAAACGCTTGATTGCCTTTATCCAAGAGCGCTTCCGCCAAAAGTATTATTTAAAAGCCATTCCGCGCAACCGTATTCGTCAGTTGATTCGCGCTTTAAATGACAATGTCGCGATTTGGTATGCCTATGATGTGGATGGCGGCCGAAAACACAGCGTGTTTGCACCATTTTTTGGCGTGCCTACCGCATCACTCACGTCTGTTTCTCGCATTGTGAAATTAAGCGATGCCGCTGTCGTTCCTATTAGTTTTTATCGACGCGAAAATCAATTTCAATACGATGTTGTGCTTTATCCGCCGATCGAAAATTTTCCGAGCGGGGATTTTAAGGATGATGCACAAAAACTCAATTCAGCATTGGAGCACGCTATTCGTCAAAAACCAGAACAATATATTTGGCAATATAAACGCTTCAAAACACGGCCGTTAGGTGAGCCGAAGCTGTATTAGGAAAATAATCTGTTGACGTCAAATTAATCGTCCATACCGATTTCTTTTCTTTCATCGGCAGAAAATTCAAGCTCTTGAGCTAACTCATCCATCGAATAAATTTTTCCCGGATTTTTTAGCACTTCAATCGCAAGATAGGTATCTTCCAAATCTTCCAAATAACTGTTCAAGGCTTTCAATGACATAATCCACCTCTATATAAATCATACGAGTTTTTGCAGTTTATTTTTATTCTTTCTTGGATCTAAGCATGATTAACACAACCACACCATCCCGACCAACCTTCCCACGCGAAATCACTTTCAAAGAATGACGCACTTGCTCTGGCAGCGCATTAAAATGTTCATCGGTGATAATAATAAATGCCTTCGTTTTAGAAACTGCATTCAAATCAGAAACAAAAAGCGGCTGATCCTCGAATGGCATGTCCGCTAAATATTTAATGACCCATCCATCCCGCCCTTCTTGATAAAAAACTAATTTTGCATGTTGGCGCTCGCGCATGTTTTCTATCGTTGTTACAAAATCACGTGTTTTATTCGAATTG
>Ga0207068_1217_pt1 | contig 15498 bp, 11 predicted proteins | sample Alteio_BWMinCont_23_FD_153475 | JGI IMG/M metagenome (GOLD analysis project Ga0207068, IMG submission 153475) | Enriched cells from forest soil in Barre Woods Harvard Forest LTER site, Petersham, Massachusetts, United States -... | ecosystem: Environmental > Terrestrial > Soil > Temperate forest >... | reverse complement strand
GATGATAGCTCTGACTATAATTCGCATAGAAATTTGTATACGCAGAACTCCGGTATTGCAAACCCAGACCTCCAAGGAGGAAACTACGTGTCCGCTTGAGCATGTTGGCATACACATAAGGATCTTTACTATCGCCTGCCGTGTTTTCATCATAGCCGTCGGCAATACTTTGAAGGTATTCATAACGCAAGCCTGGTGTGACACTAAAACGTTCTTCGATACGGAATGTATTTTCAGCGAAGCCTGCCACATTCGTATTGTAGAAATTCATATCCCCTCCCCAGCCTGTGGTGGTCGTATAGTCCAGATCACTTCCGGTTGTACCCTGGGCTCCGTGTTGTCTTTTCAGGAAAGCATAAGCATAGCGTACACCAACAGCAAGTGTTTGCTGGGTTCCTCCCAAAGTATAATGGGTAAGGAACCGGAGTTCACTGGTAATGCTCCGGAAATATTCGTGTTCCACTTCCCTTGGGATGTAGCTCAGGGAAGGGGTAATGGTATCTTTTACTCCAGGTCCTCCATCTTCATTTCTCCATACCAGGTCGCGTTGGCTATACAGAAATGCAGACTTAAGGCTGATGGAAGATTGCTCATTCAGGTTGTACCGTAGGGTACCCGCAATAATATTCCAGGGGCTCTGGAGCCAGTTGCGGGCACGGAGTGATTGTTGGGGGTTAGCCTTAAACAAAGAGTCTGTTAAACCTCCCGGCATACGGATGGTATTTCGGAGCGCGGTATATTCAAGGCCGAGCTGAAGATTGTTTGTTGGATTGTACTTAACACCGGCATATCCCGAAAGCTGATTCTGCTGAGAGTTTTGCCTCCATCCTTCCATATAACGAAATTGCAGAAATCCGTAGTACTGCATCTTTTTACAGGTTCCTCCGAGAGAAAGGAAACTGTTATACATTCCATAGCTGCCTATTGTTTGGGAGAAGCTTCCTTCCAGTGGTTTCTTTCCTCCGTCTTTTAGTTCATAGTTAATCATTCCACCGATCTGAGGGCCGAAGGCAAGGGAAGAGGCCCCCCTTAAAAACATAATTTCTTTTACCGCTTCCATCGGAGGGAGGTAATACGCTTCATTGTAACCGAAGATATCGGCGGAGATATTGTAACCATTTTGCCGGGTATTGGTCTCGATGCTCTGATAAGGGTTGAGGCCACGAAACCCAATGCCATTGGCCGTAAATCCTCCGCTTTCCGTTTCAATGATATTGACGCCCGGAATACGACCTATGATCTGGCGGGTATTGTTGATGGCTTTGTTCGCATCCATGCTGTCGATTTGCAGCACTTCATTTTTCTTACCGGAATAAATAATCTGGTTGGCTTCGTCTCTCATCCTGCCAATTCCATTCATGGCTTTATAGGTGATGATATTTACTTCTTGAATTTTCTGAAGAGAATCAATCTTCTGTGCATTGCTCTCCTTAACCAGAAATAAAATGAATAAACTGATGAAGGTGGTGTACTTGCTTCCCATATAGAGTCTTAATTTCCGGCACAAAGGAAGACGATCTGGGAGGATATGACAATACCGCGAAACTGGTATTCAGAATTATTCTAAACTACAGCTTTGCCTTCATCCAGCTGTAACTCTCTGCCCGTGCCTTGAGGAGACCAGAGCCTATATAAATATGGGCAGAGCCTTTAAGAACAACCAGTTTATTGTCCACCCCTAGACTGTCGAGGCGGGCATGCATTTTAACGGCCATAGGTTCAGGAACAAGGTTGTCGTGATCACCTTGAACTATAAGTGTAGGGGCGCTGTTTGGCTTAACCATATAATATGGACTAACCGATTTCCAAACGGCAGTATCTGCGCTCGTCTTAAGCGGTGTTCCGCAATAGACCGCAAGAACATTTTGTCCGGTCTTTTCTCCCGTAGGTTGCAAAGGGTCCAGAAAATTACTCGGACCTGACCAGGAAACAACTGCTTTTATCAGATGAGCCGAATCAAGAGCGTAGGCAACAATCATTGACATGTGTGCTCCAGCGCTATGACCCATAAGCCCTATCCGGTCTGGGGAAATATTAAAACTTTGAGAGTGAGCCCGGAGATAGGAAAGTGCGAGAAGGATATCGGAGGTGATTTCTTTATGGTGTACTTTCTTCTCATTATTTACAAAGCGATAATCGATACAGGCACAGGCAAAACCTGAATCGGAGAACTCCTGCATCTCCCTGAAAAAAAATAATTTGTTTCCTAACACCCATGCTCCTCCATGAATGAAAATGATGAGCGGAGTATTCTTTACACTTCTGTTTTTGGGAAGCGCGATATCGAGTATGTTACGGTCTTCGGGTCCATAGGCTACATTCCGAAGGGTGTATTTAATATTTGCAGGAGGAGGGTTCTCGGCAGTGTAATGCGAATCTGAAAAGGACAGGAAAAGCCCTGCTACTATAATCATCACAGAGGCACAGAGGATATGTTTTTTCACTATTTAGACATGGAGTTAAGAATTTAATTTCTTTATCTCCATAATTTCTGTCTGCAGGCGAATGGATTCCTTATGCAACAATTCGCAGACCTCTTTCACATACGTTTCATCCAGTCCCTGAATAATGCCCGAAGCAATACGGGAACGCAGAATCTCCAGCCAACGTTCGAGCTGAAATACAGTTACGTTATTATCTCTTTTATATTCTCCTATCTGCGTAATCACTTCCATTCTTTTGGCAAGGATATGGATCAACTGCGCATCGATATCGTCGATAATCAGTCGCATTTGTTCCAACTTGTCTTTGAAGACTTTATCCTGAGAAGCCACCTCTCTGATTTGTAATCCGGAAAGGAGCCATCCCAAAGCTGCGGGAGTTAATTGCTGACCGGCATCACTTAATGCTGCGGAAGGATCATGATGTGCTTCTATCATGAGCCCCGCCATATTCAAGTCCAGTGCTTTCTGTGCTACACCTGCCAATGTTTCCCTGCGTCCACATATATGGCTGGGGTCACAAATGAGGGGGAGCTGAGGATAAAGTGTTTTAAGTTCGATAGGAATTTCCCAGCGGGGAATATTTCGGTAAACACTTTCATCGGGCGTATAAAATCCCCGGTGAACAGCAACCAGTTTTGTTATGCCAGCCTGGTTTATTCTTTCCAGAGCACCGATCCATAATTGTATATCGGAGTGTACCGGGTTTTTAACCATAACGGCTGCATCGGTGCCTTTCAGAGCATCCGCTATTTCCTGTACAGAAAAGGGGTTGACGGTGGTACGGGCGCCGATCCATAAAATATCAATACCATGTTTCAGTGCTTCTTCTGCATGACCGGCATTCGCTACTTCAACGGCGGTAAGCATCCCTGTTTCTTTCTTAACCCTGCTGAGCCATGGAAGAGCTTTGGAGCCGGCACCTTCAAAAGAATTAGGGCGGGTACGAGGCTTCCATACCCCTGCCCTGAAAACATGAACCCTGTTCAATGCTGCCAGGCCAAAGGCTGTCTGCATGATTTGTTCTTCTGTCTCAGCTCCGCAAGGCCCACTGATGATAAGAGGGTCTTTTTGAGTATCTATCCACTTGTGAAGGGGTGTAATCGAGAGCGTCATGAACTATTTGCTTATAAAATTGCCCTTGCTGAAGGATCCAATGGCGGTGTAAAGTTAGTCATTTAGGCCCACTTCACAAGAAAGCAAATGCTTGTAAGGAGGAGATAAGGACAGGAAATCACAGACTGAGTTGGGCATTATATAAGGCCAGGACTTTCCGGAGGTGTGCTTCCTTTTGACGATGATTGATTAGGGCTATTGTCAACGGAATAGTTCCTACGCTAAGCATTACAATGCTTTGCGCCAGAAAAGGGCCTGAGCTTCCCACGATACTCATAAGGGTACCTACTCCGAGCACACCGCTTTTAATCAATTTATAATACTACTACATACTTAAAACCCCTGACCTCCCGTTTAATGAGTACGAAACAGAAACGAATTTGAATTTTCAGATATGATCAAAAGAGCATTTTTCCCAAGCTTGATAATTGTGATGGCAGTTGCCTCCTGCCGGAAAAACCCGGTGCCGGATGTCAACTATCCAATCCCTCAGGAAGCGATGGATTACTGTTATTTTAAACCCGGATCGTATTGGGTGTATGAAGAGAGCACCTCACATGTGCTGGACAGCGTATATGTAACCTCTGCAGTACAGAATTTCCAGGATATGCTTGCCAACCCAGACTACCTCGGAGGACATTACTGGTACTACACCGTGCGCATGCACAGCAGCTATTATGACTGTGACTATGAACGGACGGTGAACATGAAAAGCTTCTTTAACCATGCTCCCTCCAGCCAGGTAAGCATTATCCAAACACGTGAAGTGGACAATACCAAGGGTCCTTTTATGAACGACATCCTGTATACTCCGATACAACAGTATATGAATGGCTGGGGCGTGTATTTTAAAACGGATAGTGTTTTTTACAACCCCGACAATGCCATCTATATCCAAGGTCCGCTTACCTTCACACATGTGCTTGTTCTCACCAACCCCCGGCTTTCTTATATCCCTGCAAGCCATTCCAATCTCTATCTCGTTCCACATGTCGGGATTGTGAAGCGCGAGTTGCTGGATGTGCCGGAAGTATGGAATTTAATTAAGTATCAGGTCTTCCAGTAGGGTGAAGATTAGTTTATCTTTGAAGATGAGGAAGGATGAAAAGTTGATATCGGAATAGTTCCGAGGGCGAGGAATTGGGCCTTGGGCTGGGTATAAGCTAATCTCCGCCATAGGAGGCTTCGACTTCGCTCAACCACCCTGGATTCCTGCTAACCGCTTGGTGAATGCTTGGTTCTTTAGCAGTTAGTCACTTTGTCGTATTATTTCCTAATCTTGGAATCCGCGCCATCCCACTTATACTTTTTATTCCCTTTCAACTCCTCCAACTGGCACCGAAACCGATGGTCAGTTTGATATAAAACATAGACAGGGAAGCATTGTTGTTTTCTCCCACCACATTGGTCAGAAAATTTACATTATTACTTGTCTTGGTGTAAATATCTATGTTATTGTCGTTCCAGTAGGAAGAATAAGGACAAAAGGTATAGCCAACCGTTAACCCTACTACCGAAGAGAATATTTTACCAAACGGCATGGTTCCTTTAATAAACGCTGTTTTATCAGCAATAACGGAACTGAGCCGATCGATATGAATGGAAAAATCCAATGCCGTGCACTGGTTGGTTGCCGAGACATCCTGTACCGGTAATACCCCCTGGTGAGAATGGACATCCATACTTCCAAAATAAAGTCCTGCCTCGGGGTACACGAGAAGGTGTTCACCCTGCAGCACTACATATCCCAATGCCATTCGGGTTCCAACACCTGATGTGGTGGTACGGGAACTGTTATACACTGTATTGCGGTTCACTTGCCACATAATATCCAGATCGGCAACCACATTCCGGGCTAATATATGCAGCGGAGTATAATTGGCACAACCGGCACTGGATGCCATGGGAGCAAAACCGTTGTTCATCAGACTGGAGCTGATCGAGGAGGTAGTAGAAGGGGCAAAGCTTGCAAAGCCTCCACCTCCGCACATATAAATACCGCTTATTTTACGCGCTTTAGGTCGTGATTTCTGTTCTGTATCCTGCGCGTGAAGTGAAATGGAAAGGCTAAGCAAGACAAACAATGCCGGATAACGGAATGATTTTTTCATGTTGGGGAGTGTTGGTTGGTTCCTCTGACTTATCAAGTACTGTGCCTTGCCGTCCACTTACCTGTTAGAAGTTAGTTAGAAGAAAAATGGGTAACTCCCACTTGAGGAAGGTATTGTTGTCAGGACCTATATAATAAGAGCAAATATTTTTATTACTTTGTCAGCTCTGAAATTTAAAATATTCCTCTTATGTACGACCTACCCTACCACAAAGAACAAAACCCCGAAGTCATCAAGGAATTCCTGAAACAATATCCTTTTGCTTTTCTGGCCGGGTGCGATAAAGACAACAAACCGGTTGCAACCCAGGTTCCGCTTTTTATGGAGGAAAGGGATGGGAAAAAGTTCCTCAGCGGACACCTCATGAAAAATACAGATCATCATAAGGCCTTTATACATAATAAACACTTGTTGGCGGTGTTTACCGGTCATCATACTTATGTAAGCGGCTCCTGGTATGAGAACCCTCATCAGCCCTCTACCTGGAACTATATGAGTGTACATGCCCAAGGCATTATCCGCTTTCTGGATGATCAGGAGCTGATAAACATGCTCCGTAAGACCAGTCTTCATTTTGAAAACCAGAATCCCAAATCTCCCACCGTGTATGATAATCTTCCGGCAGACTTTCTTCAAAAAATGAGGAAGGCTATTGTGGCTTTTGAAATCGAAGTGACCCACCTCGATACGGTTTTCAAACTGAGTCAGGACCGGGATGCCAAAAGCTATGAACACATACAAGGACATCTAAAGAAACAAGGAGAAGATGGACAGGTCATTGCCGCCGAAATGAAGAAAAGAACAAAGGATGTATTCTCGGAGGGAAAGGGCGGGAGCAAATCGTAGATGGCTTCTCGTATTTGCCCGCGAATTTCATACATTTGGATTACAATCATTTTAACATGAAAAAAATTGGTCTCTACCTGGCTTTGTCGCTTATATTTAATTGTGCAAAGGCCCAGGCCCCAGCATGGTCCTGGGCAGAAAGCGGGAACGGAAGCAATGACGATGGAGGAGGAAGTGTGTGTACGGATGCCTGGGGCAACGTTTATGTAACCGGATCATCGAACAGCAATCCGGTTAAGTTTTTACCTTTTAGTCTGGCCAATGCAGGAGGGTATGATATTATTCTTGTTAAATACCGTCCGAACGGGACTGTGATCTGGGCCAGAAGCGCGGGAGGCACGGGCGATGAGTCAGGGACCAGCATCTGTACAGACCCCAGCGGGAATGTGATTATCACGGGGGAGTTTACGAGCCCTTCTTTAACCATTGGAACCACCACCCTAATCAATGCAGGGATGACGAATATCTTTACTGCGAAATATGATTCTGCCGGAAATGCACTTTGGGCAAGAGGCGGAGGTGGCCCGTTTTATGACGAACCATACGGGGTGGTAACCGATGCAAAAGGAAATGTAATCATTGCCGGTTCCTATTCCAGCACAAATGCAGTTTTCGGGTCTGATACCCTGGCAAATTATGGCAGCCAGAATTCCTTTATTGTGAAGTACAGCAGCTCTGGAAATTTGCTATGGGCCAAACGCTCTGCCTGGAACAATCAAACGGCAGGCATTTCAGCATTGGGAATAGATCACTCCGGTAACCTGCTTATCACCGGAAATTTTACTTCCGCCGGAGCTTCGGGTAATGTTGGGATAGATACTATTGCGGTGAATGGCATGTTCCCGATCAGTTCAAGCTCGAATATTTTTATTGCGAAACTGGATACTACTGGTACTGCGCTCTGGGCCACAGGCACGAACCCGGATGCGAACGGTTCTGCAATAGGAAGCGGAATAACATCCGATTTAAACAACAATATTTTTGTGACTGGCAAATTCGGCGGAGCCTATATTGTCTATGGCAATGATACCATTTACATGCCTGCCTCCAGCTCACTTGGCAATATGTTCCTGGTTAAATTCGACCCTCTGGGTAATGCGCTCTGGACAGGCACCACTGCCGGAGCTAGCGGAGGGGCTACGGGAACAAGTGTTTGTACAGATGCTTCCGGAAGCTCTTATGTTACCGGTGCTATCAATGGATTAAATATCTCCTTTGGACCCGTCATAGCCGGTTATCTTCCATACGGCTATGTCGTCAAATATAGCAGCACAGGCACTCCGGTTTGGGTGAAAGGAATAGATGGTGGGCTCGGAGGAACTGCGCTGACCACCGACCCGGCAAATAATATTGTCGTCACAGGGGCTTATCAGACCGATACAGCCACATTCGATAGCTTTAAACTACTCAACGCTTGTCTGGGTTGCAATAATTCCGACCTGTATGTCGCCAAGCTTGGAAACTTGGTTACGGCAATCAATGAGAACAAGCCGGGCAGCAAAATGAATGTCTATCCGAATCCAGCCTCCGACTTCTTTACCGTTTCATTTGGCAGTGAACAGCAAAATACCCTTTTGGAAATTCTGGATGTTACCGGAAACCGGTTAAGAGTGGTACGCTTCTCTGGAATCGATTATAAACTGGAGAGAGGCCATTTACCTCCGGGTGTTTATTTAATCCGAGTAATCACTACGGATGAGGTGCTCGTAAGGCAAATTATTCTTCAGTGATTTAAAGGCCTGCAAAGAACCAGGGTACATTCAAAGCAGGGGCCCGTTTCTATATAATCACTAATTTCATTCCCTCATTCACACGACCTTATTCAATATGGAATACAATTTCAGAGCGGTAGAAAAGAAATGGCAGGATCACTGGGCCAGAGAAAAGACATTCAAGACCAATGAAGATCCCTCCAAACCCAAATATTATGTACTCGATATGTTTCCCTACCCTTCCGGTGCAGGATTGCATGTAGGCCATCCGCTAGGTTATATTGCTTCCGATATCGTGGCGCGCTATAAAAGGATTTCTGGCTATAATGTGCTCCATCCCATGGGTTTCGATTCTTTTGGTTTACCGGCAGAACAATACGCTATTCAAACAGGTCAACACCCTAAAGTAACCACCGAACAGAACATTGCCCGGTATAAGGATCAGATGAACAAGATTGGGTTCTCGTTCGACTGGGATCGTGAATTCTGGACCTCCGAGCCTTCTTATTATAAATGGACACAGTGGATCTTTATTCAGATCTATCACAGCTGGTATAACAAATCAACCAATAAGGCAGAGCCTATTGGAGTACTGCTTGACCTCTTTCAAGTAAATGGGAATTCGGGAGTTCAGGCTGTTTGTGATGAAACGAAGGTGTTCACTGCCTTGGAATGGAAAGCCTTTTCTGAAAAACAGCAGCAGGAAATACTGATGAACTACCGGCTCGCTTATTTGAGCGAAGCCTGGGTAAACTGGTGTCCTGCTTTGGGTACAGTACTTGCCAACGATGAAGTAAAAGATGGTGTTTCCGAGCGAGGCGGCTATCCGGTAGAACGCAAACGCATGCCCCAGTGGAGCATGCGAATCACTGCTTATGCCGAACGACTCCTGAACGACCTCGAAGCATTAGACTGGAGCGAAAGTATTAAAGAAAGCCAGCGAAACTGGATTGGGAAAAGCGAGGGGACCAGCCTTGCCTTTAAACTAGCTGGTTCAGAAGGACAGATAGAAGTATTCACCACCCGTCCCGATACCATCTTCGGAGTTTCCTTTCTTACCCTCGCACCCGAACACGAATTGGTATCACCACTCACCACCCCCGATCAGAAAAAGGCGGTGGATGAATATGTGACCTATGCAAAAAGCCGTTCGGAAAGAGAACGTCAGGCCGATGTGAAAAAGATTACCGGTCAGTTTACCGGAGCTTATGCGGTTCATCCCTTCACTGGAAAACAAATTCCCATCTGGATTGGTGATTATGTATTAGCTGGATACGGAACCGGTGCTGTGATGGCTGTTCCAGCGCATGATTCGAGAGATTATGCTTTTGCGAAACATTTCAGTTTGCCTATCCCTGAAGTTGTTTCGGGGGGGGATATCAGTATAGAAAGTTATGATGCCAAAGAAGGTAAGCTCATCAACTCCGATTTCCTCAACGGACTGGAAGTAAAAGAGGCCATCAAGCGCATGATATCTGAAATAGAAAAGAGGAATTTAGGCAAAGGAAAAATAAACTACCGCCTCCGGGATGCCGCCTTCGGACGTCAGCGTTATTGGGGAGAACCTATTCCGGTTTATTATAAAGACGGAGTGCCTTATACCCTGGAAGAAAAGGAACTTCCATTGGTGCTCCCTGAAATAGATAAGTTCCAACCTACAGAGAGTGGTGAACCACCTCTGGGAAGAGCGAAAGACTGGAAATACAAAGGGCAATATGAATATGAACTCACCACCATGCCTGGGTGGGCAGGTTCCTCCTGGTATTATCTGCGATACATGGATCCGCATAATGATCAGGAGTTTGCATCGAAAAAGGCATTGGATCACTGGAAGAATGTAGATCTGTATATAGGTGGTTCTGAACATGCCACCGGGCATTTGTTGTATGTGAGGTTTTGGACCAAGTTTTTAAATGATATCGGAAAAGTACCGGTGAGTGAGCCGGCGAAGAAGCTGATTAATCAGGGGATGATTCAGGGTGAATCTGCTAAGGTTGAGGCTGTGATCCATCAACAAGGAGAAGAAAATGAGAATGCAAAAATCCTTATGGGCGGGTTTTCTTCAGGAGATTCTAGTGTTGCTACTCAACAAAACTTTATTTTCTTGCCGAAAGGAATTCAGTTGGGATTTAGTAATGTAAAGCAGTTCTTTTATAGTGCTGATGTTTTAAGAGATCCCTCCCCTTCACCAGCTACGATTTTCTCAGTTATTGAACGGACTATTGATGTAAACTATGTTAAGACATCAAACTATCTGGATGTTCCGGCTTACATTAAATCTGCAAACGGAAAACAATTTGAGAACTCTGTTTTTATCTGTCAGGCTGGTTTCTATCTAAAGGGGGAATTTCACCCATATTACGAAGGAAGGAAAATTGGCGAATCAAAAGCTTTCTTAGTAAAGAGAGAGGTTGAAAAGATGTCCAAATCCAAATGGAATGTCGTAAGCCCTGATGATATCTGCGAACAATACGGAGCCGACTGCCTCCGTCTTTACGAAATGTTTCTCGGCCCATTAGAGCAGAGCAAACCCTGGAACACGAATGGTATAACAGGAGTATCTGGTTTCATCAGAAAACTCTGGAAACTCTATCATGAAAATGATCAATTTAAAGTAAGTGAGGAAGCTCCAACCAAACCTGAACTCAAAATACTTCATAAAACCATCCGGAAGGTGATGGAAGATATAGACCGTTATTCATTCAATACTTCGGTAAGTACCTTTATGATCTGCGTGAATGAACTGATCGATGTGAAATGCAATAAGAGAGCTATCTTAGAACCTCTGGCTATTCTTATTTCGCCTTATGCTCCTCATATCTGTGAAGAATTGTGGGAAGCCTTAGGGCATACAGAAAGTATTTCGTTCTCCCAATTTCCTGTATATGAAGAAAAGCACCTGACAGAAACCGTCTTTAATTACCCTGTTTCCTTGAATGGGAAGACTAAATACTTCCTGGAGCTGGATCTCAGCCTTTCTAAAGAAGACATTGAGAAAGAGGTACTTGCACAGGAACAAACCGCCAAGATTCTGGAAGGTAAATCACCCAAAAAAAGTCATTGTGGTGCACAATAAAATAGTGAATATTGTGGTTTAGAATATAAGAGGAATTATGAATTTAATTCTGGCACAGCCTTTGGATATCTTAATTATTAAAAACACGAGGGTCATGAAAAATTACTTTTTTTCAGCGTTAGGTTTGCTTCCGGTGACCTTACTCCTTACTTCCGGAATGCCTTTGAAGGAAAAACCTGGAGTTCAACCCACTACTGAACTCCGTACCATCAAGAATGAAAGCTTTAAAAGGGGGGAGGTGCTCAAATTCCGTCTGCACTATGGAATTATTGATGCCGGAACAGCTGAAGTCTCTATTACAGACGAAAACAAACAACTGCATGACCGCAATACCTTTCACGTGGTTGGAATCGGAAAAAGCATCGGAGCTTTCGACCCCTTCTTCAAGGTACGAGACCGTTACGAATCCTTTATTGATGCAGATGCAATAGCTCCGGTAGTATTCATCCGTCGGGTAAATGAAGGAGGCTTCAAGATTAATCAGGATCAGGTTTATGATCACGAGAAGAAGAAAGTGATAAGCAATGGCACCTATTATGATGTCCCTGAATATACTCAGGACATGATTTCCGCCTTCTACTATGCACGTACTCTGGATATGAGTAATGCAAAGGTAGGTGACATCTTTTCCCTGAAAAGCTTTATTGACAACGAAATCTGGGAGTTAAAAATCAAATTCATGGGCAAAGAAACTATTTCTACCGATGTAGGAAAAGTGAGGTGTCTGAAATTCAGGCCCATTGTGCAGAAGGGAAGAGTGTTTAAAAAGAGCGAAGATCTAAATGTCTGGATTTCGGATGACAAAAATCATATACCTGTAAGGGCTCAGGCTGATGTACTTATCGGTTCCGTTAAAATGGACCTTACCGGATATTCCAATCTGGCTAACCCCCTGAATCTTCAATAAATCTCCTGGGGAGATTCTGGTTAAAGTGCTTGTTCGGGTTTGCTATTGTATTTTATTTTTCTCATCTTCGCCTCAATCCTTTAAAGAAAGACTTCCTTTTCCACAGTGATTGTTGTATATGGCCTTAAAGAAAATTTCTAATCCAAAATACCATTCTGTCATGTTGATAGATGACAGCGAAATAGACAATTTCATCAATCAGAAGATGATTGAAGGTTGTGGATTCGCCACTCATGTTTATACGCATACGAGCGTAAAGAGCGCACTTGAGTTTTATCAGAACCTCTTACGGGTTGAGAAAATATCGTCCGATCTTTTCCCAAAAATAATTTTCCTGGACATAAACATGCCCTTTATGGATGGGCTTCAGTTTCTGAAGGAGTTCGATAAGATTGTGGGAACGAAACATCAGGATGTGAAAATAGTGATGCTTAGCACCTCCATGAACCCTAAGGATATTGAAGAATCTGAAAAAGGGAAACGTGTAACGGCTTTTTTGAATAAGCCCCTGACGCAGGCTCACCTGGACACCCTTTAATTTTTTTCTTTCTTAAAGGCTTTGGCGAGCAATGAAATCATTGCTTTGTCCAACACAATAAATTTCAGCATTCTTTGCGGATCCTTGTCATTTTGCTGGACAAATCTTTCGGCAAGTTTTTGCAGCTGAAGCTCCAGGGATGCAATATCAGAAGTGCTTTTCACACTCAGTAGCTTAACAAAAGCAGTAACATTTTTATAATCATCCTCTTTTCGCTCGCGGAGTTTTCTTAAAATGTTTTTAAGAACAACCTCCGATTCCGATCGCCTGCCAATCAGACAATAGTTTAAGGCAAGAAAGAGCTTTGCCTCGAGTTCGGCGTGGATCATATTCTTAAAGCTCAGCTCGTTAAGAACAGCTTGAAGGCTGGAAATAGCATCCCCGTATTTTTTTTGCATAAAAGGAAGTCCCTGCTTTGTAAATTCCGTAGCAAAGATAACTTGGAGCATCCTCTTTTCGGATAGCGTTTTCAAGACAAATATCCTCCTCCTCCAACTCTTCTCCAATTCCCAGTAAAGCGTAGCGTTCTAGTTTGGATGTGAGAAAGTTGGCTGTAAAACAGCAATGATCTGCCAGGATAAATATATTCAGATCGGTGTTGACCTTCTCAAAATAAGGAGTGGAAAGCTTCATCTGCCCCGACTTGTGATAGTATTCAAAGGTCAGGAAATCCACAACTGTCGTAAGATATTTATAGGTCGCATCCCGAGGATTTTCTTCAAATATTTTCCTGGAATCGTCCAGCATCTTTTCAATCAGCAGGGAATCTCCGGCCTTTCTCTTGAAAGGTATATAGATGGAAAAAGAGATATCCATTATATTCCGATAAATGGCCAAGTGGTGAGATTCATAAAGTTGATATAGGTTGGACATTTCCATCCTCATCAAATCGAGCACTTCCGTTTCCGAAACATTCCTGGATGCTTTGTACTCACCCAGAGATTTAGCAAAGCGGGAGAGCAGATCCTCCGCTTTGTCCAATCCTATGGTGTAAGCAACATGCTTATTATAGAGCTGAGCGTACTCAAAATATTTAGGAGAGCTGAGATGAAGTTTCTTCAGGGCACTATAAACCTGAGTAAGTTCATTGGGCATATCATATTCAATCAGCTTCTTCTCCAGTTTCTTCAGCAGAGCAATAGCAGTATCCTTGGGTGTATTGAAAAGCAGGTTCGGTATATTGGAGACATTGCGGATGAGTTCAATCCGGGGGTCCTTTACATTTACAAAGAGATATTCCTGAATTTTTTCGTACAGCCTTGATTTCAGGGTATAATAAGCCGCTTTGTTGAGCGTAAGCTTACTGTAAATCTCTTTCTCGCTGAGTTCTGGCTGCCGGAGATGACTGAGCAGGGCGCGGAACTTATCTGCTCTATTCTTCTGGAACTGCTCCTCAATCGTCTGATAATCTTCAGGAGTCAGCTGCTGGACAACCGTTTTCAACTTTATCATCGCTAATCTTCTACTATATCTTAATATGGTCGGGACCGGTTAAGGCCTCTGGTATACCGAAACATCTATCAACCAAGCCAGTCAAATATACATTTTTTCCGCCAGTTTATAAATGGAGATTTACAGGTATCGATCGGAAAGATAAATTAAAGAAAAAAGGCCATTCCAACCGTACATGCCAATCCAAGTCCAAAACCGATATAGATCTGAGCCAGCTGGGGATGCAGGAACTGGACGAACGTAAACATTCCATTGCGGAATACCTCATCGGAAACCTGGACGATGATGGCTATCTGCGAAGAGACCTGGCAGCGATAGCCGATGATATTGCTTTTTCTCAAAATATTACCACTACCGAAAAGGAGCTTCTTCACCTGCTGCATATCATACAACAGTTTGATCCTCCTGGTATCGGGGCCCGCGATTTGCAGGAATGTCTCTTATTGCAGCTCAAACGCAAGCCGGCTACTTTTGTAAACGAACAGGCGGTTCGGATTGTACGTGACATGATGGAGGAGTTTTCCAGAAAGCACTATGATAAGATGGTGAAGAAGCTGGATGTGGATGATGAGATGCTGAAAGAAATCATTCAGGAAATCATTCACCTGAACCCTCGTCCCGGCGATTCTGTTGTAGACTCCAAAGGTGCAGTCATACAGATCACCCCTGATTTTATTATCAATGTAACCGATGACAAGCTGGAACTTTCTCTGAATTCAAGAAATGCACCTGATTTAAAAATAAGCAAAGAATACAGCAGAATGATGGGTGATTATGCGAGGCGCAAGGATAAGACCTCGAAGGAGGCTCTGTCATTCGTCAAGCAAAAAGTGGAGAATGCCCGCTGGTTCATAGATGCAATCCGCCAGAGACAGGAAACGCTGCTCTTTACGATGAATGCCATCATGGAGTATCAGTATGAATACTTTCTGGAAGGTGATGAGACGAAGCTAAAACCCATGATTCTGAAAGATATTGCAGACCGGGTAGGTATGGATATCTCCACCATCTCGAGAGTTGCAAACAGCAAATATGTGCAAACGGAGTTTGGCACCTTCCTGCTCAAAACATTTTTTTCTGAATCACTTGCTACAGAAAGCGGAGAAGAAGTTTCATCACGGGAGGTCAAAAAGATTCTGAGCGATTGCATCTCCGCAGAAAACAAGAAAAAGCCTCTTACTGATGATAAGCTTTGCAGCATTCTTAAAGAGAAGGGATATACGATAGCAAGAAGGACGGTTGCTAAATACCGGGAACAGCTCGAACTTCCGGTTGCCAGGATGCGAAAAGAACTCTGAT
>Ga0207068_1186_pt2 | contig 15513 bp, 9 predicted proteins | sample Alteio_BWMinCont_23_FD_153475 | JGI IMG/M metagenome (GOLD analysis project Ga0207068, IMG submission 153475) | Enriched cells from forest soil in Barre Woods Harvard Forest LTER site, Petersham, Massachusetts, United States -... | ecosystem: Environmental > Terrestrial > Soil > Temperate forest >... | reverse complement strand
GGAATAGGATTGGTTGACGATCACATTGCTTATGTGGCGCTTGCTATTCCAAACCAGGTTGCGGTTGTGGCTATTGATAAGGGTAAAGTGCTGCGCAAAATACCAGTTGGCGTTTGCCCATATGCTATTGTTATCAGCAACGACAAAAGGTATGCGTTTGTTAGCAATTTTGGCGGCCCCGACCCCAAAAGGGAAGACAGAACTGAAGAATCTGCCGGAACAAAAGTTGCTGTTGATGACCGTTCCATCGCGTTGCGCGGGTCTGTTACGGTAATTGATATTCAATCAGGAAAAGTAATTCATGAGATCAAAACCCGCATTTACCCTGAATCAATGGTTTTGTCGCCCAATGGCAACTTACTCTATGTAACCGATGATAGCGGTGACGGTATAAGCGTGATAGATGCAAAAAAATTTAAAGTTGTACAAACTATCGATACCAAACCTGATCCGTCGCTTCCTTATGGAAGCCTTACAACCGGGTTAGCATTTAGCCCTAACGGAAAAGTATTATATGCGGCCAATGCAGGCAATAATTCAATCGCCCTCATTGACCCTCAGCAGCCGCAAAAAGGCCCGTATGGATTTATTGCAGGTGGCGGATTTCCGGGTGCAGTATGTGTTACTGCGAATGACCTTTTTATAGGCAATGTGACCCCGTTGAAGCAGGGTTCTTTACAAAAAGTTGTACTGCCCGGCAATAAAACCCAATTGGACAACTACACTGCAAAAGCAGAGAAAGGATTTCATTTTATCGAAATGCTGAGAGCACAGGCCGAAGCGAATTTAAACGCCAGGCCAAAACCGGTTCCGGTTAACGTGGGCGAGCCTTCTGCTATCAAACATGTTGTCTATATCATCAGGGAAAACAAAAAATTTGACCAGGAATTAGGCGATTTTGGAAAAGGGAACTGCGACTCCGCCCTGGTTGAATATGCCAAACAGGTAACCCCTAATGCGCATAGCCTTGCCGATCAATTTGTTCTGTTAGATAATTATTATTGCAACGGCGTTAACTCAAGCGACGGTCATCAATGGGCAACCCAGGGCATTTCTTCGCCCTACCACGAAAAAGATTTTTCAGGCGGGCGGTGCGCATATGACTTCGGTACAGATCCTTTATGCTATGCTGGTTGTGGCTTTATCTGGAACCACCTGTTGCGTAAAGGTATATCTTTCAGAAATTTCGGGGAGTTTGATTTAGCGGATGTAACAAAAGGTAAAACCTGGACAGACTTATACAATGGATGGAAAGAGCAAAGTGATTCCGCATGGTACAAGTGCGGATACCAGGCGAAAAGCCTGGAAAAAATATAGCGATTTGCGTTTCCCCGGTTGGAATTTGAGCATCCCTGACCAAATAAGGGCTGATGTATTTGTTAAAGCGCTAAAGGAGTATGAAGCAAAAGGCAGCTTTCCGGACTTTACCATTATTTATCTGCCGAACGACCACACCAGCGGGTATGACGAAAAACTGCCGGCTCCACGCGCTTATGTGGCAGATAATGACCAGGCGACAGGCAGGGTCATCGAAGCGCTTTCAAAGAGCCCTTTTTGGAAAGACATGGCCATATTTGTTAACGAAGATGACCCGCAAAGCGGAACAGACCACGTAGATGGCCACAGGTCGGTTTGTTTCGTGGCTGGCCCTTATGTAAAGCGCCATACCATCATCAGCAAATTTTATAACCAGGCATCAGTGCTACATACGATTTGCCAGATTTTCGGGGTACAGCCCATGAACCAATTAGTGGCAATTGCGCCTTTAATGACAGAATGTTTTAACGAAAATCCTGATTATACCGGTTATACCTCTTTAACGCCGGCTATTGCGATAAATGAGATGAACCCCCCAAAGAAAAAAATGGCCAGTAAAACTACTTCAAGGTTAGCGCCATTAACAGAAAAAATGGATTTTTCCAAACCCGATCTCAACGATAAAGATGCGTTGTTATTTAGTGAATATCTGTGGTCAACGGTTCACGGTGACCAGCCATTTCCGAAAGCGTTCTTTGGGGCGCATGGAAAAGGTTTAAAAGCGCTCGGCCTTAAAACAGACCCTCAGTTCAAGGATGAAGACGAATAAGAACAGTTTGCATTGATTTTCGTAATGCTTCGATAAAATAAACCGGCAATGGAATAGTGTATCTATAAAATTTTCAATCTATTGATTGGCATATTAAAATAAGGCCAAAGTATCATGACTTTTTCCCTCAAAAACAATTAGCTGCGTTGATGCGAATTAAGCCCCAGGATTTTGAAGGCTTCCAACCGGTAATTTTCTGAGTGACGATCATATTCGTTTGGATCATCGATCATACTTAAAAAATAGTATGCGCCATCTGATATGACAAAGATTACGTCAGCAGCATGCGCAGGGTCATCACACTGAATTAATTTTTGATCCACGCACTCCTGGATCAAGGTTTTGAGCCACTCCCGGAGTAACAAATGCATTTCCCTGAAGCTGGATTTGATCAGCGGATTTCTGAAAATAAGAGCAAAACAATTATAAAAGATACTGTCATCGATATAACAGTTCCATTTTTTTGAAAATATGTTATTCAACACTTCTGTAAGTCTTTCCAATGAATTAACATCAGCGCTTTCCGGCTGATAGATTTGTTTATAACTGGTAATAATAAAGCCAATCAAACCAAGCAGCAATTCTTCCTTATTGGAGAAATAGTGGACCACGAGACTGGGGGGCATCCCTAATTCTTTTGCCACTTTTCCAAAAGAAGTATTTTCAATTCCTTCTTTGATTGCGACGTTGTAAAATGCTTCGATAATCTTCTTCTGCTGATCTTCTTTTAAACTTTTTCTACCCATAAAGTGCTCTAATTTAGCTTAAAAAAATCATTTAAGTATTGTAATAAAAAATTTACTGAATATTCGGTTAATTTAATTATGCCTGTACCTACAGTTAACATTTGATAGGTTACTTTGTAATTCTGGCGTTTCGGAATTTAGGATAACAAAACAAATCATTTACCCGGCAGGCAAATATCAGCAGCACACATTTCCATATTGCCCCCGGGACGACTGATCATTTTCAGCGGGATACCAACCTAAATATCACAATTTATATTTATAAACGTTTATACCCTTTTTATACGTAATGATATTAATTATTATTGGTTGGCTTGGCGTTATTTTATGCACTATGGGCTATTTGTTATTAAGTATGAAAGTTATAACGGCGGAGCGCCGCGGATTCCAATTGTTTAATATAATAGGGGGACTTTGCCTGGTAATAACTGCAGTTTATAGTAATGATCTGCCAAATGTAGTTGCTAATCTGCTATGGATGTTTATAGGAGTATATGCTTTAGGTCGTCAGATAAGAAACAACAGGGATGTTAGAAATGTTTGATGGATCTATTCCTAAAATTTGATAGGCTTTCACTTTATAATAATCCAGCCTTTGATCATAAACCTCTTTGTCTTTTTCCAGGGAAAGATAGAAATAAGCACCATCAACAAGAACAAAAATTAAGTCGGATGCAGCTTGGTAATCCGGCACATTTATCAGATTGCATGTATGGCATTGTTCAATCATAGATGCAAATTCCAGGCGAAGTGAATCCAGGATAGTTTTATATTTTTCTCTTATTATTTTTTCCCTAAATGCCAAAGCGTAAAAAGTATAAAATAAACCATCGTCAAATAATAAATTCCACTTTTTTGAAAAAAGGATTTCAATGGTATTGATCAAGTCCGAAAGCACAATTTTTTCTTTATTTTCTATTGTAAAGATCAGTAGATATCGTTCAAGAATATAATCTATCAAGGCGTAAGTAAGATCTTCTTTGGTTGTAAAATAATGTAGTATAAGGCTGGGGTTAACATCCATCACCTTTGCTATTTTAGCTATTGAAGTGTTTTCGTACCCTTCTTCTCTGGCTACCCTGTAAAATATTTCTATAATTTCAAGCCGTCGTGTGTCTTTAAGGCTTTTTCTACCCATATTAATAATTGTGATGAGCTAAACTACTCAAAAGGAATTTTAAATTTTATATAATAATATATTGATTGTTCAATTAATAGAAACTTTCTATTATTCTTGAAGAAAAATAAGGCAGTTTCATAAGTCAATTTTGACTAACGGTAGTCAAATAAAATTTGAAAATGGATTTATCACTAACTCAAAAGAGCCTTTTCCAATTTGGAAATTGTTCTTTTTTTGTGAGATTTTGTAAGAAAATCAAACATTGTCGAAATTTAATTCTTACACCAGCTTTTGATTTCGACTTAAGAAACAGCCTCATTTTCTCTTGATGCCACTTAATTGATGAGGCCGCATTCTGTACGGCCTCATCTTTCTTTTAAGTGTGTAATTAAGCGCCCGCCATTTGAGGGTCGCCTGGTATGCTCATCATTGTGGTTGAAGCAACCACATCACACCATTAATATTATCCCCGTTCGGGTATTGGCTTTTAATGGCATTATTTACATTGACTGCGTTATTGCCAATCTCATCTATAGGATACATCCACCTTTTAGGAACAGCATTCACCCCATTCACCTGGTTTATTATCCCTGCTCCTGCTACATCAAAAACCGGGAAACCGGTACGCAGGTTTTCGAAAAATGGCTGTAAGCCTGTGTTCATAAACATGCTGATGTATTTTTGCGTAATTATCTGTTGTATCTCGGTCCCTGCCTTTAATGGGATTGCCGGCTGGCTTAAATAGGTTTGAATATCATTATCAGAATATAACGGGCCTGTGTAAGGAACCCCCTGGGCGGCAGGAAAACTATAATCAGAGAATTGCATCGCGGCCGTTATCCCTGCTATGTAATAACTGTTTGCATCTCCGGTTATCCAGCCTCTTATTACGGCTTCGGACAGTAAAAACTGAAGTTCTGAATAACCCATTAATACGCTCGGTTCATTAGCGGGTTCGAAGTAATAACGGGAGTTGATTTGAGAAACGTTCCCCGATGACTGTTGTTGCTGAATAACACTAATCACGGCACTTCCCTGCACACCGTTATAAGCATTAAAATCTGTCGGAGTAAGCCCAGCTGAGGTTGCATTGATTGTAGGTGCACCGTATACAAAAAGCCTGGGATCGTTCAATCCTTTCAGCAGTTGTACAAATGAATTATCCATCAGGTAGTATATTTTGGCTTCACTGCTATTAAAATAAGGATATCTGCTTCCGGCAATATCATAGTACTGCAATTGTGCATTGTCGGCATTGGATTCAAACAATGGATATTTTGCGGGATTGGATACAATCTCGTTAAACCGCTGCGCGATATTGAGGGTGGGATCGTTGGCATGTAACGAAAGGCTCATCAATACCCTTAAATAATAGGAGTTAATCGCTTTTTTCCATTGAGTGATATTTCCGCCATATATAAGATCGTTATTAATTAACCCTCCGGAAGCAGAAAGCGAATCGCTGGCCAGTTTTAAATCGTTCAAAACCTGTAGATAAATAGCTTCCTGTTTATCATAAACGGGGTGTAAAGCAGCCGCGCTGAAGTTATTATTCAGCAGGGATTGTTCAGCTTGCGAATAAGGTACATCGCCAAACATTTGGGTAGTACCTACAATAAAGTATGAACTGAAAAACTTGCTGAGATATTTATAATTAGGTTTATTTACACGGGCAGCTTCCTGCTCCATTTTTATAACCTGGCTTAAGTTGGTGTAATTAAAAGTCCCTCTCGTCCAGCCGTAATACTGTCCATTATCTGCACTTTCACTATATACCATATAACGGCAGCTGAACTCATTCTCAACCGATATAGTCGAAAAAAATATCTGCTCTACATTAGGTAACAGGAGCGAAGGATCGGCCTGCGTAGGCAGGTTAGGGTTTATTTGGTAATAACTAAATTTTTTGCAGGATGAAAAAAAGCAGCCTAACAAAAGAAAACTTAGTAACCAATAATTATTTTTCATATAAATAAATTTAAAAATGAATGATTGAACTAACTGATAATTAATGTTAAAATTTAAGATTGAAATTGAACCCTATACTGCGTGTTGAAGGCGTTTCATAGCTATTGCCCAACTGGTCCGGATCGGCATTTGGTAATTTAGAGAACAGCAGTAAATTATTACCAATTAATGATACGGAGGCTGCTTTGAACGCCTTTTGCTTACTTAGCATTTTTTTCGAAAAGGTGTAGGTAAGCGATACTGTGCGCAATTTCAAATATGTACCGCTATAGTAAAAGTAATTGTTTTGATAAGGGTTGCCACCTGTCGACTCCATGTAGGAAATATAATTTACGGGAGTGGTGTTTGGCGCGTATTTCCTGGTGTCGGTAAGTAAATTTCCATGACTGTCATACGTGGCGCTACCCGAAACGACTACTTCTCCCGGAACAATAAAAGTGCTTTTTCCTGCATTGGCATCAATTCTATATTGATTTACAGTACTTAGCGCGGTACCGCCCCATGCCATTTTTTCATTAACCGTAGAGTAATTCAGGCCACCTAAACGGCCATCGACCGATATGTTGAGCGATATATTTTTATAATTGAAAGTATTTTGCCATCCATATATCCAATTAGGGTCAGTGTACCCCATAGGAGTTGAATAAAGTGCACTTAATGGATAGCCATTTGCCCCAACAATAAGTTTACCATCGGCCGAAAACTGACCCTCACTTACATAGAGTTTATCTATTCTGTCCCCTACTTTAAGGTATTGGTTATAATATCCGGCGCCATAAGTATCGTAAGTTACGCTTTTGACCCATGTATGATTATTGCTGAAGTTAAAACCCGATGTCCATTGAAAATTATCTGTTTTTATAGGGCTTCCGTTTAGCACAAATTCAAATCCTTTATTTACAAATTCATTGGCATTTACAAGTAAACTCGAGTATCCGCTTGTTTGGGAAGGTGTAATGTTTTGAAAGTTGTTAAATTCCAGGTTTCTAAAATAGGTAACATCTGCATTTAACCTGTTTTTCAGCACACCTATTGCCAAACCCGATTCCCATGACTGCACGGTGTTGGGTATAAGATTAGGGGTATCATAACTGGTTGGGTAGCTAAGCGAGGATACACCGTTAAACTTATTGGCATTGTTATAAGTGTTGATGCTTGCATAAGGATTGGTGGCGCTGATTGCACCGCTATTCACCTGTGCCCAGGTAGAGCGAACCTTTAAAAATGAGATGAATTCCGGTAGTTTAAATGCGTCGGACAACACGGCCGAAACACCCACTGATGGATATATAAAGGCATTATTTGCAAGAGGCAAGGTAGATGTCTGGTCTCTTCGTGCAGTACCGGATAAATAAATAAAGTGGTACAACTCCAGGTCAAGATTAGCATATAAACTGTTTATCTGCCTTTGATCTAAGTAGTTTGATCCTGTTATGGGGTTTATTGAATTAGTCAGGTAATACTGACCAGGTACGCTAAGCCCATCAGTTGAGGCACTTAAACCTTTATCTTCATTAAAAAAGCTGGCAGCGCCGGCAATTGCCGATAGGTTAAAATTATTGCTGAACTTATGCTTGTAGGTAAGGATCAGGTCGGTAGTGATATCAAAATGGGTAGCATCCGATGTTGAAAAATTACCATCCGGGTTACCGCCTATAAGGCTATATGGATAGTCTTCGTCCTCATTAACAGTATTTGAATTGAAACCCGAACGTAGTTTAAGGGACAGATCCTTAGTAAACTGATAATTGAGCGATAAATTGCCAAATGTTTTATCTGAATGATAGCCGTTCAGCTGCTGGTAGGCCAGAAAATAGGGGTTGTTGTAATATGAGAGGTTATAATAAGATTGTTGCAAGCCCACTTCGCCGGGTGCCCAGTAATTTTTAAGGTCCCGTATATCAACATCGGCCCCTATCCACAATGCAACGTTATAAAGTAAAGTATTTTGGCCATAGCCGGTTGTTGGAATGTTATCACTGTATTGCCTGTTGTAACTTAATCTCCCATCAAGGGTTAGTTTTTGGGAAAGATTGTAAGTGCCTGCAATAGAGAATGACGAATTATTTAAACTCGTATTGGGTACAACACCCTTTTGATAGTTGTTTGCGGCCGATATTCTAAAATAACCTTTGTCACTGCTGGTAGTTATCGCAATACTATTGTCTGACATAATACCGGTTTGGAAAAAATTATCGATATTATTCGCGCCCCTTGATATCCATGGAAGAGGCTTGTAATGACTGGTAGCCGTTGTCCCGTTGCCCAAATCATAGGTGTACGTTACATTAGGGTTATAGGGGCTGTTAAACTGTGGCAGTTCTAAATAGCCGCTGGCTGTATTGGGGTCTTTTTGGTTAAGCGCAGGTCCCCAAACCCATCCTCCGCCTTCTAATCCATTTCCACTGCCATTTTGATAAGAATATATCCCATTATTACCATCTCCATATTGAGTTTGTACTTTAGGTACTGCTAAAAAGCCTGTTTGAAACATGGTAGAAGAGTTCAATTCTACCTCCGTTACTCCCTTTTTGCCTCTTTTCGTAGTGTATAAAATCGCTCCGTTTATACCAATAGAACCATAAAGTGCTGCTCCAGCTGCCCCTTTTAGCACGGTAATGCTTTCAATATCGTCTGCATTTATTTTATACGGATCTGCAGTGGGATCGGGTACACCGTCTATAACAATAAGTGGCGTTTGCCCTCGTAATGTAATGCCCGGATTTTGAAAAAAGTCGGTAGTGGTTTGTATGTCCAAACCGGCCACCTGGCCTACCAAACCACCCAAGGCAGTAGGCGTCTTCACTTTTTCCAACGTTTCTCCGTCCACTACTTGTAATGCATAGGTAAGCGACTTTTTTTCCTTTTTTATATTCAGCGCTGTTACCACAACCTCAGTCAAGGCTTTAGCGTCTTCCTTCAGCTGGATATAATAGTTGGCCGTTTGTCCTATGGTTATTTCCTGGGAAACAAAACCAATGAACGAAAAAACCAGAACATCACCATTGTTCGCATTAATGGTGTAATTTCCGGATAGGTCGGTCACAGTACCATTCGTAGTGCCTTTAATCTTGACCGAAACCCCTGGCAAAGGCTGGTTCTTTTGATCTGAAACCTTACCTTTTATAGCAAATGAATTATTTGAAGTTATTGTAACGTTTCTTTCGGCTAAAGAAATTTTGGGAGTAAACACCGCAGCGCTGGTTTGCATTAAAGTAATAGCAGTTATCAGCGCTGTTATATTTACCCGTATAATTACGCTTTTAAATAACACGGGGTTACGACAGGTAACCTTCCTCAGACGGGTGAGGGCAAGTTGCAGATTGAGCGGTACGTCAGGCGCCGCTTTAAAAAAAGTAGTAAAATTCATTACATTTGTAAGATTTGAGTGAGGATTCTATTTCGATTGTTCCAAATTATTTATCCCGAAATTTATTGGGAAGGGTTTGCTCAAATTATTACCGGGATGTGCTTCGACTCACTACCCGGTTTTTTTTTGAGAACCAGCCTGTATTTTAGTTTTTGTTTATCATTTTTTTTGATTTAATGTTAGTGGATCCGGTTAATTGCTCATTTAAAATCTGGATATAATCGATTAGCAGGAACCCATTTAGAAAGGTGTAATTGCACTTATCACTGGGTATGTTTAAACATGCTGGCTGCATCTGCTCTTGTGAATAACGGGTGCAATATCCCGTTATCTTGTTAATTATATATTAGGCTATAATTAATAAATTAATTGAACGTTCAGTCAATTAATTAATGGCAATCCCGGTCAGGATGTCTGTGGGATTGTAGAATTATAAAAACCGCATGAAGGCTGCTCTTGATAGAAACCTATATTTCGCCCGTCCCAACCATTGCTTTTTCTTAATTTCTGAATACTTGCCGGAGGCATATATTGCTAAAAAAGATTTTTGGTTGAAATTAGAGTTTGTGGTATCTATCTAAACGGGATATTTCGGGGCTGCAATTTAAATTACCATTTTGGGCAACTGGCCTCACTATTTATCAGCTATTGCAGCATGTGAACTGCCGGTGTGCATTTTTAAATATTTAATAATATCTTTATCGTTAACACAATTATTGGTAAATTAGAGTAAATCTTCTTTGATGCCGCTTGAATCAGTATATGTCAACCAGGAACAAATCTTGCTTTCTCAACTCGGGGGGGGGGGAGCAACGTGCGTTTGAGCAAATTTATCAATTATATAGTGAGCGAATTTACGGGCGGTTGATCCGTTTGCTGAAAGACGAGGATATCGCAGATTCTATTCTGCAGGATGTATTTCTACGGATATGGGAGCGCAGGGCGCAAATTGACCCGGCGCAACCATTTAAAGCTTATTTATATAAAATTGCTGAAAATTTTGTTTACGATTATTTCAGGAAAGTGGCACGTGACAAAAAATTACAAGTAAAACTTAGGGCCGCCGCTGCTGATTATTACGATCAAATCGAAGAGAATATTTTCAAGAAGGAATATGAAGCACTCATCGGCGAAGCGATCCTGAAACTTCCGCCCCAACGTCAAAAAGTTTTCCTGCTTTGCAAAATAGAAGGTAAAAGTTACGAGGAAGCCGCCAGTCTGTTGGGTATATCTATTTCTACCGTAAGCAATCAATTGGTTAAAGCCACAAAATCTGTAAAAGAATATGTGCTTTCCGCTAATGGAATGGCCTTCACCGTTCTCCTGGTAGCTTTCAAATGGTAATGTTACGCTACTTTAAAAAAAACATTAAATTATTTTCAAAGAGAGTAGTGTGTTTGCGTTCGGCGGGCGTATTAGGAAGAAAATTAAGCAGATGGCAGTTCAACCGCATAATAAAATATTATTTCAGCGCTACCTGGATAACCAATGCAGCCCGGCCGAACTGGAGTTCGTATTTCGCTTGTTCGGCACGGCCAAAGAGTCCGAGTTGCGTGAAATGATCAGCGGAGCCCTGCTTGCGGAAGACCAATCAGCAATATCGGGGGCTGACTATCAAAAAAAACTGCGACTGATTTACCGCGAGATCAGCCGGGAAATTGGCGGGGCTAATCAAGAGATAACGCCGCCTGTATTAGGCAAAAGGCCTGTTTGGCCACGCATTGCCGTGGCCGCTTCTATTATCCTTTGTCTGTCTGCGGCTGTTTTTTTTATGTTACACAAAGCGTCTGTTCAGCAGCAAATAGTGGGGAATGAGCCTTCAAAGAACGATTTAACACCGGGTGGTAACAAGGCCATTTTAACCCTGTCTACCGGCCAGCAGATTGTTTTAACCGGAGCCCGGAACGGGAAACTCGCCCAGCAGGGGGATGCCGCCATTACCAAGACAGCAGACGGACAGATTGTTTACGGGATGGCAAATGGATCAGCTGCGGCCGAAGTCTCTTACAATACCACCAGTACGCCCCGTGGCGGACAGTTCCGGGTAGTTTTAACAGACGGTACCAAAGTATGGCTGAATGCTGCGTCCTCGGTCACTTATCCAACAGCATTTACTGGGGCGGACCGTGAGGTGGAAATCACCGGGGAAGTTTACTTTGAAGTTGCGCATAACGCAGCGAAGCCTTTCCGGGTAAAGAGCAATGGTCAAATTGTAGAAGTACTGGGCACACATTTTAATATAAACGCCTATAAAGATGAGCCGGTAATAACTACTACCTTGTTTGAAGGGTCTGTAAAAGTAAATAAAGGGACAGCTTCGGCACTCCTTAAACCAGGCCAGCAATCATCGGTAACGGAAAACGGGAATAACCTCAATATCAAGATAACGGATAATGCTGACCTTGACCAGGCGCTGGCCTGGAAAAATGGGGAGTTTAGTTTTAATAAAACAAATATTCAATTCGTTATGCGGCAGATTGCCCGGTGGTACGATGTAGACATTGAATATGCGGGAAAAATACCTGATAAACGGCTTTCGGGAACCTTTTCGAGAAATATGAATGCCTCTAAAGCATTAAGTTTATTAGAATTCACAGGTGTTAACTTTAAAATTGAAGGGAGAAAGATTATCGTTAAATAAACTTACAAACTACAACTAAACCGATAGCGAGGCTTCGGTTATGGGTTTGCTCAATAAAAAACCGGAAGGTGCTCCAACACATTCCGGCCAGATGGCTTGGGCAACCGAATTTAACTATTGATTTGAACAATTATTACTCAAACCCAAAACCATACAAAAGTATGAAAAATTCTACTTTTTGGCAGTCCCGTTATAAATATAACTGGCTCAATAAATTACTCCTGGTTATGAAACTAACCACACTATTGATTATAGTCGGCTTTTTGCAGGTAAGTGCAGCTTCCTATGGGCAGCATATTAATTTTTCTGCGAAGAATATTTCAATAGAGCAGCTATTTAAACAAATAAAAAGTCAAACCGGCTATTCCGTTTTATATGATCCGGACGCATTGAAGGACCTTCCCAATATCAATGTTGAAATCCATGATGCAACCATTGAGGAGGTTATGGATAAATGTTTCGTTAATGAACCGCTTGATTATAAGGTTATTGACAATAGTATTGTTATCAGGCTTAAACCTAATGTTTTGGCAGCGCCGCAAAAACCCGCGCCAAAGCTTTATGTAGGGCACGTATTTGATGAAGATAAAAGGCCCATGGCCGGGGTTACCGTTAAAGTTAAAGGTTCCGAAACCCTTCAAACGAGCACCAACGAAAAAGGTCAGTTTTCGATTGTGGTCGCTGCGGATAATTCGATACTGCAATTTTCTTCTATCGGGTACGTAACGGTGGAATTGCCTGTCAAAGATCAGAAAAACCCACTGTCGGTTATTATGAAAGTAAACACCAATGCGCTCGACCAGATACAGGTCATCGCTTATGGAACGACCACCAAACGGGAAAACACCGGTGATGTAACCACCATCAGTGCAAAAACCATCCAGCAGTATCCCACTACAAATGTGCTGGATGTATTGCAGGGTACTGTACCCGGTTTAGAGATCTACAAAAATACCGGGAATCCAAACGGAACGTATGAAGTGCAAATTCGTGGTATAAATGGTTTAAGCAGCGCGTCTCCCTTATACGTAGTAGATGGAGTACCTTACCAGGGCGGCAGTTTTGTTTCACAAAATCTGAACCTGGGTGCTAATACCGCACTTGGAAGGGCCCCGTTTGGTTATGACGCCCTGAGTTTCATTAACCCTTCGGATATTGAAAGCATAAGCATACTTAAGGATGCCGATGCGACAGCTATATACGGATCGAGAGGGGCTGATGGCGTGATACTGATCACCACTAAAAAAGGCAAATACGGTGCCACGAAGATAGATGCCAGTATTTATACCGGCACAACAGACGTAGGGCACATGGAGCCTATGCTCAACGAACAGCAATACCTGCAGATGCGGCATGAGGCAAAAGCCAATGACCACTCACCCGTTTCGGCAACCGACTACGATATTAATGGGACATGGGATACAACCAGGAATGTTAACTGGCAAAAGCAGCTAATTGGCGGATTCGGGCATTTAACAAACGCACAGTTGGGTATATCAGGCGGAACCCAGCAATTGCAATACCGTATCAGCGGCGGGTACAACCGCACCACTAATATGGAACAACTCGGAGGCAGTGACCAGTCCGGAAATATGCATGTCAGCCTGACCAGTTCGACGGCCGACAACAAGTTCACAGTATCTTTTTCAGGCGGTTATTTATATGACCTCAGTACCCTGCCGCAAAGCGATCTTATAGAATCTATCATTTTGGCGCCCGATGCCCCTGCTCTTTATAACAGTAATGGCACGTTGAACTTTCAAAATAACACATTTGATAACCCACTTTTGCAGAAGAACAATATCAATAGAACGCCCAGCAGCAATTTAACATCAAGCGTAGTATTAAGTTATAAACCGGTAAAAGATCTCGAAATTAAACTTACCACAGGTTACAACAGGCAAGAGCTTAATGAATTTTTGGGGGTCCCCAGTACGGTTTTTCCTCCTTATCAGCCCGGCATAGCCAATAGCCAATTTACCAATGATGCCAACACATCATGGAGTGTTGAACCGCAGGTAAATTATAATAAAAAAATTGGGAAAGGCAAACTTTCGGCTACTGTGGGTACCAGTTTACAAAGCGAAGGCAGTTCTGCCACCTCGCTACGGGTAACCGGTTATGGCAGCGATCTGCTGTTGAGCAGCCTCACCGCCGGAACAACTATCACCACCGCTCTTCCCTATAGCTTTTCGCCGGAAAAATTCAGCGCGGTTTTCGGCCGCGTAACTTATAGCTGGGACGAGAAGTATTTTATCGACCTGAGTGCCCGCGATGACGGTTCAAGCAACTTCGGGCCTAACAAACAGTTTCACGTCTTTTCCGCCGCAGGCGCCAACTGGATATTCTCGGAAGAGAAATTTATAAAAGATAACTTGCCATTTTTAAGCTTTGGCAAGCTCCGTGGCAGTTACGGCTCTACCGGGCGCGACGATATCAACGCCTATTCCTACTTAAGTACCTATAGCAGTAATGGCGTTTCCTACCAGGGCGCGCCCGGTTTAGTGCCTACCAGGCTACCCAATCCTGACCTGTCATGGGAAACTACCAAAAAAGCTGAACTAAGTTTAGAGCTTCAATTCTTAAAAGGGCGTATTGCCTTTGAAACAAACTTTTACCGCAACCGCACTTCGGGAACATTAGGCGGAAGCCAGCTTTCATTAGTGACCGGCTTTTCAGCGATCAACGAAAATATTCCGGACGTTGTTCAGAACCAGGGGTTTGATGCCAGCCTTACTACCACCAACATAGCGGGCAGTAATTTTACATGGTCAACCACCTTTCTGTTTACCCGGGACAGGAACCAGTTGTTGAGTTTTCCAACCCTGCAAACATCTGCCTACGCCAATTCTTTAATTATTGGCCAGCCGGTAAATATTTTTAAAGCCTACCGCTTTGCAGGTGTTAATCCACAAACAGGCATCTACCAATTTTACACAGCCGGTGGCGCTATCACTTCTTCGCCGGGTGCAGCCGATAAAACCGCGTTGATCAATATCAATCCCGATTTTTATGGGTCAGTACAAAACAGCTTCCGGTATAAGCAATTTACGCTTAGTTTCCTGTTTCGTTTTATCAAGCAAACCGGCAGAAACGCGTTTTACAACATCGGTATAATTCCGCCAGGCCTTTTTAGCGGTATTAACTACAACACACTGGTTCTAAACCGCTGGCAGAAACCGGGCGATATTACCAACATTCAGCGGTATGGTACCAGCTTTAGTTTGCTTTTTGCTCAAGAATATGCAACTCAAAGTAACTTTGCCTACGGCGATGCCTCCTACATCAGGTTACAAAACCTTTCTTTGGCTTATCAGTTACCGCCTGCATTTACCAGTAAGCTGGGCATGCAAAACCTGCAAATATTTGTGCAAGGTGATAATTTGTGGACGATCACCGGTTATAACGGCATCGACCCGGAAAATCAGAGTGCTTTTTCACTGCCGCCGCTGAGAATGGTAACTGCCGGTTTACGTTTAACTCTTTAATCTGAATTGCAGACAAAGAGTTCCTGGAATATCTCCGGCCAGTAGTACTCGCTTAGGGCATTCAATGAATTGGTATAAAACTGGTTCCCTACAG
>Ga0207068_1215_pt1 | contig 15530 bp, 13 predicted proteins | sample Alteio_BWMinCont_23_FD_153475 | JGI IMG/M metagenome (GOLD analysis project Ga0207068, IMG submission 153475) | Enriched cells from forest soil in Barre Woods Harvard Forest LTER site, Petersham, Massachusetts, United States -... | ecosystem: Environmental > Terrestrial > Soil > Temperate forest >... | reverse complement strand
AGAACATAACACACAGCGAGAAAACAAGAGTTTTGAGAGTTTAAAAAAGAGAGCTAACAGTAAATAACTAACTATTTTATCATGTATCTGAATCGTTTTCTTGTTGTCTCAATAAAAAAGAGGGGTTAGTTAACCGCATATTGACTATCTTTTTACTAGCGAAGCTAGATTTTTAAGATCTACGATCTGTAGGCGTTGGAGTGGATGCAGCGGCTTTGTCTTGCAAATATTTTTTATTAAGTTCCGCAGCATTAATAACATCTATAGGACGCATCAATAATGAAAATTGGTATCATCACTTGTCATCCAGACAAATTAAAATATTATTTCCCGACTGTTGCCGAGCCGCAGCTTGTTCCCATCGAGCCGTATTTTACGCCTGATGATCAAATAGCCATTGATGCGTTGCGCAAACGCGGTCATCAAGTTGAGCCGATTATTTGGGGATGTGCATTAACTGACATTAAAGTGGATTTCCTCATTGTGCGCTCTCCTTGGGATTATATGGATAACCCCCAGACACAATCCGCTTTTTTAAAATGGATAAATGATACAGTGCAGACAAACATTCCTCTTCTAAATCCTGCACCCTTCATACATTGGATGTTAGATAAACATTATTTGCGTGATTTAGCACAACTTGGCGTCTCCACGATTCCAACTCAATACATTGAAAAAAATTCTTCGATTTCTCTCAAAAAAATATTTCTAGAAAAAGGCAGCTTCATTGCTAAACCTTGCATATCTGCTGCAGGTTTTGGTCTATATCACATCACGACACTTGAAGAAGCTGACCAATATCAACTTGAAATAGAACAAAAAATTAAAACCGATGCTTATATGATCCAAGATTTTATTCCCGAAATAAAAACAAAAGGTGAATGGTCATTGATTTATTTTAATGGCAAGTATAGCCATGCTATTCACAAAAGACCTGCAAGTCATTCTATTTTCGTTCACGCAGAAAGAGGTGGCACACTTTCTTTTTTAAAAGCGAGCGAAGATATCATTCAATTTGGTAACAAATTGCATGAAACATTACAGCCTGCTTTTGCCTTAGCAACAAAGCAAAAATGCGATAAAAATTTTATTTTATATTTACGTATCGATATTATAGAAACTAGAAATGGACCGCTGCTCATTGAGTGCGAAGGCGTTGAGCCAGAATTATTTTTTCGGGCACGCAAAGGCTCTGAAATTGATTTTTGCAATGCGATAGAAAAAGCCCGAGCTTGATTTATTCGTGACATCATTACGTTAGTTGTTGACATTGGAATTAGTAGCAAGTAACGATGAAGATGAAATAGAAAAGGCCGTAAAACATAATGATATCGTTACTAACTCATAATTAACGATATAAACGTGTTTATTTCGCAAATTGAGGTTTTACAGAATCTATTATTTTTTCGATATGATTGTATAACATCGAAATATGGGCCTCATCATTAAATATATACAGTGTAGAATGAGCTAACTTTCGTTTATATAGTTCTGCGTGAGACATGAGTGCTTGCTTATCTAATCTGCCCTGCCAAATAGTAATTGAGGTATGAATATCTTCAATATTAAATCCAGCTTGATCAGGTGATGCGGAACACATTGTCTTGGGTTCCTGAGCTTTTATTACATACTCATCTGATGTAGTTACTCTAGCTTTTTCGCATGTGCTGAGGTCTGTCGAGTTGTTATTGAAACGTCTATGACCGCATCCTTTATCAATACGATCATCTGTGGCCCCATTCATAGGATAATCACAGAACAACGTATATTGTTGCGAACTTGTTAAACTTGCAATCGGTGCAAATATATAACCTGCATTAATAATTGTGCAATTTTAGAAGTAATGTAATGGTTTTGTAATCTTTTTCTACATGTATTTAATGGAAAGGTAATCGTACATGCCAGCTTCATGCTCAAGAAAAAAAGGGGCAAATGACGACATCGGACAAGATTTGAAGTAAACCTGCCCGATGTCGTCATTTGATCATTTTTGTCCTGAGTCGCGCAGCTTTGCCGATAGCACAGCTTTAATTGATTGTCAGTTTGGTTGCATTATTGTTATTATTTTAATTGGTTAAATCACTTTAATAGGGGATAACACAATGAGTAAGTCAAAAGAAACTAAGAAAGAAACTAAGAAAAAACCGGGTAAAACCTTAAAAGAAAAACGTGCTGCTAAAAAAGATAAGAAAGGAAAATAGTTAGACTCAACTCATAGGGGATAAGACAAAAGGGTCTACCATTGGACCCTTTTGTTCGTTTGATATATAAAGGAAAGAAAGAAGTCTATATGGACCTTGAATGTTAATGCTTTTAACCGTTTTTCTAAACTTACCCAAACTTATCAATAGATAACTTTAGTGTTAGATTCTTGCTTCACTGCACCATGACTAGCCATAGCAGATACTATGACCCCATCAGCGGATGCTCCACAAGCTGACGCGGTGAAACTCACCGCCAATTTTTCTAAATTCTTTGCAGCATTAATATCACGATGATGCTTTGTGCCGCAATGCTGGCACTCCCATTCGCGCACAGATAATGTTAGCTCTTTATTTTTCATCGCACATACCGAACATATTTTGCTGCTTGCAAACCATCTGTCAGCAATAATCAATTTTTTGTTTTTTAGTGTAGCCTTATATTATTCCATAGCTAAAATTTATAACTAACCTGCTTTTCTAGTTTCGTCTGGCTGTATCGCCAATCTATACCCCAACCCTTTTAAAATTAATTCAAACGTATCAAGCGTAGGATTTCCTTCTTTTGAAAGCGCTTGATATAAATTCTGGCGATTCAAATGCGTCTTTTTAGCTAACTGACTCATCCCACCCCTTGCTTCTGCAATATTTCGCAATGCAACAAGAAGTGATTCTGTATCACCATCTTCGTGATATTCTTCCATCGCAATTCGTAAATACAAATCTGCTTCTTTAGGTTTTTTAAGCGATTCAATTAATTCGTCGTGATAGCTTGTCGTATTTTTGAGAATTTTAGCTTTACTCATAGCGCGCGCTCCTGTAGTTCTTGCCAATACTGTTTAGCCGTTTTGATATCTTTTTTCTGACTGCTTTTATCACCGGCACAAAGTAAGATAATGATTACATCATCTTGTTCTGTGAAATAAATTTGATACCCGGGTCCAAAGGCTAGTCTTAACTCTGATACCCCTTCTCCTATTGGCTTACAATCACCAAAATTGCCTATCTCTAATCGATCTAATCGGCGCCTGATTCTCAACCGCGTAACCGGATCCTTTAATGAATTAAGCCAATCAGAAAATGGCGCTTTTCCATTAAGGGTCATATAGGACTAGCGGGCACGGCCATGCGAAAACCTACGGTTATAAAATAAGATATTTAAATATTTTCAATTTCTGCGGCCTATTTAGTCCTATTTTCCATTACGTTTTAGCATTAAATACTATTGATTAAGTAAATTGTTAAAAATATGCCAATACAAAAAACTGTTAATGTAAGCATGACATCAAGTGTTTTGGTAGGTTTATAGGTATCTTTGCTAATTTGTGTTTCGACTTTTTTATACTTAAAAAAAGCAAGCAGAGATATTAAGGCGCCTAATGCTACTAAAATAATTCCAAAAATTGCAGAGTACCCTGATTGTGGTGGAGAAATGTTCTCCATAGTAGGATGAATAACATTTGATGTTCCTAAAAAAAACGCAATCTGCTTAAGAAACAGAGAAAATTTTTCGACTACAAATCCAAATGCCATTATACCTATACTTGTTCTAATCCAGGCAAGAAATGTTCTCTCATTTGCCATATGATCTCGAAGACTAGATAAAGAATTGTTGGTATTTATGTTTACGTTATTTTGCATATGTTAACCTCTTTATTTCTTTCCATTCTGTTGTTTATTTAAAATGTACAAAATAAACAGGATTAAAAATAATATAACAAATGTTCCGAATGTCATTTTTCCGAGATGTCTTATTGTCATATCGGAAAATCCTGCAAAACTGAGTATGCCTGAGATAATGGAAAGAATAAAAAACGTCAGCATCCAATAAAACATTTATCCTCCGCCACCATTTAATAAAGCTTTAGATCCACGAGCCTGAAGCAATTTCGTTCTTGTATCTTCAATTTCAGTTTCAACACGAGCTAAATTACGGAATGCTTCTCTAGAATCAATTAATTCACCTTCCAGAGAAAAATACCTTTTTTTTGCTGTATTAAATGCTTTATTCGCCAAAGTAAATTCATAATTAAGATGTCGTAATCTGACTTCGGATGATCTGATTATTTCATCGTACTTAGCATTCATTATACTTAAATATTGTTTTTGAGCTTCCAACTCTTTTTCGCTTTCGTTAGCAAGTGCTTCTGCACGATGGACTTCTCCGTTGGTATGTAAATCTAAAAGAGGAAAAACAATACCAATTCCAGCAGCATAATCTTTTTTCTTAACTAGACGTGCATCTGCCATTGCACCAATACTTGCTACAGCCACTATCTTTGGATAGAACCCAGCTTTTTGTTGTTTTAATCTTGCATCAGCAACTTTAGTACTCTCAATTGCTCGTGATATAATTGGACTTGAATCCATTCCCGCATTTGGATCAAGTGCGCTGGTCAATTGACTAGGTAATGATGGACATGAAAAGGTTTTATCTGGCACTCCCATGATAACGGCAAGTTCGCGAATAGCTTCATTTAATCGAGATGCAAAAAAAGCTTGTGCCGTTTGTGCTTCTTCTGTTTGTGCTTTTGACAGGTACCGATCTACTATTGAGCGTTGACCTGTATTTACAAATTTTTGCGCTTCTTTGGTGATAATTCCCGATTCATGACTCAAACGTCCCCACGTGTCTCGTTGAGTCCTAAAAAATGCGCAATCATAAAATGTCTGTAAAGCTAATTCTTTTACTTCATAAATTTTTACTCGTGTGTCTTGCTTACTAAACGCAGCTTCACTTTTTGATGCTTCAACATCATAGTATGTTCGACCGAAGTCATAGATGGTTTCTTGCGCCACAAGACCCGCTCCGTAACCTGAACGATATGGCGAACCCATTAACCCTGTTACATCTATTCCCGCTGATGAGCCAGGAAATCCGGTACTATCAATTGCTTCTAAACTTAATCTCGGATAGTAACTCGATTTTGCAATATCAATCGATTTTTGTGCAGCAATCTCATGAAATTTAGCAGCAGACAATCGCGGACTGTTTATTTCTGCAAGTCGCATTACTTCATCAATAGAGATAGGCGGCTTATCATTAGCTAAAATGTGAGTAGAAAATACGATTCCTAAAGCCGCTAGAATCAATATTGAAATTTTTTTCTTCATTCTGCTACCTTCTGATCTTTTTGATGATGCGTCTTAATCATGAGACGATAAAGAATGGGAACGACAAATAGTGTCAGCAACGTTGAAAGAAGTTGCCCGCCAATCACTGCGCGACCCAGTGGAATATTTGCTTCTGCGCCATGACCCAACCCAATTGCCATAGGGACCAAACCTAGAATCGCTGCTAGTGATGTCATCAGAATTGGGCGCAAACGCGCTTTGGCACCCGATACAATTCCCTGATCAATATGTCCATGCAGCCTGGTATGATGAGTCATAAATTCAATTAATAACACGCCATTAGCAACAGCAATACCAATCATAAAAATAGCACCTATAGCCGCCTGTATACTGAAATAGGTATGAGTCAATATCAACATAAAAACAATTCCAACGAGCCCCAAGGGTACAGATGTCATAATAATGAGAGGAAGTAAAAACGAGCGAAATTGAACAACCAGAATTAAATAAACTAATATCGCCGCTAATAAAAAGCCACCCGCTAAAGAATTTACGGAATTTTTCATTTCAGAAACTTCACCACGTATATTGATTGAATAAGCCTCTGGTATATTCGTCTTAGTAATAATTTTTTGGATATCACTAGCCAAGCCACCAATATCACGATCCTGTGCGTCCAGATAAATATCAATTACCGGTCTAAAATTAACGTGATCTATTTCAGTTGGCCCAGTTGTTTTTGTAATAGCATCTATACGACTCAAAGGGAGAGTACGATTGCGATCAAATCCTTGAATCGGGATGTTCTCTAATTGTTCAAAAGTAGAAACCTGATTTGCTGGAAATTGAACACCCATCAGATAATCAATGCCAGTCTTTGGATCAACCCATATATCATTTGAATCAAAAGAAGAGCTACCAGTGACTGCACTAACTACGTTTTTAATAATTTCATCAGTATAGATGCCTAAATCCATCGCTTTTTTTCTATTAATATTAATTGAAATAACAGGTGCATCAAATCGTTGTTGAATTCGCACATCCACGGCACCTTGCAATTTTCTTATTTCACCAGCAAGTGGAAGAGCTATAGCATAGGATTGCTTAAGACTAGGCCCTTCAATTTGTATATCAATCGGTGCTCTTAAACCTCCATTGAGAGCTGAGGTTAAAAGTCCTCCCAGTTCAACACCCATCTCCACATTGGGAAATTCTTTACGAATATGTTCGCGAATTATTTTGGCATAGTACTGGGAGGAGTGATGTCTATCTTTAGCAAGTTCTATATCAAAGAAAACATCTTGAGTGCCTACATTAGGTGTAAATGCAGCTGGAAATCCATAATAAACTCCCGCATTGATAATCGTCATTTTCAAATCTTCTGGAGCAATCCATTCATGAATTTTTTTATCCATCATTTTTGAAAATGCAGCTGTCTCTTCTATACGTGTTCCCGATGCTAAGCGTAGATCGAGAATAAAATTTCCTGTATCAGCTCTTGGAAAGAGTTCCGTACCAATTAAAGGCGTTAACAATATTCCTAACACAAATAAAATAATGGCGCCTGTCAGAACTAATGTTCGATGATGCAATGCACGTTCAAGTGTTTTCCCATAGGATTCAGTCAGGTGATGTACACTATTTTGAGTCCATTTGAAGAAACGTGGTAACTGATGAGAAGGATTAATAGCTTGTAAGCATCGAGATGCAAAGAGCGGCATAACCGTCATTGCAACGAGATAGGAGCCAATCATGACAAACATGACCGCTTTGGCTAATGCCGCAAATAAAATTTTTACAATCCCTGTTAAAAATACCACCGGGAATAACACGATAAGAGTTGCTAAAGTAGAGGCCAGTACAGGCATTGCAACTTCAGAAGCACCTTCGAATGCAGCATGACGTATCGATCTTCCTGCTTCTAGCTTTTTACTAATATTTTCCAACACAACAATGGAATTATCTACAAGAACACCGATTGATAGAGCTAATCCACCTAATGTCATTGCATTAATTGTTTGCCCCGCTGCTTGCAATCCGATAAAGGCAACTAAAAGAGAAAGTGGTAAAGAAAGTAAAATACCAAAACTCGCACGCGGATTACCTAAAAAAAGAAAAATCATTAACGCCGCCAATCCACCACCTAATAATGCTTCTTCAGCAATGCTAGCTATTGCATGTCGGATAAAATAGGATTGATCCGCAACGAGTGTTAGTTTAGCGCCGTCCAGATGTTTTTCTAATTTATTAATAGCTTCTTTTACTTGTTCTACAACACGAATAGAGTTTCCGCCAGGTTGGCGATAGACAGGTACATAAACTTGTTGTTTGCCATTAATCAATACGACGTTGGTTTGAATTTGACCTGAGTCTTGAGCTTTTCCTACTTGGCTGAGATAAACAGGTACTCCATATTCTGCACGCAATGGGAAATCATTCATATCTGCAATATTCTCAACTAACCCATTACTTATGATTTGATAATCAAAATCCCCAATTTTAATATCCCCTGATGGGATAAAAGTATTAAGACGTGAAAGTCGATTTAAAACACCGATCGGTGAAAAATTAAATTCTTTGAGTTTTTGTGGATCGAGATAAATAATAACTTCGCGAGGCGTTCCCCCCATGACTGTGGGAGCCATGGCACCTGGAACAGCTTGAATTGCATTTCGTACATCATAGCGAGCGGTATCATAAACTTGTTCTATCGTTTTATTTTCCCCGCTTACGACAACAAGTGCCAGTGGAACAGCTGCCATGGGGTCAAAGGGTAATATAAGAGGTGGCTGTGTACCAGGTGGCAGTTTTCGCAATACGGACATCACGAGGGAGGTTACTTGTGTAATAGAAGTGTTAAGGTCAGATTCAGGCGTAAAGAAATTTTTTACGATACTAACGCCAACTAAAGATTTAGACTCTTGCCTTTCAATGCCAATCGCTTGCCCTGTATAACGCTCAAAGCGACCACTTAGATTTTGCTCCACGCTTTTTACAGGCATGCCTGCATAAAATGAAAGGATTTGTACTGCTGGCAAGTTAGCGGAAGGTAATAAATCCTTAGGTAATTTAAAAATAGCAAGAGTGCCGAGAATAACGATAAATAAGCAAGCCACTACAATTAAATGAGGGTTTTCAATTGCGATAGAAACCAAGCTTTTTGTTCTAAAACTTCCGTTATTTTCTTCCATTGCATCCCTGCTTTAATATTTAAGTCTTAGTGAAGTTCTTTGCCACGAATCAAGAGCACAGGCATAGGAGCAATGCGAACGACACCCTCCGCAACACTACCTAAAAATAAATGGCTAAGCCCTCGACGACCATGTGTTCCTATCACAATCAAATCCGCAGGCCAATTTTTAGCTTGATCTATAATTTTTTGTTCCACACGTCCGTGACTAGTTTTAAGTTCGATTAATTTACTCTCAAAATCAGTATTTGATTGACGAGCAATTCCTTCCATTTCTTTTAGTATTTTTTCTCCATATTCTTTCATGGATGCTTCATATTTATCGTAATCAATGCCTATTCCAGAATAATCGACAATATACTCATCAACAACATGGACAATTTGTAATTTAGCTTTCTGATCTTTTGCTAAACTAATTGCCTCATGTAGCGCTTGTTTTGATATTTCACTACCATCTACAGCTACTAAAATGTTTTTATATAACATGATAACTTCCTTGCTAACGTTATAAGGTTGTTTGTAGCTGTTTAAATTGTCCTTCTACATGAGCTTTTTCTTGGGTCAAATATAATTTTTCATCACGTAAAATTCGTATGGTATCTTGTGCATCCTGAAATGATTTTTTCGCATTTCTTAATTGATCAGTCAATACAGCTAGTTCCTTTTCAAGCTCGATAATAATTCCATTTTTTTCTGCTATTGTCCGTTGATGATCTACGCATGATTTATCTAATTGATCACATTGGTTTTGTAATACAGTTTGATGAATTATCTTTTCTTGAAGTTGTTGGAAATAAAGATTCTTTTCTGCAATGAGAGCATTATTCTGATCATTTAATAATTTTAGTTTTATTTGGAGTTGGTCAGCATTGTTCTGTAAATGATTTTTTAACTCCATTATAGAAGCTATTTCTTGTTTCAAATAACTATTTTCATGATCATAAGCAGCTTTTTGCTTCTCTGCGGAAATAGCTTGTTCTTCACGTAATTTTTGTATTGATGTTTGATAATGTTCTAAGTTTGCCTGAACATGTGCTAGTAACTTATGTAAACGTTCTATTTCGGATTTTTGGTCCGTGCGTTGCTGAGATAATTGATGATTACGTTCCGCTAGTTTTGCAATGGACCGCTTTTCTTCTTCTAAAGATTGATGAAGAGTTGCAGATAAGTGTTTCTCTTGATGCAGTTGTTCTTCTGATTGGCGAATCTGAGCTTGTAGATCAGAATTGCGTTTTTGTTCCTGGATAAATGCTTGTCGTGCTTCATCGATAATGCGGTTAGTTTCATGCTGGTGTTGGGTGATTTTCTGATCTGCTTCTGTTTTTAACCGTTCCCATAATCCTTTAACAATTGAGACAAGTTCTTGAGAAATGCCCTCAGAACCAGCAATGTGTCCCGTTTTTGATTTCCACTCTTTGAGGTGGCGCGCAATAGTGCTTTTACTGCCTGTCTCTAAAATTTCACGAACTCGATCAACTGTTGGGTTTTCATTTTGACCTTGTAATTGAATGGCAGCGTTCGCTACTTCTTGATAAGTAATACCAGGCCGACTCATTGTCAATTCCTTGTCTTAGATTTTTTCATCCTAAGTAATGAGATACATGATACAACATAATATTTAGTTTTTAAAAACATAATTTTGAATTTTTAAATATCTACGATAATGTTGCTTATCGGTGGTAAAATATCACTTTTCAAGTAAACTAACTGTAATAACATGTACGATACCCGCTTTCATGACTATTTTTGTTAAATGGAGAAAAGAAGGCTTATGGATAACAAACTGGATAATATTATTTCATTACGTAACGATATTGCTCGGGATCATCAAGACAATATCCCATCAATAAGTCTCCATACCTATATTCAAGCAGCTACTAGTCAAAATACTCGTAGGGCATACCAGCAAGATATTCGTCATTTTTTACATTCCGGCGGTTTACTGCCTGCCACTCCGGATACAGTCATTTCTTATCTCCAACATTTTGCCCCAATTCTTAACTCACGTACGCTAGCACGCCGACTCACTGCAATTAAACATTGGCATACTTGCCAAGGATTTACCGATCCTACCGCTCACCCATTAGTACGAAAAGCACTTACTGGCATCAAAAACATTCACGGTCGTCCTAAAGATAAGGCGCAGGCTTTACAAATGGAACAGCTTATTACTATGACAGCATTCCTAAAAAACCGGGGTGAGCTTATTGATCTCCGAAATAATGCAATGTTACAAGTCGGTTTCTTTGGCGCTTTTCGCCGAAGTGAACTCACTGCCACTCATTTAGAACATGTGTGCTATGTTCCAGAAGGTGCGGAAATTTTAATACCACGATCTAAGACAGATCAAGGTGGCGAGGGACTCATTTGTGCTATCCCTTATGGCGATGAAATACTATGTCCAGTAACGGCATTAAAAAACTGGTGTGAAAAAGCATGTATTACTAAAGGGCCAATTTTTCGCAGAATCACAAAGGGAGGAAATATTTCTCATGCTGCTATAGATGCGCATCATATCAATATTATTATTAAAGAAATTGCGCTGAGGTGTGGCTTACCTAATCCCGAACAATATAGTAGCCATAGCTTGCGTCGTGGTTTTGCAACAACCGCGAGTCAGCAAGGCGCATCATTATCGTCCATTATGCAGCAAGGCCGTTGGCAACACACAGGAACAGCGATGGGGTACATGGAAGAAGGTAAACGTTTTGAAGGGAACGCTGCGGGACTCATTCTAAGAAAAAGAGATAAAACCCAGGATAATTCGGATGAAAAAAAGGTTTAAAAAATCCAAACAGCAAACGTACCTCTCCAATTTGACACATGAATGTAGTGACGAAGAATTAGCAAGAGATTGGACTTTTTCCCCGCAGGATAAAAAACAAATCGTACAATATCACAAACAGTATAGATTATATTTTGCTATTCAACTCTGCGCTCTCCGGTTATATGGTAGGTTTATTGCAAATGTACACTCTCTGTCACCCCGTCTTATAAATTATATCACTGCACAACTCGGGCTACCGCCTACTCTTCAAGTCAATGTGCCAACGAGAGAAGCCACGTTATATAATCAGAGAAAACATATATTAGCGTACTTGAAATTTAAAAAATATGACTCAAAAGCTAACACTACACTTGATAAATGGATCTTAGGAAAAATAAAAGAAAAATGGATGCCTAAAGAAATCATTGAGCAAGCAGCGCAATATTTGCTGAATCAAAAAATCATGCTGCCAGCTGTTTCAGAATTAAAACGGAAAGTCACAACATTATATACAAAACAGCAACAGAATTTGTTTTACCTCGTGTATTGCCAATTAACTGATGAAATAAAATTAGCCTTGAACCAGTTTATTAGTACCAACGATAATGAAAAAATATCACTTTTTGGAATTGTAAAAGAGTTTCCACCGTATGCGAGTACAGCAGCGCTTAACCGTTATCTTGAGTATTACGAAAAGATCTGCAAAATAAACTTATCCAATATTGATTTGTCCATGCTAAGCAATAAATTAGTTATTTATTGCCACCAACTGACTAATCAATATCATGCGGATGATATGAAGCGGTTTGCTGAATCAAAATGTTATACATTGCTTATTTGTTTTATTATTGAAACACGCAAAATTCTACTAGATTACGTGATTGCGCTGCATGACCAGTTTGTATCAGACATGATGCGACGCTCCAAAAATAGTTTTGATGAAAAATTTAAAGAATATCGCCAACGTTTAAAACAAGCTAACGATATTATGCTTAAAACTGTAGAGTTTCTCATGAGTCATGCAGAGAATAAATCTATCACGATGAGTCAAGTCTATAATCACGTTAATGAAAGACATCTTAAAAGTGCAATAGAGGATTGCTATATTTACAAGCGACTTGAGGAGCGTGGGTTTTCTGACACACTCTGCGCACGATATTCAACATTGAGACGTTATTTTTCCCGATTCGTTCAATTACCGTTTCAGAATGAGCATGGTAATCAATCTTTGATAAAAGCAATTAACATTATCAGAAACTTAGATCAAGGTGATTTGAAAAAAATACCGCAAAACACCAATATCAAATTTGTGTTAAATGAATTACAAAGCGTTTTGAAAACAAATGATATTATCAATCGCAGTCCATTTGAAATGGGTGTAGCCATTGCTATAAAAGATGCATTACGTTCTGGTGATCTTTATTTACCCGAAAGCAAAAAACACGTTTCATTCTGGAACCTCGTTTACGGAGAGTCCGAATGGAACAGTAAAAAAGATCAGGCTTATCGTAATCTAAAATTACCAAAAGCAAATTATGCTATACAATTTGTCAAAGAACAATTTTATGCTGAAACTCATCACGCACAAAAGCGGTTTGGTTTGGATCCGTTTGCGATTATTGAGAATGGGCAGTTTAAACTCACCAAAGATGATGCGTTAGATATTCCCAGTTCAATAAAAACATTACAACACACTATCGATGCAAATCTTCAAAAAATTCGTATTGAACAATTATTAATGGAAGTAGATCGAGAAACTGGTTTCACACAATGTTTTACTCCATTACCTGGGCATCATACAAAACCAAAATTATTTTACAAGACATTGATTGCTGCGATTATCGCTCTTTCAACTAACCTTGGTGTTGTAGCAATGGCTAATAGCACTGATGGTATAACGGTAGACATGCTTCGTCATGTAATAGATTATTATATTCGAGAAGAAACTCTACAAGCAGCTAATGCGAGAATTGTCGATTGTCATCACCAATTACCTTTAAGCAGTGTTTATGGAAAAGGATCGATTTCATCATCTGATGGCCAACGTTTCGGTATTACAGCAAGTTCATTAATCAGTGCTTATTACCCGCGATATTTTGGTTACTATGACAAAGCTGTTGGAATTTACACACATGTATCAGATCAATACTCCGTATTTAGCACGAAGGTAATTTCTTGCAGTCCACGTGAAGCGCTTTATGTGCTAGACGGACTATTAGAAAATAACACCATCTTAAATGTTACTGAACACACCACTGATACTGCTGGTTTTACGGAACATATTTTTGCGTTGTGTTATCTACTTGGATTTTATTTCATGCCACGAATACGTGATCTAAAAGATCAACAACTTTATAAGTTGGATGCTAAAGATCATATGGGTGATTTTAATGTGCTTATTCGTAAGACAGCAAATTTGAATTTGATTGAAGAACAATGGGATCAAATGGTGCGAGTAGCGGCTTCTTTAAAAGAGAGATTGACACCTGCTCATGTGATTGTGCAACGGTTAAGTCAACATTCACCGTCGGATCGTTTAGCAAAAGCTTTCACCGCTCTGGGAAGAATTGTTAAAACACAATATATTCTTCGTTACTTAACTGATTCTGAATTACGTCGACGAGTACAAATGCAACTTAATCGCGGTGAGTATCGGCATAAATTATCAAGATGGATATTCTTTGCAAATCAAGGTGAATTTCAAACGGGTGACTACGAGGAAATTATGAATAAAGCAAGCTGCTTAAGTTTAGTGTCAAATTCAGTCCTTTATTGGAATACACCCCGAATTGGGAATATCATTGAAACTATTAGAAAGCAGGGCACTATAGTTGAGGATGAAACTATTGCACGTATATCGCCACTGCCATTTAAGCATGTGATACCTAATGGCACTTATTTTATTAATACATGATAGGAAATAGTCAAAGACTTAATCCTGGGTTAGATTTCATAACCGTAGGTTTTCGCATGGCCGTGCCCGCTAGTCCATATAGTTACGCAAAATTTTAGGTGTATTTTTCTTCATCATTAATTGTCGTATATAAACGACAGTATGTCAACTCGTTTTCTTGCTTAAAACTGGCTAAAGCAAGTCTCTCTTCTTAAAATTGGCTTGCAGTAATAATTACGTTCTACGTTATATTACGGTTATGAAATATTTTAAATTGATTGTTTTTTAACTCTAGCAGTATAGATAAGCGTTATTATCTATAACAGATAATCAAATCACTCGATATAAGACTATAAAATAATAAAATCAACTCGCTCTGTTAAAGTGAGTTACAATAATTTTTTTTACTCTAATGCAAGAGATAATAATAATGAAAAAAATATTGAATTCAGCCTTAATCAAGCTTCAGGGAGACAATTACCTGAGCTTGTTAATTATTATTGCCCCGCTATTAAATTTTCTCACTGGCATAAATATTGATTTATATACGCCTTCTCTACCTGACATTGCACATTTTTATGATGCATCCATAATTATAGCCAAAAATACCATTACAGCCACTATGATTGGCTTTGCTTTAGGTTGCATCATTTTTGGAACAATAATCGATATTTTTGGCAGAAGATGCATTATTTTATTTGGATTAACAGTATATCTCATTGCCAGCCTATTCGCTTTGGTATGTACCAATATAGAACAGTTAATTCTGGTTCGCATAGTGCAGGGAATGATGGCATCTATCACATCAATCGGTGGCCGTGCAATTATTATGGATAATTTTAAGGGACACCGCCTCAATGTTGGCTTGTTGTACACTTCCGTGGCTTATAGTTTGGGACCTATAATTGCTCCTTTTATTGGCGGTTTATTGCAATATCACTTTGGATGGAAAGCTAATTTTCTGGCTTATGCTCTCTTTGCGATTTCCTTACTCTTTATTTTTGCATTGTATATTGAAGAAAGCCTGCCTAATTACCAACCCTTTTCTCTTAAAAAAACTATTTCAAATTATTATGCTGTGATGCGACATAAAACATTTATAGCAGGCGTTTTTATTTTGGCTATGTGTCAAGTTGAGTATATGGTTTACCCGACAGTTGGTTCATTCTTAATGGAAAATGTACTACATCGCACGGCTATAGCTTATGGTAATACTGCTTTAGTCATTAGCTGCGGATATTTAATCGGCACCTTGATCAATCGTTTGCTTATTAAGAATTGGCATTTGCAGCACTTAACAAGCTTAGGATTTTTATTACTGTTATTAGGCTTGGTTATGCAAATCATTTTTGCCATTTGGGGCACGTTAAATTTATTGACTCTTGTATTGCCTATTACGTTCAT
>Ga0207068_1214_pt1 | contig 15562 bp, 14 predicted proteins | sample Alteio_BWMinCont_23_FD_153475 | JGI IMG/M metagenome (GOLD analysis project Ga0207068, IMG submission 153475) | Enriched cells from forest soil in Barre Woods Harvard Forest LTER site, Petersham, Massachusetts, United States -... | ecosystem: Environmental > Terrestrial > Soil > Temperate forest >... | reverse complement strand
AGCCCCTGAAAATTTGCAGGCACAATACGAAATGTCGTACACGCTTTTTAGTAGTGGAAGGCCTGACGAAGCTATCCCTTTATTGGAACACGTTGCGCCAACAAACACCTATGCAGAAGCATATGATCTGCTTGGCAGTATTTATGATGACAAAAAAGACTTTGAAAAGGCAATTGGGTATTATCAGCAGGGAATAATTGCGTTTCCCGACTATCAACGGCTTCGCTTTAATATCGGAATTTCCTATCTAAGGCAAAAAAAAATATCCTGAAGCAGAGCAAGCGGCTATTAAAGCTATTGAGCTCGATCCGAAACACGCCAGCAGTCAGAGGGTTTATGCACTGGCAATGTATGGCCAAAATAAAGGCGTGGCTGCTATTATGGGTTTTTGCAGTTTTTTAATACTTGAGCCGCAAACGCAACGCTCGGCGGAAGCTTACCAGTACATACAAAAAATTATCCAGTCCAAAGTCAAAGTGGATACTGCAAAAGGTGCCAATAAGGCGATGACAATCTATGTTCAGGATAATAAAGGGGCCGATACAGACGAATTTACGCTGGAAACCTTTCTTTCGATGGCAGCAGCTATGCCCACAATCGACACAATAAAAAATCAATCCGGCGTTGACATACTGAATGAACAATTAAATTCGATATTCAAGATAGCAGGCGAACTATCATCCAAAAGAAAAGTAAAGGATTTCTTTTGGAAATTCTACGCCGATTTTTTTTATCAATTATCAAAAAGTGATAACATGCCCGCTTTTGTAAGGTTGGTAAGCTTAACAGGCTATCGCGACGATAACCTAAAATGGTTTAAGGATAATAATGACAAGTTAACTTCATTGAGTAACTGGGTGACAAATACGAAGCGGGAATTCTAATAAATAATTTATGCATAAAAGACAACTCTTAGAGTTTACATTATTAACTATCCTTTTACTGTCGGGTATATGCGTGAATTTTAAAGTGCCGTATTTTAAGTACGGGATAGCGTTTAGCGGATTTTTTCTTGGTATACTTTATTTTAACCTGGGATTTTGGCTATTTGCAAAGTTTTCTATTTCGTTAGTAAACAGGATCATCGCCGGGCTGTTTTTCGCAGTAAATATTTTAGACTGGATGTTTTGTTTACTAAACTGGCCTCTTTGGAACTTATATGCCATTATTAGTTTTATAGGATTGCCGTTAATTATTATAATATGTGTAATTAACCGCCAAAAAACGGATTATAAACAATTATTGTTCAGAAGTATTTTCTTCCTCATCGTCCTCACAATGATTTATAGTTATAGGCGATTTTCAAGCTAAACTCAACAATAATATTACTGTTTTTATATTCCCTTCCATCATATAAAAATATAACTTTGCCCCAGCAAAAAACACATATTTCATGAGTTTCAGAACCGAACACGATACCATGGGCGAGGTACAGGTACCTGCCGATAAATACTGGGGCGCACAAACCGAACGGTCGCGTAATAACTTTAAAATTGGGCCCGAAGCATCTATGCCGAAGGAAATTATCGCCGCTTTCGCTTATCTTAAAAAAGCCGCCGCTTATACTAATACCGACCTTGGGGTACTTCCTGCCGAAAAACGCGACCAGATAGCCGCCGTTTGCGATGAAATACTCGCGGGCAAATTAGCCGGCGAATTTCCGCTGGTGATATGGCAAACAGGTTCGGGCACACAATCAAACATGAATGTGAACGAGGTGATCGCTAACCGAGCCCACGTATTGCAGGGCAATAAACTTGGCGAAGGTAAAACTGCTATCCACGCAAATGATGATGTAAATAAATCACAATCATCTAACGATACTTACCCAACTGCCATGCACATCGCCGCCTATAAAATGGTGATTGATGTAACTATACCCGGGATTGAAAAACTGCGCGATACGCTGAAAGCAAAATCCGAGGCGTTTAAAAGCGTTGTAAAAATCGGCCGCACCCATTTAATGGATGCTACGCCGCTTACTTTAGGCCAGGAATTTTCAGGCTATGTATCACAGCTTGATCATGGCTTAAAAGCATTAAGAAATACGCTCGACCATCTTTCGGAACTGGCACTTGGTGGCACGGCCGTAGGCACCGGCATCAACACCCCAAAAGGCTATGATGTATTGGTTGCGGAATACATTGCTGAATTTACCGGTCTGCCTTTCCGCACTGCCGAAAATAAATTTGAAGCGCTTGCGGCACATGATGCCATTGTTGAATCGCATGGCGCACTAAAACAAATTGCAGTATCGTTAATGAAAATTGCCAATGATATCCGCATGCTGGCTTCGGGCCCGCGGTCAGGCATTGGTGAGATACATATACCTGATAACGAACCGGGTTCATCAATTATGCCGGGCAAGGTAAACCCAACCCAAAACGAGGCGGTTACCATGGTGGCCGCGCAGGTAATGGGCAACGATGTAACCATCTCAATAGGCGGCTCCAACGGGCATTATGAACTGAATGTTTTTAAACCGGTTATGGCGGCCAACTTTTTACAGTCGGCCCGGTTGATCGGTGATGCATGTACTTCGTTCAATGATCATTGTGCCATAGGTATCGAACCAAACTATGCAGGTATCAAAAAGCACCTCGAAAACTCGCTGATGCTGGTCACCGCACTAAACCCGCATATCGGTTATGAAAACGCGGCTAAAATTGCAAAGAAAGCACTTAAAGAAAACAAATCGCTCCGCGAAGCCGCTACTGAACTTGGCTTGTTAACCAACGAGCAGTTTGACGAATGGGTACGCCCCGAAGATATGATTGGCAGTTTGAAATAGTGTGCCTCACCCTAAATCCCTCTCCAATGGAGAGGGACTTTGAAAAATTTATTAATGCAAAAGACTTTTCGCCTTGTGCCTCACCCAACCCTCTCCATCCTGATAACTATCGGGAGAGAGGGCTTTTGAAAAATCTATTGATGCAAAAGACCTTTCGCCTTTTACCTTTCAGCTTTTACCTTTCCACTTTAAGCTTTCTGCTTTTAGCCTCCTCCTGCCATTTAAACCCGGATGTACAAAAGCCGGGCGAAGGCTACCTGCAGGGCGAATGGCAGCAGGACTCTGTAACAAATCAAAAGCAATTGCTTAGCTATTCATTATATCGTCTTAAATTTAGCTGCGATTCTTTTTACGTGACTATAAAATCTTTCAGCAAAGTAAACACGGGCTCCGATAGCTGTATGGATTCGGGCCACTGGACAGAATATTGCAGAGGCGTCTACCAGCAACGGCACGACACCCTACAGTTAAAAGGCCAGTTTTGCAATGCCGATTTTACTGTTAAAGATGATAAAGGTTGTTTCCGGTCGGGTGACTATGACGAGACCTTTAAAGTCGGTAAAAAAACGGATTCGCTTGTTCAATTTGCAAGTACATCAAACGTGATACCAATAAATGCACATTTAATAAAAAGGATATCCTGCAATCCAAAACCGATTTAATATTAATATGAAAAAACAAAACTTTTTAAAAAAGCTGTTGCTAATTATCGCCGTAATTTATGCACCGCTTCAATCTATGGCCTGGGGCACAGAAGGCCACCGTATTTGCGGGCAAATTGCCAGCAGTTATTTAACGCCAAAAGCACGCAAAGCCATTGAGGCCATTTTAGGCACGGAGTCGATTGCCCTTGCCAGCAACTGGGCCGATTTTATAAAATCCGATCCTGCTTTTTCCTATTTATCGCCATGGCATTACATTGATTTTGATAAACCCTACAGCTACCCGGAAATGGTTGAATTTTTAAACCATGATACCAATGTGGATGCTTATACCAAACTGCAATTCCTGATCACGGAATTAAAAAAGAAAGACCTTAGCAAAGAGAACCAATTGCTTTACCTGCGTATGCTCATTCATATTATTGAGGATGTACACCAGCCTATGCATGCCGCACATGCGGATGACAAAGGTGGTAATGATTTTAAAGTAAACTGGTTTAACAACCCAACCAACCTGCACTCAGTTTGGGATACGCAGCTGATAGAATTTCAGCAATTAAGCTATACTGAATATACTGCGGCAATTAACCATACCACCTGGGCGCAACGTAATGCATGGCAAAAAGCGCCTATCAGCCAATGGCTTTTTGAGTCGAACCAGATAGCCGAAAAACTATACACCGAAATAAAACCGGGCGATACCCTGAACTACAAATACAACTTTAACCATATTGATATTGTTAACCAGCAATTGTTAAAAGCAGGCGTAAGGTTGGCTGGGATTTTGAACCAACTGTTTGGATAAAGTTTTGTTGAAATGTTGCAAGGTTGAAATGTTGTAAAGTTATTTATAAGCGCTTCATTACGCGCCTCCCAACCTTCTAACATTTCAACCTTCCAACATTTCAACTTTACAACCTTCCAACCTTCTAACACCTCCACATGAAAATCCTAATGGTATGCCTCGGTAATATTTGCCGTTCGCCACTGGCGGAGGGTATTATGCAGCACCTGGCAAAAGAAAACGGGTTGGATTGGGAAGTAGATTCCGCCGGTACAGGTAACTGGCATGTCGGCCAGGGCCCCGACCATCGCTCAACCCGCACAGCGCATAACCATGGCATCAATATCAGCGGACAAGTTTGCCGCCTGTTCCGCGTAAGCGATTTTGATACTTTCGATCACATTTTTGTAATGGACAAAAACAACCTCAGCGATATACTGGCCAAAGCAAGAAATAAGGAAGACGCCAAAAAAGTAAAGCTATTGCTGGACGATAAAATAGTACCCGACCCTTATTATGATGATGAACAGTTTGAGCCGGTGTTTAAAATGATTGAGGAGGGATGCAAGGAGACTATCAAACAATTACGCCCCGGTTAAATTCGTCTGTTGACAGCCTTATTTCAATTTCATTTTTAGGTTAACCGGGTTCTTGTCCCGTTAGGGACAACCCATTTGTAGCGCCAATCCAACCCATTCTTATTGCCCCGTCAGGTGGCAACACGTTCGCCAGGGGTTGCCGCCTGACGGGGCAATAAGACTTTATTATTTCTTTCCTACAAATGTTTAGCCCCTAACGGGGCATTCTATTGTGGACAAATGGCAATTGCCTCCTAAAAAGTTTAGACGATAGCCGATGCTTTTTCTTTTCTAAAAAACGCCAGCTCCTCCCCATCCCTTAACAAATTATCTACACGAGTAAACCCCGCTTTTTTAAGTACGCGTTGCGAACCCATGTTAGGCAATTCGGTTACGGCAACAATTTCGGTGGTATCTGTGCCGGTAAAACCATGTGCAACCATCGCAGTGGCCATCTCGGTGGCAATACCTCCGCCCCAATGCTTTCTGTCGAGGCTGTAACCTAATTCAAGTTTACCCGGTTCATTATTAAATGGCCGCAGCAAGCAGCTGCCCATAAAACCGCCATCGGCCTTGTTAAAAATACCCCATATACCCGATTGTTTATCAACGACATATTGTTCAAGCGCTTTATGGAAAATCCCGATACGCTCTTCCCTGCTGCGTTTCGGGATGTATAAAAGCACAATCTCATCATTAAAATGGTTTAGATAGGTATTTTCTTCTTCCGGTAAAAACTCGCGGACAATTATGCGTGGCGTTTGTGTAACGATGTTCATATTTTTAAATGTAAACGTATGTATTCAAGTCCTCTCCTTTGGAGAGGATTTAGGTGAGGCCTTCACAATCCTAAAAAACGGCAAATCGGCGCCATGCCAAAATATATTTCCATCCCTCACCAACCCGGCTTTCTGTAATACATTTTGCGATGCTATATTTTCGGGATGTGTGCAGGCGCATATTTCGGTTAGCCCTATATCTTCAAAACCATAAAACACCAATGCCTTCGAAAGTTCGGTAGCAATGCCTGCGCCCCAATATTTGGGGTTTAATACATAACCCAACTCAATGCGGGTTGGATCGGAATCCGCAGGTTTAAGGATACAAACACCTATAAATTCATCATCAATAGGGTTAAATACGCCCCAGCGCCCAAGGCCGGGGCTGCTTTTATAGCCTGCCAGGGCTTCGGTAAATTGTTTCAGCGTTTCATCTTCGCTCCGCTTAGTTACATACCGGGTTACCCGCTCATCTTTATACAGGTTCACCAATAGTATTTCTTCCTTTGGACAAAATTCACGAACAATTAAGCGGGGCGTTTGTACGATGATGTTCATATTCACAAAATTAACTAAGATTGATAGGATTAGAGGATGGCAGGATTTTATTTACAGGCTATTGACCGTCATCATCCTAAAATCTTGTTAAAATTCACTTCATTAATCCTGCGTATCCTTAAAATCCTTAAAATCGTGTTAACTTTGGCGCTTATGGCATCCATCAAACCATCCGTACCAAAAGGCACCCGCGATTTTTCACCAACCGAAATGGTGAGGCGTAATTTTATTTTCGATACCATTAAGAGCGTTTTCCGCAAATATGGCTATCAGCAAATTGAAACGCCGTCGATGGAAAACCTTTCTACATTGACTGGTAAATATGGCGATGAGGGGGACAAGTTGATATTTAAGATATTAAACAGCGGAGACTTTTGGAATGAAGCAGAAAGCAGAAAGCTCAAAGATGACAGCTTTGAATTTACTTCAAAAAACCTTCTTTCACTTATCTCAGAAAAAGCTCTCCGCTACGATCTCACGGTTCCATTTGCCCGTTACGTAGTGATGCACCAGAATGAGATCACGTTTCCGTTCAAACGTTTCCAGGTACAGCCGGTTTGGCGTGCAGACAGGCCGCAAAAAGGCCGTTACCGCGAGTTTTACCAATGCGATGCTGATGTGGTAGGTTCCGCTTCATTGTTAAATGAGGCTGAATTTGTGATGATCTACGATGAAGCTTTAAGCAAGCTTGGCTTAAAAGATTTCACCATAAAAATCAACAATAGAAAAATACTATCGGGCATCGCCGAAATTATAGACAAAGCTGATAACATTATCGACCTTACTGTTGCCATTGATAAGCTTGATAAAATTGGCCTTGATGGCGTGATAAAAGAGCTGATGGAACGCGGCTTTACCGAAGCTGATATTGAAAAAATAAAACCGGTTATATTGCTTGAAGGCTCGAATGAGCAAAAGCTCGAAAGCCTGCGCCTGGCCCTGATCGGTTCAGACACGGGTTTAAAAGGCTGCGAAGAAATTGAAACCGTATTAAATTATATCGCCGGCTGCAAACTGCAAACTGCCAGCTTAGAACTTGATATTACTTTGGCCCGCGGCTTAAACTATTACACCGGCGCTATATTCGAAGTAAAAACAAACGAGGTGTCCATGGGCAGCATCGGCGGCGGCGGCAGGTACGATGACCTTACGGGGATGTTTGATGATAAAAACAAGCTAACAGGTGTGGGTATCTCCTTTGGCGCTGATCGTATTTATGATGTGATGGAAGAATTGAACCTGTTCCCGGCTTCTTCAACACAATCTACCAAATTATTGATTTGCTGTTTTGATAAAGAAGGTGAAAAATTTGCATTACCTATTTTGCAGCAATTACGCCAAAAGGATATTAATGCCGAACTATACCCCGCAGGCGCTAAACTCAAAAAACAACTGGACTACGCTAACAGTAAAAATATCCCGTTCACCATCATCATCGGCAGCGAAGAAATTGAAAGCGGTTTGCTTACTGTAAAAAATATGGAAACAGGGGTGCAGGATAAGCGTACGGTTGCAGATATACTTAAAAATTTACTATAAACCCAGGGAGATCGCTTTTAAAAAGGAGGCGCCTTCGGAGCCAAAAAAATGTGCGATCCGTTTTGTCTATAAACAGGATGCTCCTATGGAGCTACAAGCGATTGGCCGCCTGACTCCAGCGGAGTCGCGTGTTTATAGAACAGAAAAATAGAAAATTCAGGCTCCAGGGGAGCCCCCTTGCGATTTCATTTTAAAAGCGATTTCCCAAGTTATACTAAAAAGGATAGTCAGTCCCCGAAAGGGTACCTTACAGTTTATTTGAATTTCCATTTCATTACGGCCTCTACCTTATTCTGCACGTGCATTTTAAGGTAAATATTTTTGATATGCTTTTTTATAGCATGAACCGTAACATCCAAAGCAGCGGCGATCTCTTTCACCAGCTTCCCTTCGGCCATCAGGTCGAGCACCTGTTTTTCGCGCGAGGTAAATATTTCATTCCCGTCTTTTATTTGCGATGGTTGAAAATGGTTTATTATTTTTCGTGCGATACCAGGGCTCATAGGCGAACCGCCATTATGTATCTCTTTAATCGAGTTGAAAATTATTTCGGGCGGGGCGCTTTTTAGTAAATAACCCGTAGCGCCTGCATTTAAGGCTTCAAATATTTTTTCGTCCTCCTCAAACACGGTCAGTATCATAAACTGGATGCTGGGGCATTCAACCTTTAATTTGCGGATGCATTCGATCCCGTTCATCCCTGGCAGCTGAATATCCGTCAAAATAACATCGGGCAAAATTTCGGGCACTTCCAGCATGGCGCTTTCGGCGTCTTTCCATATCCCGGCAAGCTGTACCTCGTTGGATAGCCGGAGCAACGATGCCACGGCCGTACTGTAATTTTCAGTGTCTTCAATAAGCCCAACGGATATCATTAGCCAAAAATTAAATCGGTTGAAAGTACGGTTACATTTATCATAAAACAACTACCCGTTTGAGTACCTGTCCAGCCCAAACTCAATACTGATCGATGCACCGTCGTCATTAAAAAATTTAAACCTGCCATTGATCTGTTCCATCCTGCGTTGCATATTTTTAAGCCCGTTGTTAAAAAAATGGCCATCCTGGGTATCCGGAAAGCCCTTTCCGTTATCTTTTACACTGATAATAAGTTTATGCGGGTGCAGCTCAACCCTGAGTTCAACATAATCGGCATTGGCGTGCTTTATTACATTGTTAAGCGCTTCTTTTATACTTAAATAAATATTACGCCTTATTACACCTTTAAGCGCAACATCAGGTATTGACGACGGGAAAATGATTTTGGTACGATAGGGCAGCGGCTCAAATAACTGTGCAAAATATAGCCTTATAAATATCAGCAAGCTTTCAAGACTATCGTTAACCGGGTTTAACGACCATACTATTTCTTTCATCTGGGCTACGAGCCCATCGCCAAGGGAGGCAACTCTTTCAATATCGGAATATTCGGCCTTACCGCTGAGCTTTGATTTAAGCAGGTTTATATAAATAAGCATAGTTGAAAGGCCTGTGCCTATATCATCGTGCATATCACCACTGATGCGCTGCCGCTCGGCTTGCACTGCCAGTTGTTTTTCATGCACCTGCTTCTGCTTCTTTTTGTTATTGCGTATATAAACAATGAGGTATGAAATAACCGCAGATAGCACAAAAAAGCCTATCAATATATTAAGCACAAGCGCACGGTTTTCTGCTTCAGTTTGCTTTAGCCTTTGTTGTTGTTTCAGTAATGCGATTTCTTTGTCTTTCTTATCACCTTCAAAGCTGCTCCTTACCTGTTCAATAGCACGGGTTGTTTTCTCGTTAATTATTGAATCTTTAAGCACCGCATATAGTTGCTGGTAATGGTAGGCCCTATCATACCGTTTTTGCAGTGCATATGTCTTTGAAAGACCGTTGTAAGCATCGCGTATGTCTTCACGATGCAGTATTGCTTTTGACAGTGATAGCCCCTTATTTAAAAATTGCATCGCATGTTTATAGTTCTTTAAAGCCATGTACACCTCACCAATGTTAACATAGTAGCTTGCGAGATCATATTGGTTAAACGATGGGGGATGACGGCCATCATTATAATTAAGTCCGTTTAACGCGTACTGAAGCGATAACTGATAGCGTCCCTGCATCTTATATAAATTGCTTATTTTGAATAAAGTGTAGGATATCCTATCACTTTTATCCGACTCGTTATTTTTATAATTATTTTTTTTGTAGACAATTTCCCTGCTATTCATCCTTTTATAGATGTCCAAAGCGTCAAAAAGGTATTCAAGGGAGACTTTGTAATCATTTTCGAGTAAATAAATATCTGACATGCAGTTATAAGAATCTGCCAATACCATCAAATTGTCCATCTCCCTGGCCAGGTTTAAGTATTGCCTGTAATATTTTATCGCTTCTGCAGGCTTTTGCTGTTTAAGGTAAATAAAGCCCATTTGATTATTGTAATGGGCAAGCATTTCTTTATCATTTCGCTGCTCGGCTGCAACCAGGCCCTTTTGGGCAATGGTCATTGCGCCGGGGTAATTGCCGAGATAATAGTACATATTTAAAATACTTCCGTAGCTCAAATTGATATCTCCGTACAATCGGTTTGTTTCCGCAATTTTAACTGCTTCTTTATAGTAATTAATGGCCTTTGTATAGTCTTTTGTTATTTCTTCATAAACGGAACCGAACCTGATCAGCGACATAACAAGGCCGTGGTTGTATTTTAATTTGCTGGCTAATAACCATGCTTTTTGTGCAGTGGCTAACGCTGAATCAGTAGCACCTTTGCTGATCAGGAAATCGCAAAGATTTGTGTATAGGATAACCTTATTGGTGTCTTCTTTGCTTGCTGCTATTTTTTTTTGGAGCGAGGCAGTATCTTTTTGCAACGGCTGTGCCTGGGCTATTATTGAAATAAGAGAGAGGAAAAAATAGAAAACGCATACACGTATATTCATGCAAGCAGCAATTGGTTGGTTGAATATAGGGAATATGCCCGGCTAAAGGAATTATTTATTTAAATATTGCGTGTGTTAAATCGGGCTTGCAAATAGGATGCCGCTCTTTTACAACCCGATTTATAAGTTATTCCTTATGTTTTTTCTGAAAATTGCTGCTAAGCATTATGCTCATAACAGCCACGCCGGCAAAAACAAGTACCCATGTAACTGGCTGTGCAGTGCTGATGTTGCCGGCATTAAACAGCAAAAAGCCAACAACCAGGTTAAACAGTGCCCAAATAACATTTGTTACCGGTGACGAAAGCCCCTGGCCAGGTGGTTTTGAAAACGGCGTCGGGAATTTATCGCCGCATACGCCATAAACAAAATGAGGCACAAAATTAGCAAGGAACGCCCCCGCAAAAAAATCAGCTAAGTAATTATACCATTCCATAAGATAGGCTTGAGTTTGTTTCCACCGAAGTTACAGAAATACCCTAATTAACTAAGCATTCCGAAATCGAAATTCCGAAATCCCAAATCCCCCAAAATCACTCTATCTTTCTGAATTCATACGGGTTGTACTCCACAAAATCAGCCACCTTAACCTTTACCCCGGTTACCTTGCCATTTTGAACATAAAATGGGAATACTGCTTTGCCTAAAACCGGGTCGCTAAAAGTTACATAAAAACGGTTACCACCAAGGGGTTGTAAGTGGGCGTACATATGAGTATGGTGTTCAAAGCGCATTTCGAGGTCATTGCCTTCGCCCTGGTTAACAGTCATAGTCCCATACAGGTCATTTACATATTTGCCGGCGTAAGCAGTTATGGGCAAAGCGGTTGCATGGTTTAAAGCTACGGTATCGCGCAGGCGCTTGTCTGCTGTATCAGTTTTAGCTTCAGCGGCTTTAAAACCGGCAAGGGCAACGCCACTGTAATTCCGGTAAGGCATTTTAAAATAAGCATCCATAATTTCCCAACGCAGGGCGTCAAAAAAATCGTTCTGATCGGTATTGGTCAACACGATAATGCCCAGGTGCTCTTGGGGCACTAAAGTAACTGAGGTTAAATAACCATTTACCCCGCCATCATGCATCACCAGGCTATGACCTGCATAATCCTGCACAAACCAGCCCAGGCCATAAAGCTCGTAATCACTTTCGCCGTTAGGGTGATGTACGCTGCCGACGATATCCTGTGGCTCGCGCGTAGCTTTTATAGCTGCCAGCGGGATCACTTGCCTTTGACCCACCTTGCCATCGTTAAGCAAGGCCAGCACCCATTTGCTCATATCGTTTATTGACGAACTGATACCCCCTGCCGGGGCAAGCCCGTCTATCTGGCAATAAGGAATCGGTGACAATCTTCCATCAATAAGGGTATGCGGCACAGTGCGGTTATATGATTTTGGCATATCTGCCGAGAGCGCCAAAGTATTTATCATGCCCAGTGGGGCAAAAATATTCTCTTTCAAAAAAACTTCCCATGGTTTGCCGGTCACTACAGGGATGATCTGCCCGGCGGTTAAAAAAGCAGAGTTGGTATAGCCCCACTTGGTGCGGAAGGGAAAGGTTTCCTTCATCTGCCCCAGCTTTGTAATAATTTCCTCACGGGTAAGGTTGGTATTATAAAAAGTAAAATCACCCTGGAAAGTCCTGAAACCTAAGCGATGGCAAAGCAGGTCCCGAATAACGGCCATTTGGCCTGCTTCAATATCATCCAGCTTAAACTTGGGGAGGTATTTGGTCACCTTATCATCCAGCGAAAGCTTATTTTGCGTCTGCAGCATAGCTAAAGCCGTGGCGGTAAAAGCCTTTGTATTGCTGCCGATCATAAACAGCGTATTTATATCCACTTTGTCGTTCTGGCCAAGTTCTTTAATACCGTAAGCGTTCATCAGTACGATCTTGTTATCTTTAACAATACAAACAGCAGCGCCTGGTATGCGCCAGTTGGTCATGGCTCGGCTGATATAATAGTCGAGGCTGTCTTTGATGAACTTACTTCTGTCAACGCGCTGTGCGCGGCAAAACGGGGTGCAGGTAAGAAATAGTATAACAGCCAGAAGTATTTTTTTCATTACAGAAATTTTTAAAGACTTTAAAGTGCTAATTTAACGCAAAATTTACAGAGGGATTTTATTTTTTACACCATAAAGCGACATATTCATGAATTTTAAATTTTACAAAACAGGGCTAATGTCCCTCACATTTTTGCTGGCGCTGTTTTCGCAGCATGCAGCTAAAGCCCAGCGCGGGAGAACCCATTGGGCTGCAGATGGTTACCAGTATTACCGGGCGCAAGGCAGCCAGATATTTGAACTGGATACCCGCGACTCTGCCAAAAAAACGGTTTTAGTAACCCCGGAGATGCTTACCCCGGCCGGCCAAAAGCCGCTTGTTGTTGCTAACTTCATCTTATCAGACGATGGGAATAAGGTATTGATATACACAAATACCAAAAGAGTGTGGCGCCAAAATACCCGCGGCGATTACTGGGTTTATGATATGGGCACCAAAACCTTAAAACAATTAGGTAAGGGTTTGCCTGAATCCTCATTGATGTTTGCCAAACTATCGCCGGATGGTACCAAAGCCGGGTATGTAAGCGGGCATAATGTTTATGTAGAAGACCTGGCAACCGGCGACGAAAAACAATTGACTTTTGATGGCACAAAAAAAATCATCAATGGCACATTCGATTGGGCTTACGAGGAAGAATTTGATTGCCGGGACGGTTTCCGTTGGTCGCCCGATAGCAGGGCCATTGCTTACTGGCAGATTGATGCCAGCAAGATAAAAAACTACCTGATGTTGAATACTACCGACTCAATTTACCCATTTGTTGTGCCTGTGGAATATCCTGTAGCAGGCGAAGATCCCAGCTCATGCAAAGTGGGCGTTGTTGATATCAGCACTGCTAAAACAAGCTGGTTAAATATCCCCGGTGATGCCGTACAACATTATATCCCGAGGATGGAATGGGCAGATAATGCTAATGAGATTATTATAGAGCAATTGAACCGTGCGCAAAATGACAGCAAGATATTTGTTGCCAATGTATCAAACGGTACAGCAGCTTTGATACATGAAGAACAGGACAAGGCCTGGATAGATGGCAAATCGCGCTGGAACGGCGGGGACCCGGTTGGCTGGGAATGGATAGATAAAGGCAAAGACTTTATTTGGGTGAGCGAAAAAGACGGCTGGCGCCATTTGTATAAAATTGACAGGGACGGTAAAGAAACCCTGATAACCAAAGGCGATTATGATGTAGAAAGCCTTACACTTATTGATGAAGCAGGCGGTTATATTTATTTTATTGCATCGCCTGATAATGCTACCCAAAAATACCTGTACCGTATAAAAATAAAAGGGGGCAATGCTGAACGCGTAACACCTGCTGATGAACAAGGAACAAACAGCTACGAAATTTCGCCAAACGGCAAAATAGCCCTGCATAACTTTTCAAACATCTATACACGTGGCGAAAGCGAAGTAATAAGCTTACCAGATCATAAGCACATTAGCGGGCAGACAATCAAGTTAAACACAAACGCTAAAAATAAACCCGAATTTTTTAAAGTAAAAACTGCCGATGGTGTTGAAATGGATGGCTGGATGGTAAAACCTACTAATTTCGATCCCAACAAAAAATATCCTATCGTGTTTTATGTTTACAGCGAGCCGGCCGGGGCAACAGTATCCGATTCGTACGGTGCAAGTATGAATAGGGAATACGTTGGCAATATGGCCGATGATGGTTATATTTATGCATCCATTGATAACCGTGGCACACCTGCTCCAAAAGGCGCGGCATGGCGTAAATCCATTTATAAAAACATCGGCCTTATAAATATACAGGACCAGGCCATGGGCGCGAAGGAAATATTAAAATGGCCTTTTGTAGATTCAACCCGTGTGGCCGTTTGGGGCTGGAGCGGTGGCGGTTCTTGTACGCTTAACCTGATGTTCCAGCATCCTGAAATATATAAAACAGGCATTTCGGTAGCCGCTGTTGGGTGGGAATTAACCTACGATAATATTTACCAGGAACGTTACATGGGCGTACCTATTGATAGCGCAAGCCGCGCAGTATTTATAAAAGGGTCGCCGATTACCTACGCCAAAAACCTGCGTGGTAATTTATTATACGTACATGGTACCGGTGATGATAACGTGCATTATAAAAACGCCGAAATGCTGATTAACGAACTTGTAAAATATAACAGGCAGTTTGACCTGATGTCGTTCCCTAACCGTACCCACGGCATATTTGAAGGGCCCGGCACAACGTTATATCTGCAAACTTTGTACACCAGGTATTTAAAAGAGCATTGCCCTCCGGGAGGAAGATAGGCTTTATTGAATGATGGATTTTTAAGCGGGCAGCCATTAGGTTGCCCGCTTTTTTATTTTCGTACGAATTGCCTCACATCATTAAAGAGAAGAAGCAAAGGGCTGTGTCTATGTGGCGCTTGGGATGTATGCATGCCGCCCCGAATTACGAGGCAAGTGGTAGTTAACTGTTATAATCAAAAAGCTTTTCTAATGTGTCTGTTGTAAGTGCCAATTTATGATATATGACATAGATATCATCGACTGTGTAGGTTACTTGTTTATTGCTATTTAAAAACGATTCCCCATATTTAATAAATCCTATTTCCCTGGTTTCGGTGAACTTTTTAATTGCTTTTTCTGAATAATCTAAGAGTAAATGTGCTAAATGGTTTCTCGTTTTTATAATAGATGTCAAGCTGGGAAAAAAAGTATCTTTCATTGCCACATAAAGGTCAGGATGCTGTTTTTCAATTATTATCTTGAATATTTCTTTCTTTTTATCAAAGCCATAATTATCAGCAGATAGGAAATAATAGACGATCTCACTTCTTTTTTTTTCTGTTTCGCAAAAATATTCGGCTAAATAGTTATCCATTAATCTCTCTAAATAAATTG
>Ga0207068_1213_pt1 | contig 15591 bp, 15 predicted proteins | sample Alteio_BWMinCont_23_FD_153475 | JGI IMG/M metagenome (GOLD analysis project Ga0207068, IMG submission 153475) | Enriched cells from forest soil in Barre Woods Harvard Forest LTER site, Petersham, Massachusetts, United States -... | ecosystem: Environmental > Terrestrial > Soil > Temperate forest >... | reverse complement strand
AGCAGAAGAGGACTAATAAGTTAAGGATATCCGCTAGGAGGCTCTTTTATGCCAAAGCCTAATTTAAATTTTGTATGGATAGGCGAACCTCGATTTGATCAAGGAGGTCAAGACGTAATTGGACCTGAAACGATTGCTCAAAATTTAAAAGACCATTCGAATGCACATTCTCTTGCTGAACTTAAAGAAACATCGAACCCACTGATATTTTGGTGTCTTGAATCCCATCAAGAGCGTTACAAAAAATATTTTGCGACTAAAGAAATAGCTATCGAAGTAAAACCTATCGAGCCTTTCTTAAGAGAATTCAAAGTTGAAAACGATGCTATACCGGCAACCATTCTTAAAATTTTTTCTGAACACACCAGTCCTGGTCATAATACAGTAGTCGATCGAGTTTGTTTGAAAGATCTTTTTTTTAATTTCATTTTAGCCTATCAAGGGCATTATGTATTAGACACAAATGTCCATACCTTTATGCTATCAGATCAAGATGAACCCAGTGTTGACATGCCTGCACATGCAAAATTTATGTTTCCCTGGGTGCGTAATACTGCTGAAGTGTGGATGCAATATTCACCTCCAAATAATTTACAGCGCGCGAAAAATATATTAGATTTATACCTTAAACTCTATATGGAAAACATTAGAGAACTCTATAACAAACCAGACAATGCAGAAGAATATCATAAAGCAGTTTGTAGTGCCGCTGCTACTGCAGTACGTTTAAATCAGCCAAAAAAACTAGAAAATTTTGATACGGATGATTGCGGTGTGTGGGATTGTGGAAAATTATCATCGACAGAAGTCGATGTGCTTGGCTTAAATGTACAAAAAGAATATTATAATTCTCATCGAAAAAGTAGCGAGCAAGCTTATCGCGCCACTCATGAGCATGTTTACTACGGACATTACAAAAAATTGTCTTTCTATTTATCCCATGGCGGTAATCCTGATTCAGAAGCCAATCCACGTAAGGAGAAAACTGGATTAGATTATGATGCAAATAAAGAGACACTTCTTCATCTTTCTCTACGTGGTTGCAAAAGCAAAAAATATAGAAAATGCGCAGAATTACTTTTAGCATATGGAGCAGACCCTAACAGAGAACACGAATTTATTCAAAATACAATTACTTATATCAAAACCCCTTTAATTTACGCGCTAGAAAGTGGAAGTAAAGAGACAGTAAAGATTTTATTTAATACTAAAATTCCAATTAACGTAAATAAAATTTTAAACCAAGATACCCCGCTTATGCTCGCCATCAGAGGCAATACTGATTGTATCGACTTATTATTAAAAAAAGGAGCAGATCCGAATATATTTTTTGAAAGTACAAATAAAAGAAATACGCCTTTGGCTATGGCTGTTCGAAGAGGGAATTCAAAAGCAGTAAAGTCACTCTTAGAGAATGACAAAGCAGCGAATCCAAATATCCCTATTAAACAAAAACAAATAGGTTTTCAAATACTCGCAGAATATCCATTACATACTGCGTTAAAACAAAATGATGCAGTAACTGCAAGATTATTACTAGAGCACGGCGCTGATTTAAGCGTAGTTTCCGAGTATAAACAAGAAGGAAAAATAATAAGATCTACGACAGAACAGATATCAACTAGCAAAGAATGCAAGGATTTATTATTAGAATTTTCAAAGAATAAATCTCCGAGCATTAAAATACCAGCAGATCATAAAGGACCTGGTTGATTAACCTCAGCGTGCATTAATGAAATCAATAAAGACAAACCGACCGATGAGCTCACCACGTTGCGTGTTGCAGCAGGAGGAAAAACAGAAAATGGTCATCCTAAAGAATACAGTGAATCATTTTCATTATCACCGTGCGCGGCCGGTGATGTTATTGTACGTCTCATCGGTCCTGAATTTCAAAAAATAGACGTGGTCGATGAAAAAAATAATATTGTTTGCGTCGGTGCAGGTGTTCAAATTGGAGAATTGGATAAAATTCTTTATGAGAAATATAAGCTTTGCTTACCCACCTCAAGTTTAATCGGCTTCGTAACATTTGTGGGACTTATCACCAATGCAGGACATGGCACGGGACGCAATGAAGGTAGTGTGGCTGAACTTATTGTTGCGATCACATTTTGTCTCCCTAACGGCGAAATTTTACGTATTGATGCGGAACATCTTGATTTCGAAACGATACGCGCTTGCAATTTGGGTTTATTTGGTGTCATTTTAAATGTGGAAATTAAATGCGCCCCTGCCAAAAAACTTCAATGCGTAATGGAAGCACGCAGCATCAATGAATTAGTTCAATAAATAAATGACGATTTATTTCTTGAACCTTATGTCAGCCTCATGTGGGTGCCTACATATCATGACGATGAACGTAACCAAAAAAATGTGATTGTCTATCGCTGGGTGCCTGCGGCATTGGGTGTGGAAGACACCAATACACATCCAAAATTAACGACCTTTGAACAAGAGGTGGGAGTCAGGTTGAGTAATTTATTGAATGTGCCTGGTTTTCTAGCAGAGCATAGCCATCTTATTCCATTGTATATGAAATATTTTGTTGCTCGAATGGAAGTAGGAACTCACGATACGCTCTCAGTCGCGCCTTGGTATGACCAATTTCATTATCGAAATGCGTTTCCTAACCAGTTTGTTGATTCTGATTTTTTATTTACAACACATAATGATGGTCGTGATTCAATTGTTGAAGCAATTAATTTTATTAGCGAGAAGTTAGATTATTTTGCAAAAGAAAAACAACAATATCCCATCATGGATGCAATCTATATACGGTTCATTAAAGGAACGAATCATGGATTATCTACGAGTTTCACGGAAAATATAGCTGACCATAAGTGTGGGCTCGATATGGTCTCTGATGGTGATATTCCAGGTTATCCTGCGTTTATAACTGCAATGGAGAAATTTTTTTTTCGAACAATTGAAAGCAGTACCGCACTGGGGGAAAACAGTGCCGCTTAATTTAAATTATGCCAAAATGTATGGCAATGGATATACAGAATTTATGGGAGGGAAGTCAGCTGTGTTATGATGCATAATCGTTTATCGTGATGTGAAATCCTCTATGAAAAAAATTTATATCGTTTTATTATTTATTATCATGACATTATGTGTGAATGCTTACGCGGACGTACCAAAAATTGCAGCGTTAGTTCATATGGCAAATAATGCGGCGGCAATCGACTGGGCCGCACAAAACGGTGCAAATGGTGTTGAAGTAGATATTAATTTTAACCCAGACGGTAGTGTAAAAGAATTTAAACATGGCGGAATTTGTGATTGTTCTTTCAAATGCCCCGTTGTCAATACGTGTAATAGCACGAGTATTTGCCGAGTATTGTGGGATGCAACAGGAAGCAATTGTGACGCATCAGAAAATCCAGTCACTATGATGGCAGCGTTTGCGCGTAACGCAAATTCATTAGCCGTCGTTTATATTGATAGCAAATTATCTGACTTAGGCACATCGCCCGCTAATTTAGAATCTGCGGGAGAAAATGTGATTAAACTATTAGATATGACTTTCGCGGCAGGATTCAAAGGACAGGCACTCATCAATTGTCCGCAAATAAAATACAGTGCGTATTTAGCTTCCGCAGTGAAAGCCGCAAATAATTCCCCCTATAAAGACCATTATTATTTTACGATTGACGGTGAGGAATCTAATTTTTCAGCCACGATGCAAACATTATTTAACATGACGCCAAAACGCGTTTATTCAACCGGCATCACAGCCGACATACCCACGCGGTATTATACCGTCACACAGTTAGCTGCCATGAATTTAAAAAGTGGATCGCTCTCCGGTGTAGGAATTTGGACAATCGATTTGCCGACATCCATGAGTGATTATCTTAATCTAGGCGCGAATATGATACTCACGAATGAACTTCCGATACTTTTATCTGCTATCAAAGCAGATCATCGCACACTCGCCAAACCCGGTGAATTTTTTTCAACGACGACGTCAAATACCATTGTTGGATATGGAGATTCAGAGTGCAAAAGTAATAGTGAATGTTCCAACAAAGCGTGTGGTCGTGTAACAGCTGCTGATAATGCACCCTTAGTTTGCTGCAAAAGCGGCGCGTTGGATCTCTATGCTGGATATGATTATTGCACGCAAATGCCCAGTGGTTCTATTTGCTGGTCAGATGCGATGTGCGCGAGCGGAGGTTGTAAAAATAATGCGGGTGGTTTGAAAAAAGGTGTTTGTGCGTAATTAATAAATCATAAAATAACAATTGTTCACGGTGATGTGTCATCCTGAGCATTGCTCAGGATGACAATGTGAGTTGCTATGGTGGATTACAACAAAGTCCCTTGTGGGAGAGGTCGGCACGTGACAAATTCATTGCTTAGCCCTGGTTTTGTATCAACATAAATTCGTGCCCTGAGTTTTAACTGTTCAAGCAATGACGGGAATTTACCCTGATTGAAAGTCGTTTTAAATAAATCTTTCACCTCAGTATCATTAAAAAAGTCAGCTATCATACTCGACAGTTTCAATTGATTATTTTCTTTCCCTAACCTATCTAACAGAAAACGAAATATTTCATCTCGCTTAACAGCTTGATTAGCATCAGAGAGCTTGATATGTTTCATGACGATACTCAGCATATCCGCAAAAGAATAATGCGGTGAAAAATCAAATAATAGTTTTATATATTCCATTGTGTTTATTAATGGAAGATGAGGAGTTATTATATTGAGCCACTTATGAGCAAGACGAGCGTCGCCTTCTCGACACGCCGTTTCAAATTTTTTCTGACAATAGTTATTAAATTTTCTTCTCAATTCATCAGGACATCCCTGTTTTTGCATTAACATATAAGCATTCTCATCCAGCTTATGATCAAGCGTCGCTGGGATAACAAGATTTTTTTGTAAACAAAGTTCAATCATTTTTATTATCAGGTTTTTCCTATCTTGTGGTTCATCAAATATAACAGTGCAAATTATATTACTTAACGCACCTGCTCTTGTAGACGTTCCTGCTAGATGCTGTGTAGTAACAAGATTTGCCTCGAGTATTGTTATGATCAGATCTCTATAACCCGCTCTGCATAAATGATCGATTACGTTTTCCGAAACGCCGTTTATTTCGTTAATATGATCTGGAGTGATTTGGTTATTTTTAATAAGCTCAAGGATCTCTGTTTTCTTTCTTTCATTGATTAGCCGATGGAGTGAAAAAGCTTGATCGTTATTTTCGGACGGTTTCTGCTCCGGGTTAGATGGTAATGAATCTCCATTTAATTTTCGATAAGCTATCATCTTGGCTATTTCCTTTAATTTCAATCTTTAATAAATTCATTCATCTCAGCCGGACAATTACTAAATACCGCATCCACACCTAACGAAAATAATTCACGTGCACGTTTTGGATCATCGATGGTATAGGACAATAACAAGCGACCTGTGGATTTGATTTCTTTTATTCTTTCTGGATTCAAGATGTTATGATTAATATCTATGGCAACACACTGCAATTCATCACTCGCTTTTTGCCAGTCTTCCTGCCATTCATGCATAAGGCAAGCAAGCAAACTCGTAGGAGAATATTTTCTTACAAAGCTTCGCACTTCATATGAAAAACTCGAAAAAAGCACGGGCGTGTTCACGAGCCAATGTTGCTTTGTCACTTCTAATACGTTTTTTACTGTTTGTTCTTCCTGACCTTTTGAAGGTTTAATTTCAATATTCGCTAACAGATGACAGTCTTGCAAAACACGTAACACGTCTCTGAGAGTTGGAATTTTTTCACCGAGAAATGCGAGATTAAACCAACTTCCTGCATCCAGTGTTTTTAAATAATCATAAGGATAATCACAAACCAAACCTGTGCCGTTGGTCGTGCGATCTAATGTTTCATCGTGTATCACAACTACTTCACCACACGCTGCAAGCATCACATCAAACTCAACCCATTTTGCACCGATTTCAGCTGCACGACGAAATGCACTCAGTGTATTTTCAGGAGCAAGCGCGCTTGCGCCACGATGCGCAATGATTGGAGACATGTAGGATGACAGATTAGTGTGGTGCATTTGCCAAATGAATTCCAAGGACACCAACGACAATAAATAAAATCGAAATTATTTTATTAATTGACATGTGTTCATCAAATATAACTGCGCTGATAATTGCAACGAGAATGGTTCCAACACCAGACCAAATTGCATAAACGATACTGACTGGCATCCCCTGAATTGCCAGAGTCAACGCAACAAATGAAATCATATAAAATATTGCAAGACAAACAGAGGGTTTCCATTTTTTAAACCCATGGGACAATTTCATTGAAATGGTTCCCAACACGCCGAATGGAATCGCTATAATTAAATACCACCAACTTTCAGCTATCACCGAATATACCTATCCTAATCGTAAACCCATTACACCCACAATAATTAACATTAAAGAACCTACTTTGATCATGGTCATAGGTTCATGAAAAAAGTACACGCCAATGATCGCAATCAATGACGTGCCGAGCCCTGCCCAAATTGCATAAGCCACGCTGATTTCAAGTCGTTTTAAAGAGAGTGTTAAACAAATAAACGAAAGTAAATAAAAAACGAATAACAAAATAGAAGGAACAGGTTTAGTAAACCCATTCGCCAATTTCATTGATGTTGTTCCAGCCACTTCGAGCACAATCGCTAACGCTAAATAAAAAAACGGAATCATTAATTATGCACCATTTTCACTACATCTTGATTAGGCGCGCTGGTTAATACAACCGTTGCAGAGATTCGTAATTTATCGCCCACAGAAAAATTAGCGTTTGCAGAAGGAACACTTGCCATCATCACTTTATTTTGCGCCAATGGCTCAACGACAACGTCACCGATAAAATTAATTTGATGTACATAATATTTTTGATCTGAATATTGTTTATTTAATTGATCAACTTCCGCTTTCGCTTGGCTGTAAATACGATTACGAAGCGCCGTGTTTGCATCACGTAATTCTTCATCACTCGGCGTAAATTGCACATTATCCAATGTGAATGTTTCACCTGGCTTACTGATTGCTTTTGCTTTGTCCCGAAGTCCCGCTAACTCAGGTTCAGGTAATCGTGCTGTTGCCGACACTTGTATTTTTTCCAGTCCGGACTGATCTTGCGAGCGATCGAATGATATAATGTGCCATTCCGCTTTGCTTGCCAATTGGTTCAATTTATCCATAATAGTGCTTTGCGTTTTACCTAAATCATTATCACTCACCGATACATTAACGCCAATCGTGACCAATGCTGTTTTAGTTGTAACCCATTGATCTGCATTTAATTGTAGTGTGACTTTGTTCAACAAAGGCTCTACATTAATATCCGCCCATGCAGGGAAAGACAGGAGTAGCCCCACTAAAATGCCTAGACATTTTTGCATAATCCATTTCCTCCGAATGTTATCTTAGGACCATTGTAAACATCCTCTCGTAATTTATCACCCTTTCTTTTATCTCATCACCTGCTAAAATACTCATCTTTTTCAGTTGATTGATCTGATATGCCTATCGCAAACCCACTACAACCGCCCTTACCACAAAAACCAGGCCAGCGCATAAACTGGCAGAATTTACATGGCGCAAGCTTAGGCTTGGCGTTGAGTTCTGTGATTGCAAAACACAAAAAAACGGTTGTAATTATCACGGAAGACAGCTTAAGCGCGAATCGATTGGAATATGAATTACAATTTTTTCAACCTGATTCCACGCCTATTTTGCATTTTCCTGATTGGGAAACATTACCCTATGATTATTTTTCCCCTCACCAAGACATTATTTCAGGCAGACTTTCAACACTTTATAAATTATCTACTGCAAACCAAGTTGCCATTATTACACCGATCTCCACATTGATGCAGAGGCTCTGCCCGCCCGATTATCTGCAAGGTCATACCTTTTTACTCAATCAAAACGACCGATTGAATATCGAGCAAACGCGTTTACGTTTAGAAAAAGCAGGTTATCGTTGTGTTAATCAAGTCAGAGAACATGGCGAATTCGCGGTGCGTGGCTCCATCATGGATTTATTTCCCATGGGCAGCCATCTTCCTTATCGTATCGATTTATTTAGTGATGAAATAGATTCAATTCGTACCTTTTCGCCTGAAACACAGCGCACTCTCGAAAAACAAGAAAAAATAGAATTATTACCTGCAAAAGAATTCCCGCTGACAGACGATGCGATCGAATTATTTCGTCAACAATGGCGCAGTCAATTTAGCGGCAATCCACTGAATTGTCCTTTGTACCAAGATATTAGTGAAGGGATTTGTACACCAGGCATCGAATACTACTTGCCGTTATTTTTTGATAAAACCGCGACGTTATTCGATTATTTAAAAGAAGACACCTTGATTATCAATGTGGGCGATACCCATAAAAAAGCGCAAGAATTTTGGCATGAAATTAATTCCCGATTTGAACAACGCGCGAATGATGTGACTCGACCTCTATTAGCGCCGCAGCAATTATTTATTCCAACAGAAGATATTTTTTATCATATATCGCAGCGTTCTAATATTCGCGTGCAAACCCATCTCATCAGTGACATGGATGAGACTAACGCATTTCACTTTCAAACAGAACAGCCGCAACATTTTGCTGTCGATCATAAATCAAAACAGCCACTCGAATCATTAGAAAAATTTCTCAGTGTTTATTCTGGGCGTGTGCTTTTTTGTGCTGAAACCACAGGACGACGTGAAGTTCTTTTATCCTTATTCAACAGCATACAATTTCATCCAAAACTATATCTTTCATGGCATGAATTTGTAAACGATGATGCAGCGTATGGCATCACGGTTGCGCCCCTCGATCAAGGCATGTGTCTTAACGAACCCAAGATTAATTTAATTGCCGAAACACAATTGTTTGGCACACGCATCATGCAGCGTCGACGACGCAAAGAAACGGTGCAAGATTCGGATGCGATCATTAAAGATCTCACCGAATTGCAAGTAGGTGCTCCCATTGTTCATCTTGATCATGGCGTGGGTCGTTATCTTGGTTTACAAACATTAAATGTAGGCGAACAACTCACGGAATTTTTATGCATTGAATATTCCGGCGGTGACAAGCTCTATGTGCCTGTTGCATCGTTGCATTTAATTAGTCGTTACAGTGGTGTGGATCCAGAGCATGCGCCACTTCATAAATTAGGCACAGAACAATGGCAACGCGCAAAACGCAAAGCAGCAGAACAATTGCGTGATGTTGCCGCTGAATTATTAGAAATTTATGCTAAACGTGAAACCGCATTGGGTTATGCGTGTAAACAACTCGATGGGCAATATGCTGCATTTGTAGATGCATTTCCGTTTGAAGAAACACCGGATCAACAACAAGCGATTGAGCGTGTTATTAAAGACATGAGTTTAGAAAAACCAATGGATCGCCTGATCTGCGGCGATGTCGGTTTTGGTAAAACAGAAGTGGCGATGCGTGCTGCATTTATCGCTGTACAAAATAATAAACAAGTCGCTATTTTAGTTCCAACAACCTTGCTTGCTCAGCAACATTATCAAAATTTTCAAGACCGTTTTGCAGATTGGCCCATTCAAGTTGAGATGTTGTCACGTTTCCGCTCCGCGAAAGAACAAGCTCGCGCAATCGAACAGTTAGCACTCGGAAAAATTGACATTATCATTGGCACACACAAACTGCTACAAGAAACCATTCAATTTAAATCACTGGGTTTACTGGTGATTGATGAAGAACATCGTTTTGGTGTGAAACAAAAAGAACGATTAAAATCATTGCGGCTTAACGTGGATATTTTGACATTGACGGCAACCCCTATTCCACGCACATTAAACATGGCCTTTTCAGGCATTCGTGATCTTTCGATTATCGCAACACCGCCTGCACGACGATTATCAGTCAAAACATTTGTGCAAGAATATCAAGATCCCATTGTGCAAGAAGCGGTGTCACGTGAAATCATGCGTGGCGGTCAAGTGTATTTTTTACATAATGATGTGGCTACCATTGAAAAAATGGCGCGCGATCTTGAAAAATTAATTCCCGAAGCACGCATTGGCATTGCGCATGGCCAAATGCGTGAGCGTGATCTTGAGTCAGTGATGTCTGATTTTTATCATCGCCGTTTTAATCTTTTGATTTGCACAACCATTATTGAAAGTGGTATTGACGTGCCATCGGCTAATACCATCATTATTCATCGTGCGGATAAATTTGGGTTAGCGCAGCTGCATCAATTGCGCGGTCGTGTTGGACGTTCGCATCACCAAGCTTACGCGTATTTATTAATTCCTTCTTTTAAAACCATTACATCTGATGCAACTAAACGTTTAGATGCGATTGCGACTTTAGAAGATTTAGGTGTTGGTTTTACTCTCGCAACCCATGACTTAGAAATTCGCGGTGCAGGCGAGCTGTTAGGTGAAGGTCAAAGTGGTAATATGCAGGCGATTGGATTTACCTTGTATATGGATTTATTGTCGCGCACAGTTGACGCCTTTAAAGCAGGCAAAGAACCTGATTTAGAAAATTTAGTTCCTGAAAGCACTGAAATTGATTTACAAATTCCTGCATTGATTCCAGATCAGTACTTAGCAGATGTACAACTTCGTTTGCAGTGTTACAAACGCATTGCGAGCAGCAAAACAGAAAGAGAATTGGATGAAATCCAAGTCGACATGATTGACCGTTTTGGATTATTGCCAGAGCCTACAAAAAATTTGTTTGCGCTCTCTTCTCTCAAACAACTTGCTGAGAAATTAGGTATTCGTAAAGTTGAAGCCAACAGCAAAGGCGGAAAAATTGAGTTCAATCACACGCCCAACATTGAACCGATTAAAATTATTCAACTTATTCAAAAACAATCGTCCTATTTCAGACTGGATGGACCTACACGATTGCGTTTTAACCTGGATGTGCATGAGAGAAATGATCGAATTAAATTGGTTGAAAATATCTTAAATAAATTTTTATGATAAATTGTGCCGGGCTAGCAGGCCGGGCTACGTCTGGGAAAAGTTAGTTAAGTGTTTGATTGTACTATGTTTTTTTATTTTTAGCGTAGCGATGAGATTAGGGACAACCTAACTTTAAGTTTGCGTTAAGCATCATCATTTATACTTATTACATGAAAAGCCGCGAATTAAAGCCCTTTGAACCAGCCCAATATTATCAAGTACATCGAAGCAATACGACCGATAAAGGATTTGGTGTCAAACTGCTACCTGAAGCGATAGACTGGATAGCGCACCATTATGCGCAAAAATTCAAAACAAAAATTTCAACTGATATAGAAATGCGGGATTTTTTAAAAAAAATTCAGCAAGACGAAGATATTAAACAAAGAAGCAAAAGACCATACCATCTACAAAAATCAAGACTTAACGCTATTTCGAACTCGATATCATGGTGTTATTCCAGGATTACCAAATCATGAAGAAGGATCAATGTATTTAATAATGAAAGGCTGGAAATATGCGAATTTGATTGAAATACAATTTTATATGAATCAAATTAAAGCGCTTGTGCCTGAATGGACGGATAAACAACAGGAAGATTTTTTTAAGGATGCAAAAACACATCTTAAGTTACAACCTAAAATTGATGCAAGAGCAGGATTATTAGAGTTTGCAGAGACGTATTTAAACCTGATTAATGAACCGAAATTAAATCCATCGCCATCGCTTACTCCTATTTAATTTATGAATCTTTCGATTTTGCAGCAGCTGCAGACTCCAAGTGAATTTTATAAAAAAAACGATGAATAATAGGCGCAAAAATGAGTGCTACAATTGCAATGAATACTAATCCACTGAATAAAGCATACAATCCTGCAAATAACTTTCCTGAAAACGTAGTCAATGGTACTAAAGGACCCATGCCAGATAAAATCATCGACGCATTAGCAAAAGAATCAATCCAGGACATTTTTTCAAATATATGATAACCCAGCATGCCGATATACAACGCAATAGCGATAAAAAATAGGCCAAAAAAAATGTTACGTGCTAAGTGAGCAATAAATCTTGATTGATGCAACTGTTTTGATTCATCCTTTTTTTTCATACTTCAACTCCTTTTGATTCAGCAACTTCCTCCTTTGAAAAAGGAGGATTGAGGAGGATTTATATAAATCCCTCCCAACCTCCCTTTTTCAAAGGGAGGGATTCTTGGGTTAGTTACACATTAATTTTCTACAATAAACCCACCCGATTGTAGCTTGAATAAATGTGCATAAATACCATTTTGAAAAATCAATTCAGCATGCGAACCTTCTTCCACAATCTGTCCTTCATCAAATACTAAAATACGATCCGCATCCAGAATGGTCGATAAACGGTGCGCAATCATGATTGATGTACGACCATGCGTTAATGTATGTAATGCACTTTGTATGGCGCGTTCACTGACTGAATCCAGCGAACTCGTAGCCTCGTCTAAAATTAAAATAGGACGATCCGCCAATATCGCGCGCGCGATCGCAATACGTTGACGCTCTCCACCTGATAATTTAATACCGCGTTCTCCGACTAACGTATCGTATTGTTCAGGCTGATTCATAATGAATTCTTCGATATACGCTTTTTTAGCCGCTTCTTTTATTTCAGCCATGGTCGCTGATGGTTTGGCATAACCAATATTTTCGGCCAAAGATCGATGAAACAGTATCGGCTCTTGCGGCACCAACGCAATAGCACTTCGCAGTGATTGACGCGAATAGTGTGTAATATCTTGATCATCTATCAGGAGACGCCCATGTTGCATCGGATACAAACATTGAATTAAACGCACAAAACTCGTTTTTCCCCCGCCTGAATGACCGACTAAAGCAATACGCTCGCCTGGATCTATTTCAACAGAAAGATTGTTAAAAATAGGCGTTTTTTTATTGGGATAAGTAAAGTGTATTTGATCAAAAATAATTTTGCCTCGATCAATGTGAAGGTCGGGGAGAGTATGCGCATTTTGAACTTCCGGTTTTTCGCGTAATAATCGAATGATTGCATGTAAATCATAAGAAGACGTTAATAAATTTTTAATATTTTCGCCGACATCGCGAATATAACTTTGCATAATCGTATAAGCAAATGCTAAATAAGCCATACTTTCAACACTGGCTAATCCGTGAAAATAATACCAAACACCCCCACCCATCAACAGTGTCAACATACCCGCCAGCAAAATTCGCTGGATAAAAAAAGCCAAATTACTTAACTGATAAGCACGCAGATTTTTTATGCGCACGTCATCTGTTATATCTAAAAACCGTGACACTTCATGATGTTCTTTTGCATACGATTTTGTTGTGGCAATACCGCTGATACTATCCGCTAAATTTGCATTAAAATGATCTTGTGCTTCTGCATAAATACCTTGCGCAGGTCCTGAGATATAAAATACCAAATAGGCGCTGATCAGGATAAAAATAATAAAATAAATAATCAGCAACAAAGCTAACATTGGAAACTGGAACGCTAAAAAAATAAGACTACTGATTAAAATAATCATCGTTGAAAAAATACGTAATATAATCTGATCTTCAAAGACTTCGATTTTTTGCCGTGCACGATTGATTTTAGAAACAATACCGCCCGTAAAGGTGTTTGCAAAAAATGTTTCGGGTAGCGTATAGATATGTGCGAATACATCATCGAGGAGTGATTTAAATAATGTTGTTTCAAATGCATTATAAATAATATAACAACTCGAAAATAATAGCGTTTGAATTAAATAAACTATCAGAAAAATACTTAAAAAATGCAGAATAGTACTTTTATCTTGTTGTTCCCGTATAGCGCCTATTAAATCAGACAGTGCATTAGGTAAATACGTTTCAAGAATAGCGGCGGCAAAAACAATCGCCATAATCAAAACGAACATTTTAGGCTGCTTGAACCAATAATGAGCGGCAAATGATAGGACATCTGAAAAAGAGAGTTTGTTTCTAGAAGAGTGATTCATGAGACGGATCCTGCAAAGTGGCAAGCTATTGTATCAATTTAAATGTATTTGTGTAAAATTTATTATTATTGAGGATTGCTTGGTTTTTGTTTCTACTGTAAATAATAGGATGTAGGGAACCTAGCAACCCAAGGGAAATAACCCATGTTCAAACTCCAAGAAAATAACACAACTGTCTACACCGAAGTGCTTGCCGGTCTGACCACGTTTTTGGCCATGTCTTATATTATTTTTGTTAATCCGTCGATTTTATCTAAAACCGGCATGGATGCAGGTGCAGTCTTTGTTGCAACCTGTCTGGCTGCGGCATTCGGTTCTGCCCTCATGGGATTGCTGGCCAATTACCCTATCGCTCTTGCGCCTGGGATGGGCTTGAATGCCTATTTTACTTATAGCGTAGTGCTAGGGTTTGGTCATAGTTGGCAGGTTGCGCTGGGTGCGGTATTCATTTCGGGTATTATTTTTCTTTTTTTGAGTGTGTTGCCTATACGCGAATATTTAATCAATCGTATTCCAAAATCATTGAAAGTAGGAATTGCGGCCGGTATTGGCTTATTTCTCTGCATTATCGGTTTTAAAAGTGCGGGCATTATTACGGGCAGCAGTGCAACATTGGTGACACTGGGTGATTTACATCAGCCGACGACTTTATTGGCCATTCTAGGTTTTTTTATGATGATAGGTTTAGATGCGATGGGCGTGATGGGCTCGGTCATTATTAGTATTTTAGCGGTGACGGCAATCAGTATTTTTTGTGGATTTAGTCAATTTATCGGGATTTTTTCTATGCCGCCTAGTTTAATGCCTACCTTGTTGCAAATGGATGTGAAGGGTGCATTCAGTTTAGGTTTGATCACCATTGTTTTTGCATTTTTATTAGTTGATTTATTTGATAACACCGGCACATTAATTGCTATTGCATACCGAGCCGGTCTCATTGATAAAAGTGGCAAATTACCGCGTATTAATCGAGTTTTATTAACTGATAGCACGGCTGCCATCGTCGGTTCACTGTTGGGTACATCGACGACAACCAGTTATGTGGAAAGCTCTATCGGTGTCAAAGAAGGTGGTCGGACGGGTTTGATGGCCATTGTGGTGGCTTTTCTCTTTTTGTGCGCACTCTTTTTTTCGCCTTTAGCAAAATCGATCCCCAGTTTTGCGACGGCACCCGCTTTAATCTATGTGGCGTGTCTCATGTCATCTGCGTTTAAGGAAATTGAATGGGATGATATGACAGAGTATGTCCCTGCGTTGATTACCGCAATTTCCATGCCTTTGACCTATTCTATCGCTGAAGGTATTTCATTTGGGTTTATTAGTTATGTCGTGATAAAAACCCTGAGTGGGCGTTATCGCGATCTTAATTGGGCTTTGGTTATTTTAGCGATGGCATTTATTTTAAAATATGCGTTTCTCGGTCATTCTCGGTCATTAAAATTGACGTACCAAATCCATTATTGTATAATTTAAACCCAATAATGCGGTTTTAAATGAATCATACACTATGCAAAGAGCATCGATGCCAGAAGTGCCAGAATTCGATATTGACGATTTTTTTGCTCAATCGACCTCTCAAGAAGCACATACGTTTGAATTGAAAATACCCCGGCTACTCTTACGTTTTCA
>Ga0207068_1188_pt2 | contig 15591 bp, 15 predicted proteins | sample Alteio_BWMinCont_23_FD_153475 | JGI IMG/M metagenome (GOLD analysis project Ga0207068, IMG submission 153475) | Enriched cells from forest soil in Barre Woods Harvard Forest LTER site, Petersham, Massachusetts, United States -... | ecosystem: Environmental > Terrestrial > Soil > Temperate forest >... | reverse complement strand
CAGCGTCAGCAGCAGCAGGCACACGCCCACCACCCAATTCAGTTCTCGCGGGGGACGGTACGCGCCGCGATAGAACACCTTGGCCATGTGGGCAAAGACCAGAAACACCATGGCGTGCGCCGACCAGCGATGTAGATTCCGCAACAAGACGCCCGACGACACCACAAATTGCAGGTCTTTCATGTCCGCGTAGCCCTGTGGTATCGAGGGATGGTAATAGAGCATCAGCAGGACGCCGGTGATCAATTGAATGGTGAACGTGCCCAGGGTGAGCGCTCCCAGGTACCAAGTGAGCCGAAATCCAAGTTGGGACTCATGCACTCTGGCGGCAAAGATCTCCTTGAACTCCTCGCGCCACCGGGCGAGCACATGAATGGGATTTCTGAATGCGCGTCCTGCGGACTGGTCCACTGGCTCCTCCATGGTCATGCGCGAACGTATTCGTTGTGAGGCGGTACGGTGACTGAGCGGTCAACCATCAGGCTCCCATCATCGGTAGTCCACATCTTCAACCATGGCAGAGAGCGAGGTGCGGGTCCGGAAATGACGCTACCATCCCGCTGGAAGACGCTTCCGTGGCAGGGACAAGCAATGACGCCACTCTCCGGCTTCCACACAGACAGGCAACCCAGGTGAGTGCAGACCGCGCTCAACGCGTAGAAACCTTCCGGCTGGCGAACCACAAAAATACCGAAGCGTGGATCCAGCGTCACCGAGTCATCGGGATAATGTTCCGGCTTGCCCGCGTTCACGATGGGTGAGGGCTCGTAAAGAACGCTGGGGGCAAGATATTGAATACCGAACACGCACCCGCCGATCCCGGCCATCGCCAGCGAGCCTGCCCCCAATTTGACGAAGAATTGGCGGCGATTTAGGTCTGGGGATTCGCCGGGCTGTTCCGCTTCTTGCTTTTCTTCGGCCATGGTCTCCTCAATGGAACAATGCAGTGGCGCATCATCGCCGTCCTGGAAGACTGCTATTTCGATAACGCAAAGTCGGCCTTGGTTGGGCCCGAAACAGTGACTGGCTTGGACTGCTGTTTCATGCCTTCGTGCCAAACGGTCACGTTGTGTGCGCCGTCAGGAACGTTTTGGATTGTGTATTCGCCGTTCGTGTCTGTTGTGGCGTAGTGCGAAGTTGGCACTACCACGATGTATGCCGACATGTCCGGATGCACATTACACAACAGCGGTACCACGCCCGGGTTGTCAAACTTGAAGCTTCGCTTTTCTCCCTTGGGCCACGTGCCCATGTTGCGTCCCAGCTTCTTGTTGCCGCTGATCGCGATCCAGAAAACGTTGTGCTGCACGTTGTCGCTGTTCAGAAAGTCCACCGTAGAGCCCACCGCCGCAACCATAATGTGGGGTACAAACAGCAATCCTTTCTGGTCCATAACGAGCGGTTTGGCCGGCGGTTCCGTTTTGGCCGAAGTATCATCCACCCAAACCACGCTTCCAGCTCCGCCTGATATTTTTCCGCTGACCGTTCCTGCCAGGGCCAGTTGCATACTCACAAACGCGGCCACTAATAGAGTGACCAAGAACTTGATCTTCATGATTCCCCCTTTTTTCTAGATTACTAAAAGACCCATTCCAGTCCAGCCACGGCCGCGTTGGTGCGGAATGGCTGAACGGCCACCGGCAATCCGGTAATCGGATTGGTGACTACGGTGACGAATTGCTGCGGGCGAATCTGGTATTCGAATGACGCCTTGATGTTGGCGTGAATCAAGAACTGCACGCCCGGTGTAAAGCGGTCGCGGGTGGACCGGAACGGCAGGACGAACGGCGTGGACGTGCTTTGCGCCAGGCCGTTGATGCGGTCTTCACCGGAGTTGACCGCGTCCCACCTCATGATGGCCATTACCCAAGGCAGCACCAAGTAGTCGGTCTGGATGAATCCGCCACTGAAACTTGCGGGCGCACCGTGGACAAAGCCAACCGGCACGGGTGAAGTGCCGGTAATCGGCAACGGGATCAGCGTGCCGGTAATGTCCACCGGCAGCTGGTTGGTGTCATGACCATACATGAACAGACCGTAGACATTGAAAGTCCGATAGTTGAAGCTGAAGTCGGCGCCGGCGCGATAAAAGGGCTCGCGGACCGCGAGCACATCAGGTGTGCCTCCCAAGTCCGTTCCACTGAAACGCTGAACCGAACGGCCGTAAAAATAGAAGGTCCCCAGATTGAGATACGTATGATCACGCGGGCCGGAAGCTCCCGCCGCCTGGATGGCATTCCGGCTGGCCTGATCTTTTTCCAGATTAAAGCGGTACGAGACGCGCCCGTAGAGGTCTTTGAAGTTCGAGTCTGAGGCGAATCCGACCCCGCCGTTGGAGCTGCCCGTGGGAGATGGAACAAACGGGCTGGTGTTCGCGCCCTGATCCACGCCGCTCGTGTTTTGGTCCACGATAGCCAGCGAGTAGTGATAGCCGCCATACGTGTGGCCGCCACTGAACTCCACGCCATTTGCGCCGTTGGCAAGCGTGAACTGGTTATTGACATTTTGCTGGCCGAATCCGGGCGCAACAATGCCAATGTTGGCTTGCGAGTAGATATCGTAAGGGCTGATGTTGATGCTGCGCGCCTGGGTAAAGGGAAGGTCCAATTCAAAGCGTCCCACGCGCAACGCCAAAGAATCCTTTGGCAGCTTAAACAGGCGCCCGAACCCGACAAACTTCAGATAGCCGTCACCCAATCCTCCGTTGGCGTTCTCGTTCGCGACGCTGATGTCGTCATCTACCCAGAAAGCGATATCGTCGCCAAAATCACCGGCAGTGAAAATGCTGAAAAATCCAGTGGAGAAATCGGCCTTGGGAATAAATGGCGGCACGGTCCCCGGCGGAACGAGTGAAGCAAAATTCCCCCGGTTGCCGCTCGTCTGCTGGAAGTACGTGTTCATGCGCAGCCCGATGGGCGCTATTCCTGGAATGCTGCCCGGCCAGATACTGTGCGGGAAATTTTCTTTCTGCGCCGGCGCTCCCAGCATGGTCGGCGGGATTTTCAGGAACGAATCGTTGTCGGTCGGAAACTTGAAGCCCGCGTCCTTAAACGCCTTTCCAAAGTCGTTTAACTTGGGAAAATCCATGTGGCAAGTGGCGCAGGAAGTTTGGTATTGCCGCGAAAAGGCAGGAATAGCGTGGCTGACCGCAGGATAATGCACGATACAGGTAAACACTACAGAAAGTAATCCAAACTTCATCCCGAGTGAAATCGTTTTCATTTCAACTCCTTGCGTACCGCTCTTTTGTGAAGTCACATTCAGCTGGTGACGACTTCCACGCATAGTATGGATCAGCGCAGACGTTGGCTGTGATGCGCGTCACACTTGTGCTTCCACAGCGCCCCATTATATATACAGAGAGAACCTGGTGCGGCGCCAGTTTTGAGGCGATCAGGCGGTGTCCTAACCAGGGGGATTAAAGCCCGCGATTTTATTGGACCTGTTCGGCTTCTAGCCAGGCCGCAGCTCGGTCTTCACTCGTCCTCGGTGCCGCTAGTTTGATTGCCCTCTTCATCCCCGCGAATCAATCCAAAGTTCTTTAGCTTGTAACGCAGGGCGACCCGGCTGATGTCCAGCAACTTGGCGGCGTGGGTTTGGTTGCTCTTGGATTGGCGCATGGCCAGCTCGAACAAGGGCGCTCCAATTTCCTATAGCCGGGCCAACAACACCTGCCTGTTGACCTGCCACCAAGCTGTCCACAACGCTGATGGCTCAATCACCAGCGCCGGCGCCCCAAAGATGGTCCAGCCGAAGAAACCAAAATAGAATGAAGCCCACGCTGGAGCCCCAGAACCGTTCAGGGTCGAAAAAACAATTTTCATGAGCTTTCGCAGGCCAACGCCCCGGAAGGAAAACTTGAGGAATCAGGGGGCGTGCAGCAGATGTTGGCCTTGTCGTCACGGTCGGTAAACTGAACGCTCTGTCATCAAGGAGCATCGGTAATGGTGCTCAGACCCGAAGCGCTTAAGCAACTTGCCATCTGAAGAGTCCCCCTGAAAATTCTCTTTGTCTTGTGCGGGTGATGCTTTTTCACGCGTGACCGTGGTCACAGCAGGCGCGAGTGGTAAGATCGAAAATCGGGAATGGAGGCAACTATGCAATTGCGGAAGCGCTATATTCGGCTGCAAAACCTTGCGAAGTATATAGAGTCGATCCAAGAAAAGTAACCCTCCAGCACAGGCGTGTGCTGAGCAAGAGAAGCAAATGATTCGCGTGCTCATCAAGAATTGGTGGTTGCTGGCTTTGCGCGCTGCGTTTGCGCTGTTGTTTGCCGTGCTTGCTTTCTCTTTGCGCGGCGCCGCGGACTCATTCCTGCTCGGTGCGTTTGCGATGGCCAACCTGGTCGTGATATTTGGATTGCTGGCCTTCGTCGCGGGCCTGTGCACCATGGCCGCCGGCGTATGGGACGCTGAACCGGACAAATGGTGGCTGTTCTTCGTGGATGGCCTGGGCCTCTGCGCCGCCGGCATACTCACGATTATGGCCAAGAACCTAACTCTTACGGCGCTGACTCACATTATTGCCGGCTGGGCCGTGGCCATGGGGATTCTGGAGATGGCCATCGCCGTGAAGGTTCGCCGCCACATTCGCGCTGAATGGCTTCTGCTCATGGCTGGATCGGCTTCCATTGGTTTCGGATTGGGGTTCATCTTCACCTGGAGCGGAGACGTGCGATCCGCGCTCGCCTGGCTCGGCGCGTATGCCGCTTTTAGCGCATTCTGTATGGCAGGGCTGGCGCTCCGGCTGCGAAGCCTTCGCGCATCAGTCCATCATCTTGGGAAGACGGAATAAATTGATCTCGCTACGGCCAAATCTTATGCGCTGACGATGCTATGCCGGATTTGGGAGGAGTGGAAATGAATGCACAATGGCAACCGATAGCGAGCGAAGAGGCCCTCCAGGTTTCTCTTTCCGGATATGACCTCGTCAATTCTCCCCGTCTCAACAAGGGAACTGCTTTCTCCGATCATGAACGCGACGTATTTCATTTGCACGGTTTGCTGCCACCGCATGTGGGGACTCTTGATGAACAGGTTGAACGCCGGATGCAGGCCCTGGCGGGACAGCCGAGTCCCTTCCATAAATACAGCGTTCTCCGCGACCTGCAGGATACGAACGAGACGCTGTTCTATGCGCTTGTGCTCCGCAATATTGAAGAGATGCTGCCTCTGGTGTACACGCCAACCGTAGGTGAGGGCTGCCAGCGCTTCAGTGAAATATGGAGAAAGCCGCAGGGTTTGTTTCTCAGTTATCCCAATAAAGATCGTATCGATGAGATTCTGAGTTATTCCCGCTACGATGATGTGAAGTGCATCGTGGTCAGCGATGGCGAACGAATCCTGGGGCTCGGCGATCAGGGTGCGGGAGGCATGGGTATCCCAATCGGAAAGATGGCCCTTTACACTGCGCTCGGTGGGATTCATCCGGAGCATTGTCTTCCGATTCTCCTTGACGTGGGGACGGACAACGAAGAGAGGTTGAAGAGTCCAATCTACATCGGATGGAGGCACCATCGAGTCCGCGGCGACGAGTACGACGCTTTCGTAGATGTTTTTGTGAACAGCGTAAAGAAACGCTGGCCTCACATTCTGTTGCACTGGGAAGACTTTGCCGGCTCGAACGCTGCTCGGCTTCTGGCCCGCTACAAAGACCAACTATGCACCTTCAACGACGATATTCAAGGCACCGCCGCTGTAGCAACCGCAACGTTGATGTCCGCGATTAACGTAACGGGCATGTCACTGGAGCAGCAGAAGATCGTGGTCGTCGGCTTCGGAAGTGCGGGTATAGGCATAACCGACCTTTTGGTGCGGTTCATGCAGGACAAAGGCATCACGGAAGAGGAAGCCCGCAATCGCTTCTATGCCATCGATCGCTACGGACTTGTTACGGTGAATGGCAAGGACGTGCGGCCCGAGCAGCGACTCTATGCGCGCAAAGAGCAGGAAGTCCAGTCTTGGAGACAGTCGAATGGAGAGGTCACGCTGCTGGATGTGGTTCACCATGCCAGGCCTTCGGTCCTCATCGGAGTGTCCGGTCAACCGGGAGCGTTCACCGAACAGGCAGTACGTGAAATGGCGAAACATACGATTCGCCCCGTCATCTTTCCGCTCTCGAACCCTACCTCGCGCAGCGAAGCGACTGCTCAAGATCTGATGGACTGGACGGAAGGAAGGGCATTGATTGGCACCGGTAGTCCGTTCGAACCGGTGAATGTCGCTGGGAAAAAAGTTCAGATCACCCAGATCAATAACTCGTACATATTCCCTGGGCTCGCTCTTGGAATCCTTGCCTCCAAGGCCAAACGCGTCACCGATACGATGATCAAGGCCGCTGCTGAGGAATTGATACGTCACCTACCCACCCGTAGGGACAAGCAGGCAAACCTCCTTCCGCCACTTTCAGAGGCGCGTCAGCTCGGTCGCTCCATCGGGCAGGCCGTGGGAAGACAGGCCATCCAAGATGGGCAGGCGCAGGTGGCCGGCGAAAATGGCCTGAACGTTGAACTCCAAGCGAATATTTGGGAACCAGTATACGTACCGTACAAACGAAAACAGTAGGCCCCTCGGCAAAATGTCGATCGCACGAACTGTGTAATTGTTCTTTTTTCACCAAGTCCTCCAAATTGGGGCTACAATACAGGCGTCCGCACCCTAACAAGGACAAACAGGCGGTATCGGCCTTGTTGCCGAACTGCACTGGAGGCAAAATGAGTATCACGTCGTTCCATGCCGAACGGGGCTTTCCAAACCGTTCCAGAGTCACCATTCTAACAATTCAAGAAAAGAAGCAGAGGCAGGAGCCCGTGACCTGCCTGACCGCCTACGACTATGCCACCAGCCGCCTTGTGGATGAAGCCGGGATTGACATGATCCTGGTGGGCGATTCGCTGGCCCAAGTCGTGCTTGGCTACGAGAACACCCTGCCGGTCACCATGGACGAGATGCTGCACCACACGCGGGCCGTGCGCCGGGCAGTGAAGTCCGCGCTGCTGATCGCGGACATGCCCTTTGCTTCGTATCACGCCGACCCTAAAGACGCCGTGAGCAATGCGCTGCGCTTTGTAAAGGAAGCCGGCGCGGAGGCGGTAAAACTGGAAGGCGGAGAAAAGCGTGTGGATCTGGTGCGGCGCGTGCTCGATGCCGAAATTCCCGTGATGGGCCACATTGGTTTGACGCCGCAATCGCTGCACGCAATGGGCGGATTGAAAGTACAAGGCAACGACCTGGGCGGGATCGAACGCCTGATGAAAGACGCCATTGCTCTGGACCGCGCAGGCGTGTTCAGTATTGTGCTGGAAGGCTTGCCGCGCGAAGTGGCGGCGATGATTACCCAGGAAGTTTCCGCCGCTACCATCGGGATTGGCGCAGGGCCTGGATGCGATGGCCAGGTGCTGGTGTTCCACGACATTGTGAACCTGGCTTTTACGCCGCCAGCAAAGTTTGTCCGGCGCTATGGCGATGCCGCGGACTTGATCAGCAAAGCCGTGCAACAATTCCGCGCGGACGTGGAGTCACACAGCTATCCCAGCGACCAGGAGTCGTATCATCTGCCCAAAGAAGTAAGGGAAGAGTTGGACGCGCTGTTACAGCGGAAGCAGATGAGGAAGACAGCGGTTGGGAAATAGCAAAATAAGCAATTAGCCAAACCGGTTGTTGCTGCCGTGGCATTGGCCGGCTGATTCCTGGTACTGGTTTTCGAGCGAATACTCATACTAATTGCTAATTGCCATTTACTAGTCTGAATTCATGCTGACCATTCGCTCCGTTACACAACTTACGGGCATCAGCAAGCAGGTTCGTGCGGCGGGCCGGCGTATTGGTTTTGTGCCCACCATGGGCGCGCTGCATCCAGGGCACATTTCGCTGGTCCGCGCGGCGCGCGCGCAAGCGGACATCGTAATTGTTTCAATCTTCGTCAACCCCGCTCAATTTGGCCCGAACGAGGATTTTTCCCGATACCCGCGGACAGTGGAAGCGGACTGCGAACTGCTCGCGGCGGAGCAAGTAGACTACGTCTTCACGCCATCAGTGGACGAGATGTATCCGCAAGGGGCGAGCACCTGGGTCGATGTGCAAGGGATTAGCGACAGGCTTGACGGGCGCTCGCGTCCGGGACATTTTCGCGGTGTGAGCACCGTGGTCTCCAAGCTGTTTAACATCGCACAGCCCGATCTGGCGTTTTTTGGGCAGAAAGACGCCGCACAGCTGGCCATTATCCGCAAGATGGTGCGCGATTTGCGCTTTGATGTGGAGATCGTGGCGTGCCCGATCGTGCGCGAGCCCGATGGGCTGGCCATGAGCTCCCGCAATGTCTATCTCAACCCGCAACAGCGCGCGCAAGCAACGGTCCTGCATCGCTCGTTGCTGCGTGTGCTGGCGCTTACGGACCAGGGTGAGAGGAAGGCGGACAAATTGATTGCCGCGGCAAAGAAGGTTGTTGCGGAAGAATCTTCCGTAAGGCTCGATTATTTTGACATCGTCGATGGCGATACGTTGGAGCCGTTGCCGGACACAGCGGCGGGGGCATTGGCCGCAGTGGCGGCGCATGTGGGTGAAACGCGGCTGATTGACAACATTGTGTTGGCTGGAAAATCAGCTACTGATCCGCACCGAGATAAACTGGTTTCCTGCCATCACGTAACGTAACGGCATTTCTTTCGCCTTGGCAATGCCAATACGGCGCGTGACCAGGATCTTGGCAGCCTTGAATCCGTCATCCAGAACCTGCAGGTCGGATTTTAATGCAACCATATCTTTGCCATTGTCTCGGGCGCGCGTGATGTCGAAAGACTGGCATAAGCGCCCAGGCCCGGCCGTCAGCTTTCGCAGATCACGGACAGCATTGAAGTTCAGGTTCTTCAGGCCGCGAACTTGGACCATTTCTTCGCTGCCCGCGACAGGCTCCAGAGCGCGGACCAGGATGCTCCCGGCATCGCCTGCCTTCATGCATGAAACATTCAAGCAGTAGTGAAGGCCGTAGATGAAATAGACGTAAGCGCGCCCCGGCGGTCCGAATAAAACGCTGTTGCGCTCCGTGCACCCCGCGACGGCATGCGCGGCCAGGTCACCCGCGCCCAGATAGGCTTCAACTTCGACAATGCGGCCAGCCCGTATTTTGCGTCTGTGCCGGCGGACAACGATTTTTCCCAAGAGTTCTGGGCAGACTTCTCGCGGGTCACGATCAAAGAAAGACCGGCGGAGGAGCTTTGCACGCTGCATGGAAAAAGGACGCGGTTGGTCAGCTTTGGCAATCACGGCGATCTTTGATCTTTGTCTTGAGTTATGTGTCCGTTCGCGGCACGGGGGTAATTCTGGCAATCTCTATTTCAGCGCTCCCAGTGCCGCCGCGGCGTGCTCGTCCGGCTTGAGTCCGGTGAGAATTACTGTAATCTTGCCGTCTGGACTGATGACAAATGTCGTCCGTTCAATCCCCATGTACTTCCTGCCGTACATGCTTTTTTCTTTGAGGACGTCAAACTTTTTGGCGGCTTCTTTGTCGACGTCAGCCAGGAGAGAATATGGCAGACCATATTTTTCCTTGAATTTCTTCTGGGCAGAGGGCTTGTCCGGCGAAATGCCCAGCACAATCGCTCCGGACTTCTGAATCTTCTGAAATGCGTCGCGGAACCCGCACGCCTCAAGAGTTCAACCCGAAGTATTGGCTTTGGGATAAAAAAACAAGACCACGTTCTTGCCGCGATAGTCGTTGAGGGAGACAGTCTTGCCATCTTCATTGGCAAGAGTGATCTCCGGAGCCTTATCATTAACGTGCATGCAATTCACCCGCTTTTTTGACCACTCGCATTTATATCGCACCAGGCGCTTTCAAGCCAGCATGGGTTTCATGCTCGGCTGCGCGCTGGCGCTTTCACTGATGGCACAGCTGCACCGCAACGCACACAAGTTGCGGGCGACTGCTGTGCTGGAAATCATCACGGATGCCAGCGGAAAGAAGCTCACTCGCCTGACGCCTGTCACCATCCTGGCCAACGGCCGGTTTCAAGATGCAAGCATCTATGAAAGCAGGCCCCAGCCCATGGCCCTGAGCGGTGGAGTTGTGTATGAAGCGCAGAAGAGCGGCGTTCCGGTGGGCTATCTGACCATTACCACAACCCAGGAGAGCAACGGCATCTGGGTGGCAGGAGGAAACTGGCAGCTGCCGGCGAAACCCAAACCACCGGCTCCACCGGCTGCTGTTTCTTCCGGCGCGGCTCAATCCGATGGCGACCGGCCGGTCCTGCACCGCAGGGAGAGTGGATCGAGCCAAGCCCCCAGCGCGAATCCTTCCGAGCCGCCTTCCCCTTCTGGTGCTGGCAGCCAGCCGGATGATGACCGGCCGATTATCCGGCGGCCCGCCAGCACGCAGCCCGATGCTTCCACTTCGGCCCCAGCCGCTCCCAGCCCGGGCGCGAATACTCCTGCACAGACGGCACAGCCCGAACAGGATCAAGATCCCAACCGTCCCACCTTGCGGCGCCATGGTACTACGGCGCACCAACAGCAAGAACAGGAAACCCGGCCGTTGCCTTCGCCCAGCGTTCAGCGCGCGGTTGACTCTGTAGCAGCGCAGCCTTCTGGTTTGGAGGTGCAGACCCTGGTCGCAGTCTCGGATGCGCAGCCCAGCGAAACCCGCTCTTACGAATTTACGTGGAAGCCGGGCGAGCAAAGTGAGATGGAGGCCAAGATAGAGAAACTAGCGCTGGAGCAATTTCCACGCGAAACGCCCGCGCTCACTCTAAGCTCCTTCAAGAATGTAGTCCTGCGGTCATTCGACCTCGACATGAGTAACGACGCGGTCATGGTACTGACAGCTGAACTTCCGGCTCCAACAAAAGTGCCGGCGCGGACAACCAGGCGCAAGGCCGCGCCCGCGCCAAGTGCATCTCCGGCGAAGCCGGTCACGCGCTACATTGGACTCATTGCGCGCATTGACATTGACGGCAACCCGGCCAAACTTATGACGAACATAACCGACTCCGCCCACCTGGATGTAGTTCCGCGCCTGGAGCTGATTGATGCCGTGGACGTGGACGGCGCCGGTCCCGCCGAGCTTCTGTTCCGTGAATACGGCTACAATGAAAGAGGTTACGTAATCTATGGCGTGAGCCACGGCACGGCGACCAAGATCTTTGAGGGCGCGACGCAGCCACTGAAGCTGGCGGAAACCATCTCGACGCTTCGGAAAAGAGAAATTTCAATTTGCGGGGCGGACATTCGTCCAGCAGCAAATTCATTTCAGGGTCGCGACCAGGCTGGAGCGGGCCTCCTCCAGAGCCGCGATAGCATCCTGCCGACTAACCCCGGGAAAATCGTCTAAGAATTCGCTCAGGGAGTGGCCATGCTCCAGGTAGTCAGTCAAAGACTTAAAGGGAACTCGCGTACCGCGGAAGACCGGTTCGCCGTTGAGGACAGCTGGATTCCTTACGATGATGCCCATAAGCAACCTCTCCTGATTTCCCCTGCCACTATTCTAAACCTGCCATGATCGCATTCGCGACTGTCAGGACGAACCGCCTACGCGATGACTTCCGAGGATCTCGTGGACCAGAATCACAGCCCCACCAACACCGTGATTGGCTCTAAAAATATCTTCTGGCCGGCTCGCATTGAAATTGGTACGTGTCAATTTGGCTCCTGGGCTGATAGTGCTGCAAGTTTCCGAAGTTCGTGCTGTTGGTCATCAGTCAAATACTTCTTCCCGAACATGAAAATGGTACCCCCGTCAGAAAGTATGAAGACGTATTTGTTGTCGCCCTTAAAGCAATACAGCAGGCCACCGCACGCGCCAACTGCGCAAATCTCCGATTACCTCGAATCCTTCCTCGTCTAGGTCGGCTTGAAACTTCTTGCCGGACAATCCAACGCCTCGATACGCGCGTCGGAAGTACCGCCCAGTAGCTATTTTGTAATAGAGAGTCTGAGACGCCACATGGTTCGTCTACTACGAGGAACCCCACCTATTCCTGCACCGCAGCTCGACGGGCCAACCAGTATACCGACTTATGCTGAAGAGCGTGCCGGCCGGCGTCGAAGTGACCGAAGCGCTCTGGTCGAAAGGCCTCGCTGATGCGTCTAAACTGGGCGTGATTATGAAGTGGAACTCCTTGACTGCGTGGTGTCTAACCTCTTGCTCGGTCAGGCAAAGCCGTTCCGCGTGCCCCCTGGTTTAACGGAATCAGCGCCTGGAGCCTTTCAGCATCACATCTCCGGCACAGGGTATCGGGAATCACCAACAAAGCCGAAGAAGCCCTGGGGACGTATCTGGTTGGTAGCTGTTGCGAATTCCGCCATTTCGCCAACCGGCCGGTTACGAGTGCAACCACCTGTTTACAATAGTTCTCGCACTGGCCAAATCGCACTGGAGACGCTGGAGACGTAGATCGGGTCTGCCTCCTAGGGATACCGTGCTATCCTCATCCTCCGTATGAACAAAATGCCGGTTCCGCCCCCTCCGCGACCGCCTCCTGCGAAGCGAAGCACCTTGCTGACTGTAGCCTTCATTGGTGGTGTCCTCGCCGTTGCCTTGGTCGGGGTCGCCTTCCTGATTCACTCGATTATTGCATCGGGAATTACCCGGGGCCCAGACAACATCTTTGGCGATCAACATTTGAAGACGGCTGTCGCTCTCATCGAATTACATAAGGTGCGTTACGGAAAGTACCCCGATTCTTTACGTGATTTGAGATTCACAGGCCAATGGGACCAGATCGCATTGCAGAGCGTTAGCTACCATCCGAATGAGGATCGCTCGGCGTATTACATCGAGGTCGAGCGCGGCTGGATTGGTAAACCAACATTGGAGATGCCGGATGAGTTTTGGAAGGGCACAGGCTATTCGACGGCTCTCAGGCCCAAAGACAACAAATAGCGGAACCATCAGTGCCGTGGCCCAGGCCAGCAAGCAAAGACCAGCGCACCTCGCGTCTTTTGAGTCTTGGGTCAGGAAGTCGCTTTCTGCCTCAAGCCCGCCTTCTCCTCCATCGCCAGAACGATCTTCTCCAAGATTTCGAGACTGTCGACGTGATCCAAGGATTTGAGCTTCAGCGAATCGAGGATTCTGCCCAAGAGCGCGTGAGCCATTCTTCCGCGACTTGGATGTATTACTGCTGGCAATTCTGCATTTATCATGGAATGTAATCGTTAACCCAGCTTGCTCCTCAGCAGTTCGTTCACCAGCTCCGGCTTCGCCTGGCCTTTGAACGCCTTCATGACCTGTCCGACAAAGAAGCCGATCACGGTAGTCTTGCCGGCGCGATATTGCTCCACTTGCTTTGGATTGGCGGTCATCACTTCGTCAATGATCTTTTCAATGGCTGCGGTGTCGGTGATCTGCTGTGGCTTCTCTCGCTCGTAGACGGTGGGGAAGTCTTCTCCGCTGGCGAAGGCTTTATCGTAGAGGTCCTTAAGGATCTTGCTGGAGATAGTGCCGGCTTCCACCAGGTCTGCGGAGAGCGCCAGGCCCTTCATGGAGATGGGTGATTGCTCAATCTCCAGCCCTGAGGCCTTGAGCCGGCCCATGAGCTCGCTCTGGACAAGATTGGCAACGCGCTTGGGGTTCCTGGCGGCTTTAGCGGCCTCTTCAAACTGGTCGGCAAGCGGCCGGCTGACGGTTAGCACCTGCGCGTCTTGCGCGGTGATGCCGTAGTCGCTGACCAGGCGCGCGCGGCGGGCCTCGGGAAGCTCCGGGAGCGTCTTGCGCACTTCCGCTTGCCAGCGCGCATCCACGACCAGGGGCAGCAGATCAGGCTCAGGGAAATAGCGATAATCATGGGCCTGCTCCTTGGAGCGCATGCCGTAGGTCCGGCCCTCGTTGGCATTGTAAAGCCGGGTCTCCTGCTGGATCGCCCCGCCGCCCTCGATGACTTCCATGTGCCGGTCAATTTCATATTCGAGCGCTTCGCGAATGAAGCGGAAGGAATTCACGTTCTTGACTTCCGTCTTGGTGCCGAACTTCTCCTGCCCGCAGGGACGGACGCTGACGTTGGCGTCACAACGCAAAGAGCCTTCTTCCATGTTGCAGTCGCTCACGCCGGTGTACAGGATGATCTCCTTGAGGCGGGTGAGATATTCGTAGGCTTCTTCGGGCGATCGCATGTCCGGTTCGCTGACAATCTCAATCAGTGGAACGCCGCTGCGGTTCAGGTCGATATGGGTGTAGTTTGCGGAATCGCGGAAGCCTTCGTGCAAGCTCTTGCCCGCATCTTCTTCCAGGTGAAGGCGCGTGATGCCGATGGTCCTCTGGCTGCCATCGGCCAAGGAGACGTCAATCTTGCCGTGCTCGGCCAGCGGCTTATCAAACTGGGAGATCTGATATCCCTTGGGCAGGTCGGGATAAAAATAATTCTTGCGTGCAAAGATAGAGGTTTCCCGCACCTGGCAACGGATGGCTTGGGCCGCCAGCACTGCGAACTCCACGGCTTGCCTGTTCAGCACGGGCAGAGCGCCGGGGAGGCCCAAGCACACCGGGCAGACGTTAGTGTTGGGCGGAGCGCCAAACTGAGTTGAACATCCGCAGAATATCTTTGTCTTCGTCAGCAACTGCACGTGGACTTCAAGCCCGATGACCGGTTCGTATTTCGCGCGGACCGCGGGCGAGATCTGGGTAGTAGCCATGAGAGAAATTATAGGGCAATGCGCCAAGAGAAAGATTCTTGGTGCTGGCCGGATTCCCGCTCGGGTCTGCCCTTAGAAACTGCTCTCCTCATTGATTCGTCGGCGTACTTTGTCCCGGGCGGTAGTTCAGATACTTTTCCAGCGGAATATCGAAGTAAAATAGCTCTTTGCCGCTTACCTTCATCCCGGCAAGGTAAACGTGGGCGCCGGCTTCAGGGTTGTCAATGTCGCTGATATCAAAAAAGAGGAAGCCGCTGACCGTGGAGTGTGCGGTCACCGGGTAGGTGTAGAGCTGCAGGCTGTCAATTTCCTCGGAAGTCTCTTTGCTGACCGCAGGTTTCGGTTTTCTGGGAATGGGAATCGGCAGTTGCACACCGGGCTTGTCAGGCCGCGGTGCGGACCTCGACAGGCGGCGATATAGATCGTCTTGGGTCGCCGGCTCCAGCTTGGTTCTGTTGCCCGTAATATAGTCCACAGTCAAATCATCCAGCATGACGGTCTTTTCGCTGTCATTGGAAATTATGATGCGAACCGGCAGAAACCCGTGCTCCTTGTATTTGACCTTGAAAACAGAGGTTTTATTCGGTAAGTCGAAAGGATCAATAGCCACGGAGACACCTTCGTCCCCGTGCGTCTCGCGCGCGGGATAGGTCTTGGCGTGCGTCGCCTGTGGTACGCCTGCGTCCGATTTATCGCCAGCGGGGCAAAGGACGGTCGCCAAAAGGAGAAAGCCTAAAATTCTGCCGGTAACCACAGCTTGATTATCGGGCCAGAGGGCCGGTTTTCACAACCGCCATCATCCCGAATAGATAGAATGTCCTTTCTTTCATGTTTATTCTCTACAGCCTGGCCCTGGCATGTGTTGTGCTGATTTCTATGCCGTGGTGGGTGCTGCAAATGCTGCGGCATGGCAAGTATCGCGCCGGACTGGTTGAGCGGCTGGGACGGGTTTCCTCAAGGCTAAGACCGAACC
>Ga0207068_1205_pt2 | contig 15657 bp, 10 predicted proteins | sample Alteio_BWMinCont_23_FD_153475 | JGI IMG/M metagenome (GOLD analysis project Ga0207068, IMG submission 153475) | Enriched cells from forest soil in Barre Woods Harvard Forest LTER site, Petersham, Massachusetts, United States -... | ecosystem: Environmental > Terrestrial > Soil > Temperate forest >... | reverse complement strand
TTGGCCTTATCCCATCCCAGCATTCGCCGTTGAATGATTGTTCCAACGAAATCAACAAAACAACCTAATTGTTGTGTCCCGTAAGTTTGTATGTAATGATCCGGCACCTCAACCCATACTTTTGCAAGTTCTCCCCGTACATTGAGCCTGCTGGCAAAGAAGGTGGTGTTAAAGTCAAGGGCAAAAACGCTTGCACTCCTTTTGGAATCTATGATTAACCCGTCAGATGCTTTCCAGGTATTGTATACTCCTGTCATATAAGAGACTCCGAACTCACCAAACTTGTGATTGGATGCAGCCAATTTACCGGTGAACATGGGCAACCCACTATTGGTCTGAGTAAATTTTTCCGGATTTGCATTCCCGTCAGCTAAAGAGGTGCGTCCATCGGCATTGGAAATTATGTTATCATCAAAACCATTGGTGAGATATGTTTCATACCCTAAAGTCCAGTTCTGTACAAAGTATTTGCCATGCAAACCAAAACCTACGCTGGATAGCGTGGAAGGAATAATCGTTGTGGCGGAAAGGGGTCTTTCTACAAAATCCCATTTCGGGCCGTCGTGGTTTTGATTAAAGGCTCCAATTGGATTCAGAATAACTCCACCACGAAAATTCAGTAATGGATGGAGTTCTATATCAATTGCAGCATACTCAATGTTTATTTCCTTAGTCCCCTCTTCGAATTCCAGTTCAGACATAAATTTTATTTTCTTAGCAATCGTAGAGGAAAAAAATAACGACAATCGACGCATCTTAAAAGAAAATCCATTGGAAATTCCATTGGTCACAGAATAAATGGTGTTCGCTTCGATATATCCTCCAATTGCAATGGGCAATTTACCTACTGAAAGAAAGGGCCTGCTGTAAACGGCATCCATATTCATGTTTTGACGGGATGTATCAGAGGCAATTCGTTTAATGAAGGTGGTATCTTTTTGAGCAAGAACATTCGTTGCTATGGAAACACAAAGTAGTAATACAAGAATATACTTAAAGTTGTATGTAAATGTTTTCATTGTCGGTTGTGGTTTTGAATGGTTTCAGATTTTCTTCTGCCGGAGGGTTTCTGACTATTCCTGCATTTGAAAATTCACTGCCATGGCATGGACATATTAAATAATCTCCGTTGGGCTGTAACTCACACCCTTTATGGGTGCATTCCATAGGTAAAGCAGAATAGTTTTCATCCCCAATACGATAGACACAAATCGGGAAATTCAACCGATCTGTTTTCACCAACACGTATTTGCGGTTTTCCTGCTTGTCATTACCTATTTTGATAAACTCGTTTTTGCGGATTGTGATCAGATTGCTTGTCAAACTGTTTTGAGCAAAGTAGTTGGCCGTTGCACACCCTTCCAGCAATGAAGTGAGAGCAACGCCCCCCAGGCAGGCTAAGCCACAAGTTTTAATAAACTCTTTTCTGTGCATTTTTAAAGCGATTGAAGAAATTTGATTATTTGTTGCTGCTGTTGTTGAGTTAAGGTGAAGAATGCGGAACGGCGACCTGCAGCTTCTCCCCCATGGAATGCAATCGCATCTGAAAAGGAGGTAGCTCGGCCATCATGTAACAAGAATAACTGTCCGCCTTGAGAATTACCTGACAATCCAACTCCCCATAACGGGGCCGTTCTCCACTCAAAACTCTGGGCACTTCCTTCCGGTACCCCGTCATCTAATCCACTACCCATGTCATGCAACAGGAAATCCGAAAACGGGTGAAAGGTCTGATTGCTTAGGGCGGCGATATCGGAAGAGGCGGTAACCATGGTCGGAATATGACAGCTTGTGCAACCGATTCCGGTAAATAGCTGCTCTCCTTCAATGACATCGGGGTCCGTAGTGTTTCTTCTGGGAGGGACTTTCAGTGTTCGCAAGTAGAACACCAGGTGGTTGACAAATCCCGCACTAACTCTTGGATCCTGGACTATATTTCCGGAATTGATTCCAACCAGATAATTATAGATATCCGTCTGGTCATAATCGGATGTGATTCCTCCGAGATCCTTTTTCAGGGCAAACACTACCTGATCCTGTAATGTTACTTTGATTGCTTTTTTTCCGAACCGACCAATGTATTTCCCATTTAGGGGAGTATGGATTAGTTGAGGAATAAAGAAAGGGGTAGGGCTCACATAATTCGGTCTGCCTGAAACACCATCATGAGGATAGGCATTGGCCAATATGGATGAATCGGATAACGCAGCTATAAACCCTTGGCCCATTACAATGGGAGCTATCCGATGAGTTATGGCATTTGCATCCGCAGGCAACACATCACCAAGATATCCAGGGATGGCATTTGGTAATAAATCCGGCCCGTTTTCATTAACCAGGGAATCAAATGTGGAACCTGTTATTTTTCCAAAACGGGTTAAAGCGGTGACAAGATCTCCTTTCCCGTTTCCAATATGGCAACTGTTACAGGAGGTCTGATTGAAAACCGGACCTAAGCCTTCTTGCTGTGTGAAAATGTGAGAGAACTCATTGTCCCCAACAGCGTGTTCTGCCAATTGCTGGGTCGTCAGTCCTGGTATTACCCCATTTGAAATGTCATTTTCTGCTTTCGGAGCAGCTGGAAATAGTTTCTGGCAAGCTTGCAGTGTAAAAGCAAGAATCAGGACAGAAAGAACTGCTTTATGAATGAGTTTTAGTTTCATGTATAGTTAAAGTTGAAGTAATTTGGTCAAATGTATAAATATAAGTAGACATAACAACTATATATTATTAGGTATGCCTAATTATATTGATTAGATATATAATAATACATTGCAGATACTGCTGCATATCCATGCCTTCGGTGATCGACTTTACAATACCTTAAAGCGCATTTGATGGATATATCAATATTATATCCGATATTGTTCTCCGTTAAGCAGTGAATATCCTACAGAATCACGCCCAAGGCGTGATGTTCTGAACCACTCCCTCTAATCCTAAGTTTACTGACATGAAAAAAATGAAAATGGCCTTTGGGGCTTTGCTGAAGTGGAATGCGTCATCCCAGGGATTGGGCGGAGCAGTAGCAAGAAAAACGGTGCTTTACCTGGGGCTCTTGCTTTGTCCCATGCTGATTTTCGGGCAGAATCCCAACATCAGGGTGTACTTCAACCGAACGGTAAACCACAATGTAAATACCGGAACTCCTGCTGTCTATCTTTATAATACCATGGCCGATACCATCGCCGCCTATATCATCAAAGCAAAGGTATCCGTTGATATTGCCCAATATGATTATAGTGCATCCAGTTCTGGAAGCGCTATGGCGGTTATTGCCAATGCCTGTAACACAGCCAAGGCTAATGGAGTTGTGGTCCGTTGGGTTTATGATGGAAGTCAGACGAATACCGGCCTCACTCTCCTCAACTCAGGGATCAGCAAGCTCGCCAGTCCTGTGGTCTCCGGCTATATTATGCATGACAAATTCGTGGTTATAGATGTGAACTCTTCAATCAGTCTTCCTTATGTCATTACCGGATCGAACGATTGGGGTGTGACCCAGACAGACTCCTGTTACAACAACCTGGTTGTATTTCAGGACAAGCCCTTAGCTACGGCCTATTATCAGGAATTTAATCAGATGTGGGGTGGCACCGGTGCAACTCCGGTGACTGCCAATTCTAAATTCGGAGTCAACAAAACCCATTCCACTACCCATTCTTTCAATGTAAACGGAACAAATGTGGAACTGTATTTCAGTCCCAAGGATTCGGCAGACATCCATCTGGAGAAGGCGATCAACACTGCAAACAACGAATTGGTTTTCGGCATATACACCATTACGTCCACAACGATAGCAAATCTTATCAAGACTAAATACAATGCCGGAATCACCACCTTCGGCATCGTGGATTCATACAGCACAACTGCAACACCCAACACAGCCTATACCACCCTGAACACTGCGTTGGGAAGTAATCTCAAGGTTTTTACTGGAGCCAGCACCTATGTGGTTTATCACAACAAAACTATGCTGATAGATCCCTTGACTCCCTCTTCAGATCCACAGGTATTCACAGGTTCTTACAACTGGACTGGGGCGGGAGCCACTGCGAATGACGAGAATTCTGTAATCATCCACGATGCCAACGTCAGTAACCAGTACTACCAGAGCTTATGCCAGAACTTTACCGATGTGGGTGGAGCAGCTTGTCCCAATATTGCCACAGGAATTGCAGAGATGGGGAATTCAGACCCCGATTACACTTTGTACCCCAACCCTTTCCAGGATGAGCTCACCCTGAAATTAAAAGACAATGCGGAACAGATCAATCTCCGGATTTTCGACTGCACGGGCAGAATGGTAGTTGAACAACAAGCGGTTGACACACACGAAATGTCTGTTATGCTTCCGGATCTGGCCAGAGGCATTTACTTTGCCACGATACAAGCCAACGGACACAGCTATTTCCACAAACTTATCCGATAATTCTTTTCGTATAGTCGCACTATCGGCACAGGACTGCTTACTGAAAATAGCAGCAGTCAAAAAATAAATCTTCCTGAACTCCAAAATGGAATTTATATTTACCATTTTGAGGCAAACGGTAAAAATGTAAAATCAGGAAAACTCGTTATAATCAAGTAAATTTGGGGAAAGGGTCCTTCAATGAGGGTTAAAGTTTTTCTTCTCTTACTTGTGCTGCCAATTTTGGTTGAAGGACAAAATTTGGTTCCAAATCCATCCTTTGAACATTATACTAGTTGTCCGACTTCAGATGGCATGATTTACTTGGCTTCTCCATGGCAGGATCCAAGTACTGGCTCATCCGATTATTTTAATGAATGTAGCTCAAGTAATCAAGCTTCTGTCCCAACCAGTATTTTTGGTCACAGATGGCCAAGAACAGGTAAAGGATATGTTGGGATAGGGACCTATCAAGGACCAGTAACACCTAATGCTCGCGAATTTATCGAGGTTCAGTTAACTGATTCTTTAAAGAAGGGTGTAGAGTACTGTATTGGGTTTTATGTTTCTTTGGGTGAAAATACCTGGTATGCATCAAATGGATTGTCAGCCTATTTGTCAAATAATTATATTTCCTGTAGTGGTTGTTTACTTCCATTTGTTCCACAGATAAACTATTTAGGTCCTCCAATAAAGGATACATTAAATTGGTTTCTTGTCTCAGGTAATTATATTGCCATAGGTGGAGAACAATATATAACTATTGGCAATTTTAACACTGACTCAAATACGAAAATTGATACCGTAAATCCTACTGGGTCAGGCGGTGGCGCAGCCTATTACTACATTGACGACGTCTACGTCGGCACCTGCGATACCATAAAGCCCCCTCCTGTTGTTTCTTCTTTAACAATCCCCAATGTCTTCACTCCCAACAATGATCAGCAAAATGATGTTTTCAGTATCTCTTCTAATAATCTGCAAAGCCTGAACTGCCAGATCTTTAATCGATGGGGGGTAAAGGTTTGGGAACTAACAACTCCTTTGGAAAGTTGGGATGGACACGATAAAACAGGAATACCTTGTTCAGAAGGAGTTTATTTTTATGTCCTCCATGCTACAGGCACAGATTCCAGAGTATATCATCAGACGGGGTTTATACAGCTGAGCAGGTAAATTTAATTGACCTCCGCTTAATCTTATGCATAAGTAAAACAGAACCCGCGCGCTGCCCTGACGCCCTACGGCTTAGCTCACCAACAGGCACGAACTCACTTGCTCTGAATTCACTTCCCATTTTAAGGATTGAGAGCGGTGCGCTTTTAGTCGAATATTCAGAACAAGTAATGGAACTAGAATTAACAAATTTATCAGGAAAAATAGTGTTACGGCGGTCTTTTTATGGTCGAGCCATTATTGATATTGGAACAATAAGTGGAATCTGCCTGGCAAAAATTACGGACAAGGAAGGGAACATACTGATCATAGAAAAGATTTTTATTCCTCCTCAGTAAATTTCATTTTCAGAAAATAATTTCAGCAATTTCAACTCAATTTCATACCTTTGATTTCATAGCCCTCAACAATTTGTTTAACAATTGCCGAACCAAACATCACTCATCAATCTGACTGATAAATAGATACAAAGAGAATCACGGTTTCCGCACGGGACCTTTAAAAAATGGCGCATTTAGCGCCATTTTTATGCCAATCACTTTATTAAATCTATAGGTCCCGGTCCTGCTTACCTCGCATTTTCATGAAAACCTGATTATTAACATCGGAAACTTTGGCTGTGAAAAATGTTTCCACTAATTTCGCAGTCTTAATTTTCCTATGTTCCTAAGAGCTCTCATCTCCTTTTTCCTGCTGTTATGTATGGGGACTTACTCCTCCGGGCAAACGCTACATTATACGGTGAGTGGCTATGTGAAAGAAGAGGCTACCGGAGAGGTGCTGATAGGCGCTACTGTTCAGATCAAAGAACTGAAAAAAGGAACTGCTACCAATCAGTACGGATTTTATTCGATTACGGTCGACCCTGGAACCTATACCCTTTCTGTGACCTACCTCGGATATCAGGAGTTTACCCAGACCCTGGAGCTTAAATCGGATTTGAGGGTTAATGTGGCCTTGAAAAGTAAATCGGTCGAGACCTCTACGGTGGAGATCAAAGGGGAGGCGGAAGATAAGAATGTGAAGAGTACCGACATGGGTTCTGTAAGGCTCAGCATGGAACAGATCAAAGCCCTCCCTGCATTCCTGGGGGAAGTGGATATTCTGAAAACCATTCAGCTCTTACCAGGGGTCAAATCAGCCGGTGATGGAAACACAGGCTTTTACGTACGAGGAGGAGGACCCGATCAAAACCTGATCCTCTTGGATGAAGCGGTGGTTTATAACCCTTCCCACCTCCTTGGTTTTTTCTCGGTGTTTAATGGGGATGCTGTTAAGGATGTGAATCTGATCAAAGGTGGAATGCCGGCACAATATGGGGGACGACTTTCTTCTGTACTCGATATCAGTATGAAAGAAGGAAATGACAAGGACTATCATGTGGAAGGTGGAATAGGGGTGATTTCATCGAGGCTTACGGTACAGGGCCCGATCAAGAAGGATACCAGCTCTTTTATTATTTCCGGAAGAAGGACCTATATCGATGTGGTGGTCAAACCCTTTCTGGATAAGACATCCAAGTATTATGGAACAGGTTATTATTTCTACGACCTGAACAGTAAATTCAATTATAAGATTTCCGATAAAGACCGTTTGTTTCTGAGCGGATATCTGGGAAGGGATGTGTTTGACTATAAAAACTCGTTTGCCAATTTCACGGTTAATATTCCCTGGGGAAACACCAATGCCGTGCTTCGATGGAATCACCTGTTCAATGATAAGCTCTTTCTGAATACCTCTGCCATATTCAGTGACTACCAGTTTTCATTCGGTGCGAGTGAAAGTGGGTTTGATTTCCGGTTGTTTTCGGGGATCCGGGACTGGACCTACAAAATGGATTTCTCCTATTATCCGAATACCCGGCATGAAATTAAATTTGGGATGGATTATATCTTCCACACGTTTACCCCAAGCAACGCAACCGCCAAGCAAGGAGATGTCACTTTCGATCTCGGTCAGATCAAGAAACAATATGCCCATGAAATGGCCTTATACATTTCCGATGATTTTGATGTGACCGACCGGCTTCGGGTCAGCGCCGGAATCCGGGAGTCTTACTTTATCATGGTGGGCCCATTCGATCGTTATATTCACGATGTGCAGGGAAAAATAACCGACACCACCCATTATGCACAAGGACAAACCGTTGCCGATTACGGAGGTCCCGAACCCAGGGTTTCTTTGCGCTATGCCATTAATAAAAGAATCTCCCTCAAAGCCAATTATACCCATAACTATCAATACATCCATCTGGCATCTCTTTCGTCTGTCTCCCTGCCTACAGATGTATGGGTACCCTGCTCGGATGTGGTGAAACCACAAATTTCAGATCAGGTTGCATTGGGTTATTTCCAGAATTTCAAAGAGAATACTTATGAAGGTTCGGTAGAGGTTTATTACAAAACCATGCAGCATCAGGTTGAATACAAAGAAGGAGCCTTGCCTACCGATGATGAGAAAGACAATGCCGATAATAACTTTGTCTTTGGAAGCGGACGGTCGTATGGAGCTGAGTTCTTTCTGAAGAAGCGACTGGGTAAGCTGAATGGATGGATAGGATATACACTCTCCTGGACCACGCGTACTTTTCCAGATCTTAACAACGGTCAGACCTTCTACGCGAAATACGATCAACGCCATGATATTTCCTTTGTCAGCACCTATGACCTGAACAAAAAATGGTCTTTTTCTCTGGTTTGGATCTATGCCACCGGTAATGCCATCACCCTTCCGGTGGCGAGGTATTTTATTGAAGGCAATGTGGTCAGTGAATACAGTGGAAGGGATGAGTTAAGGATGCCTGCCTATCACCGCATGGATATCAGCGCTACCTGGAAACTGAAAAAATTCAAACGCTTTGAACACAGCCTCAACTTTGCAATCTTCAATGTCTATAACCGCCAAAATCCTTATTTCATCTATTTTGATACCGTTGGAAGTGTGCAGCAGGGAAACCTGAGTATTCAGGCGAAACAAGTTTCTCTCTTCCCGATACTCCCATCTGTAACCTGGAATTTTAAATGGTAGAACATGTATAAAAAAATCAGAATATTTCTGGGCCCTGCCTTCTGTCTTCTGCCGGTGTTATTGCTGTTCCTCATGGGCTGTGAGAAAAATATCAATATTTCTTTGCCTTCGGTACAAAGCCAGATCGTCGTAGAAGGACACATTGAAACCGGACAAGGGGCTTATGTGGTTCTTACCCGAAGCACAGATTATTTCGCGACCATCGATACCGCGGCTCTGCTCGCATCCATTGTCAAAGATGCGACCGTGATTGTATCGGATGGGATCTTTACCGATACCCTCCCTCTGATCCTTGATATTAACTACCTCAAGACGACTTATATTCCTTGGTATTATAAAAAGGCGAATCCAAAAGTAATTGGGCATCCGGGAGGGAGCTACAGCCTTACGATCCTTTGCGAAGGAAAGAAGCTGACCTCGTTCACAACGATGCCTTCACCGGTGGTCAAACTGGATAGTGTCTGGTTCAAACTCAATCCTCCCAGCGATACGCTCGGTTTCATCTGGGCACATCTGAATGATCCGGAGAATGAACAGAATTTCTACCGATGGTATGCAAAGCGTCTGCACAAGGACAATAAATTCCTGGCGCCCATAGGCGCCACCTTCAATGATAAATTCATTAACGGTACGAAATTCAATTTTGCTTATAACCGTGGAAGTGAACCTAATTCTCTTGCCAAAGATGATCAGGATAATGAAAGGGGGTATTTTAAGAAAGGAGACTCGGTAGTGGTTAAGTTTTGCAATATAGATTACAACTCCTATAATTTTTATTCCAGTTATGAGGCTGCTGCTGCCAGTAACGGGAACCCTTTCGGTGCCCCTTCTAACGTAAAATCAAATATTCAGGGTGGGTTGGGTATATGGGCAGGATTCTCCCCGGCTTTCGATACCCTGGTCGATAAACCTCACCCCTGAGCATATTAATTCTTTAAATTCTTTATATCCCTGACTGACAAATTCTTACTTTTGCAAGATATTTGAAAACGGAGTATGAGTGAAAAAACGGAACATGTGAAGTGTCTGATCATTGGGAGCGGTCCTGCGGGTTACACGGCAGCGATTTATGCTGCCCGGGCTGATCTTAAACCATTGATGTACACGGGGATGGAAGAGGGTGGACAGCTGACCACGACCACCGAAGTGGAAAACTACCCGGGTTATCCGGATGGGATCCAGGGTCCGGAAATGATGCAATTATTCCGAAAACAAGCCGAACGCTTTCATACCGAAGTTCGCTTCGGAATTGCAACGTCTGTAGATTTTTCTGGTAAGCCCCTGAAGGTGACCATTGATGAGACCAAGATTATAGAAGCAGATAGTGTCATTATCGCTACCGGAGCCTCCGCCAAATGGCTGGGACTGGAATCGGAGCAAAAACACCGATTGAACGGAAGTGGCGTAACAGCCTGTGCCGTATGTGATGGAGCATTTTACCGGGGACAAGAGGTGGCCCTGGTGGGTGGTGGAGATACCGCAGCCGAAGAGGCTACCTATCTTTCCAAGATGTGCAAAAAGGTATATATGATTGTACGAAGGGAAGAGCTCAGGGCATCTAAAGCCATGCAAACCAGGGTGTTTAACACCCCGAATATTGAAATGGTCTGGAATTCAGAAACACTGGAAGTACTTGGTGAGGAGGCCGTAAACGGAGTCCTGGTAAAAAATGTAAAAACCGGCGAAAAGCGTACTTTAGCCGTTACAGGCTTTTTTGTAGCTATAGGGCATAATCCCAATACACAGATATTTAAAGATTTTCTGGAGCTGGATGTCCAGGGTTATATCAAAACGATACCCGGAACCAGCAAGACGAATGTGGCAGGTGTGTTTGCAGTAGGGGATGCTCAGGATAAAGTTTACAGACAGGCTGTTACAGCTGCGGGAACCGGTTGTATGGGTGCATTGGATGCAGAGCGTTACCTCTCTGAAAAAGGATTACATTAGGCCTGCATGATTTAATGGAAGAATGAGCGATACCAACTATACTATCTTACCTTCTGTTCGAAAATTTACCCTCCTGCTGCTCTTCTTCAGTATGATGGGGGTAAGTCTGCACGCTCAATTTACATTCGTAGGTTCTCCACCACCTCCCAATAAGTATAAAGCTTCTCAGGTTATTGACCCTGACAAGGGTATTGCGATCTACGACAAGATGAATATTGCTTTCGGAGATTCTGCCCGCCATACGCCTAAAGGTTATGCAGCCAGCGATTGGATAGAAGACTATTACGAAACCGGACAGGTTTTGCATAAAGGATTCTATATTGATGGGAAGCTCAAGGTCTACAAGAATTTTTGGGAAAATGGAAAAGTGGAGCGCAACTTCCGCTTTCTCGATTTCACGAAATGTCAGATGACCATTTACTACCGCGATGGACAGGTGAGGTCTGATATTGTTTATAAAGACGGAGCTGCACTCAAAACAAACGAATACTACCCCAACGGAAAGCCTGATTTTGAAGAAGAATACGACCCTAAGATGGAGTATCTGCTCGGGCGGAAAAGCTATTATGAAAATGGAAACCCTACCTCCATCCTCGAACTTAAAAATCCTAAAAAGAAAATATACTACCAGACCGACTATTATGAAAACGGAAAAGTGAAAGAAGAAGGAACCATGGTCCTGCTTCCGGGAACCGATGACTACCGGAAAGATCAGACCTGGAAAGTGTATGATGAAACCGGTAAACAGATTGCTGAGGAAGAATATGCCAAAGGAAACCTCAGCAGCCAGAAGAAATTTTGAAAGAACTCCCCAAGAACCTTATTGAAGTACTCCGAAAGCTGGACATAGCCGCATTGAACGAAATGCAGGTGGCCACGCTACATGCTCTTGAAAAAGAACAGGATCTGATCCTGCTTTCTCCTACCGGTTCCGGTAAGACCCTGGGCTTCCTGATCCCGATTCTTCAACGATTGAATCACTCAAAAAAAGGGGTTCAGGCCCTGGTCATAGTCCCCTCCAGGGAACTTGCTATCCAGATTGAACAAGTGTTTCGTTCGATGGGAACGGGTTTTAAAGTGAGTTGCTGCTATGGAGGTCATTCAACAAAGACAGAGAAGAATAACCTGATCGAATCTCCGGCTTTATTGATAGGAACCCCCGGAAGGATTTCCCATCACATGCGACTGAAGAGCTTCGATCCTTCAACCGTTCATACGCTGGTCCTTGATGAGTTTGATAAATCACTTGAATTCGGATTCTCGACTGAAATGTCGGCCATCATTGGGGAGCTGACCAAGCTTACTCTGAGGATACTCACTTCTGCAACGGAGCTCAAAGAAATCCCTGCCTTCGTAAAATTAAAACAAGCGCTGCGTTTGAATTTCCTGACCGGGAAAACGAATTCCGGACTGGAAATAAAAGTGGTTAAAGCAGGTGGAAAAGATAAGCTGGATGCCCTTTTCGGTCTGATCTGTACCCTCGGAAATGAACCCGGACTGGTATTCTGTAACCATCGGGAGGCGGTAGACCGGATCAGTGGATTACTGAAAGACCGAGGAGTGTCTCATGATGTCTTTCACGGAGGGATGGAACAGGACGAACGGGAAAGGGCCTTGATTAAATTCAGGAACGGAACACATCCTTTGCTGGTGACTACCGATCTGGCCTCCCGTGGATTGGATATTCCAGACATCAAACATGTGGTTCACTACCAGCTTCCGGCCAGTGAAACGATTTTCCTGCACCGAAACGGCCGTACCGCTCGTATGCATGCGGATGGAACCGCTTATATGATTCTGGGTGAAAGCGAGTATCTGCCCTCATTTATTCCTGGTAAACCAAAGGAGATAGAGCTGCCGGCAAAGCCCGTCTTACCGGCTTCATCGCCCTGGATGACGCTCACCTTCAATGTCGGTAAAAAAGAGAAAATAAGTAAAGGAGATATTGCCGGACTATTGATGCAAAAAGGTGGGCTGAATAAAGACGAGCTGGGCCTCATCGAAGTGCTCGATCACCATGCCTTCGTAGCCATCAAACGAAGTAAAGCATCCAAAGTGCTGGAATTGCTACGAACAGAAAAACTCAAGAATAAATCGGTGAAGATTAAACTGGAAGGGTAGTGGCCCCACTACTTGTATTTAGGCACTTGATGGTCTATAAACTTAGAGACGGTATCTGACCATTTAGTAACGAGTTCATTTCTTTTCTTGTTCAGGTCTTCATTCACTTTATTGTATTCCGCTGAAGCCTTATTATATTCATTGACTGCTTTATTCATGTTGTTGACATCATCCTGGGTTCGCGATTTCTCTGATTTGGCTTCGAAAGCGGCCTTGATTTTGTCGAAGTTGTCTTTCTTCACTGAAAAGTTAACCAGCACCTGTGCATCCTTACCTGATTCCGTTTTATAAAAGCTCAGCATATTTTTGCATTCCGTTTTTACCGAGGCATCCCCTTTAAAGGGTTTGACGGTATCCAGGGCCTGAATGCCGGAAGCGGAAGATTTACCCAATGCATCGGCGTTCTGCTTCAGCGCATTCACATCCCCTTTGTTTTGCGCGTCGATCATATAGGCTTCCTGCTTGTACGACTTGAAGAAGAGAAGATAAAGTACATTGTAATATTTGTAGACTTCACCGGCTGCTTCCAGTTTCTGGGATGTCTTATCCTTTGAATCCGTAAGGGTGATCCCGTGTGCATTAGCAAATACCTGTTGTTGTTTATTCAACATGACGCTGGTGGCATTTAATTTCTCGTTGGCCCTTTCCTCTGCCAGGAGATATGCTTCCATGGCATCATACGATTGCTCTGCAATCTCTTCCATGTCTACAATCTTGGCAAAATCATAATTGAGTATATTATAGCTGAGTTTCAAAAAGGAAACAACCGAATCACGAAGACTTTTATCGCCTTCAAAATCGGGCATCTTTCCAATTTTTTTCTGGGCATCCATGTTAGACCTCAACACATCCTTCCTTCTATTTTCAATTTTACGGGCACTCTTTCCATGGGCTGCCGCTGCGGTATAATCCCACATATCGGTGGTGATATCGTTCAGGTCCTTGTTCATGGATTCCATATACTTCCCTGCCGTGGCATCAGCCTGAGCTTTGAGTCCGGAATCAGGAAGAAAACATATAAAGACAATAGAGAACAGGGCACAGAAGAGGGTTCTTTTCATCATATCAAGGGTTCGTCGGGCAAATATATTATTTATTATAGAGTGAAATCAAATCAACCAGGATATTGAAAGCTTCTCCAAGGAATATATCCTTCTGAAGATTTTGTAAAAGCAGAGCATTGGCTTCTTTACTATACGAATCCATTCCGAGAAGCTGCTCCTCATACGTATTATTGGCAGCCTTGAAAGTTCCGGTGCTGTCACTCTGGAGTTTTTCCATAGCCTCGGCAAGCTGGTATGATTTTTTTTCGTCCGCTCTGTAATTTTCCGGTTTTAGGATTAACCGTCCTTCTTTCTGCTGTATATATTGAAGAGAATCGTTTAACTGACGAAAACGGATAAAGCTTTTGTTTTTACTCATACGCCCTGCACTACGTGTAGAGAGTTCGGCGATTGGAAGGGCAGGGAAGGGGTGAAAGAGGACCTTTTTGGAAACACTGTCGTTCGGCAGCGCTCCTGGCAGAAATGATTCCCGGTAGGCGTTATAATAGAATGGATCGGGAAGTTCCACATCCGGTTTTATTCCTCTCCGTTGATGAGAGCCGTCGTGGAGGTTGTAGAATTTTTCAACGGTTATTTTGGCATACCCCATTTTCTCCTGATCTCTCTTTCCAGGGACACAGCTTTCGGAGAACAGTTCAGGAAAACTGTAAATACTGTCAACCGGGAAGATCGTTTGTCCACTGGCCTTTCCATAGGTTGCGCTCCCGACAATTAGTCCCCTGTTATAATCCTGTATTCCCCCGGCAAATAATTCGGAGGCGGAGGCGCTCATTCCGTTTACCATGACCAGGAGAGGTCCATCATAAGCAGTGCCCCTGTTCATATCTTTGAGCAACTGAGGCTTTGCATTTCTTTCCTTGAATACAGAGATGGGCCCTTCATCGATGAATAATCCGGCCAGCCCGATGGCTTCATACACCGACCCTCCTCCGTTCGACCGGAGATCCAGGATTAAACCATCGATATGCTCTTCCTGAAGTTTTACAATTTCTTTGGCAACATCATTTGCACAACCCAATGGGGAAGAGGTTCCCCATTCGGTATAGAAACTGGGAAGGGAGATATACCCTATTTTTTTTTCTCCGGTGAGCAGATAACTCTTGATGGCATTCTCGTCAGAACGAATCCTCGTTTTCTCGAGCTGAACACTTCGTATCTGTCCGTTAGGCTTCCTGACCGTCAATTCAAGGCTCTTATGTGCTTTGGAACGGAGGATATCATTCACCTGGGTAATATCCGTAAAGGGCAGGTCATGAACAGAAGGCAAAAGCGTTTTTATTTTCAGCAAGACATCTCCATCATTCAGTAAATTCGATTTCCAGGCTGCTCCTCCCGGAACGAGATGCGTAATTTCCGGATCGCCATTTTCATTTTCGTCGAGTGAAATGCCAAAAGAATACTCATCGGAGGAGAGTTCGCTTACAAAATCATTCTTGCCCGAGTCAGAGAAAAACTCGGTATGCGGGTCGTAACAGGAGGCAATGGCATTGAGATATTCGGAGACGATCTTTCGTTGGGTATTCCTCAGAATCTTCGCTCTTACGCCGAGCTCTTTTTTCAACAGATCTTTCACTTCCAGACTAAATGGATTAACCTTATCGGAGTCTTCAGCCGTATATAAGTTAACAAGAACTTCATATTTGAGATACCTGCGCCATCTTCTCTGAAGTCCTTTTTCATCAGCGGTGTAGGTTATGCTGTCGGACTTGGTATAGAATATGGTGTCAGTAAAAGCAAAATCGGTGGGCTTGCGCAGCATTTGGCTCACGAGGGTGTCGGTCGACTGGAGCTTAGCTCTGAAAGTGCGGGTGGCCATGTCCAGAAAATACTGAGAACAATTTCCGATCTCATCATCCAGTTTGTTTTTATACTCATTCAAAACCCGAAGGTCTTCTAAAGTCAGGTACAGGC
>Ga0207068_1206_pt2 | contig 15763 bp, 15 predicted proteins | sample Alteio_BWMinCont_23_FD_153475 | JGI IMG/M metagenome (GOLD analysis project Ga0207068, IMG submission 153475) | Enriched cells from forest soil in Barre Woods Harvard Forest LTER site, Petersham, Massachusetts, United States -... | ecosystem: Environmental > Terrestrial > Soil > Temperate forest >... | reverse complement strand
AAGGATAACTGCAGCAGCGGTTATCCTTGGGCTCATTACATACTTTGTGCATGGGTTCCTAAATGACTATCTCGATACTGATAAAGCCGCAGTGCCTTTTTTTGCTATGATGGCGATTTTAACGGCATTAGATTTGTATCATCAAAGAAACAATAATGAGGAAAGTGATGTTACTGAAGAAGCTATTTGATAAAGACACGATGTGATAATGAGATAATGGGCTGCCTCGAAAATATATCTGAATCAGAATTTACAGAATTAAAGAATGTTAATAATTTTTGCTGAAGTTTTTGATACATTGAAATCATTTAATCAGTTTAATCCGTGATTCAGAGAACGAACAACAATAAACTAAACCAACAGCGATAAACAAAAATGAAGTGGTCCTTAAACCTGGGTAAGATATTTGGAATAAATGTATTGGTGCATTTTACCTTCGTTCTTATTTTTGTTTATGTAGGGTATTACAATTACCAGGAATTTCACAGTATTTCTCAATTGGCCTATATATGCCTGGTTGTTTTCCTCTCCTTTATTTGTGTCTTAATGCATGAGTTCGGCCATGCATTGGCGGCTCGAAAAGTCGGGATTAAAACACGTCAAATTTTGATTTTACCAATTGGAGGTATGGCCCAAATAGAAAATATGCCAGAAAATCCAAAAGATGAATTATTTGTAACTATTTGTGGTCCATTGGTTAATCTGGGTATTATCATAATTTTCTTACCATTTGCACTAATTAACCATTCTTTACAAGAAGTATTTTTTATAAATCAATTTGGCGATATCATTCCTGATATAATTCATGTAAATATTATTCTTTTTGTTTTTAATCTCATTCCTGCCTATCCAATGGATGGTGGCAGGATTTTAAGAGCATTGCTTGCATTTAAATTGAAATATATTCAGGCAACACTTATTGCTTCCAGGGTAGGTCAAGCGCTCGCTATATCACTGTTTGCCTATTTAATTTGGCTATGTATCGATGGCACATCTGACTTCTTTAGTGTCATTAAATTATTGATTCTTTGTTCATTCATTGTTGGCCTCGCCGAAATGGAATATCGTATGGTGAAAAGGAAACATCAGATGGGAGGATATGGAATTTCAGGTTCTACAAATATTAACAATAAAGGATTGCTAAATACTTCTGATTCCATAGGGCAAGCTGTACATGAACTCGTTGCAAAAAAAAGTAAAATACTCCCTGTTATGTTCTATGACAAGGTTGCGGGACAAGTTACTTCAGAAATGCCTAAAGAATTAACAGATCTAGAAAATGGACATAGTCGCACTTATAGAATTTATCCTGGTGATTCACTCGGACATGCCTTGAAGATGATGGAAATATTAGGCATTCCCATATTGCCTATATACAGCATTGACTAAAAACAAGATATTAATAACAAAAAAGAATTCTATCTTTTAAAGGGATCAGTATAAAAATCTGATATTGTTATTTATAGAACATTCTTTTTCGCTCGGGCGGAGATTTACTTAAATATTTCCTAACAAAATCTTCTTGTTCATTTACCTGGATAATTGCCTGATCAATTAGCTTGTTAAAGGACTCCATTAATGAGCTAATATTATCATCAGGGTCTTTAATTTTTTCAACTTTAAATTTGGCTTCATGCAATTTATTTGATGCCATATCAATCATTCTTTTAATTTCAGCATCAGATTTCATTGGCATAAAAAGTTTGTTTCTGTATTCTATAAAAACATTATAATAATTGATGCCTTCATTAAAATCTACACCTGCAGCATTGTATAGAAATATATTGGCGTTTTGCTTCATTGTTTCTATTTCATGCCTAAGGTGTTGTAGCCTATCATAGATCAATGAATTTTTAATACCAAACTTTTCAATTCTATAACAGGTTTCCAAAAGCTGTTGATTTACAGGAAGTCTGTCATATCGTTTTGTAGAATCCGGAAAATTAAAATATTCAGCACTCCTATATTCCTGTGTAGAATCATCGTAAAATTGCTGAGGTGTAACCGGATAATAAGAGAACTGCCATAAATAATCAAAAGGCATATGTGTTTTGATTAACTCTGAAGGTTGTACTTTGAAATATTTATAATTCACTTCGGGATAAAACTTTCCCTTACTTACATAACCTGCTCCCCATGTTGGGTCAAACATATACCAGGTACTATCAATAAGTGCCGCACACCAGGCATGTGGCAAATAATCAACAAAACCTTTTTGCTTTGTATATCCCTCTATCATATAAGATTTTAATCCTGTTTTATTGCAAAGGTCATCAAACAGCGCGGCATAATTTGAACAAATTCCTTTCCTTGTTTTCAAGGCCTTACTAATAATCTCGTCACGTTTTACATAAAAATTAATGGCATACATATTATCAACATCATATCTGATATTTGTTGTGACCCAGGTATAAATTGCTCTTGCTTTATCAGTTTTAGAATTAAAGTGAGAATTTATGTAAACTGCCATGGCATCAGTTGTATATGTCACAGAATCAGGTATAATTGATACCTTTGGTTTTACAACTACGTAACTATTTGAATTTTGCGCAGAAATCTGAGATACAAAAAACAAGAAGAGAAGGCTTAATTTCAATAATTTCATCAGGTAATGATAGAACGCTAATTTGGATTTTTTGGTGCGTATCTATTTTTTCCAAAAGTACATAAAGAACATTTATAAGCTTAGACTGTTCGGTTAATTGTTCCTAAACAGGTAAATTGAAAATTTAAATATTAATAAAGTTTTTAAGTTAAAAATATTTATTTTTGTCTTGATTAAAGTTGATTTCCAAAAATAAATTATTCTAAAATTATGAATACTATTAAGAAATCTTTAGGCTTTATAGGCACTTTTGCAATTTTATTCATCATTTCCTGCAATAAGCCTGCTACAAAACCTGCCAACATTCCGCCAGCTCAAACAGTAACCGATACTGATGGCAATGTATACCATATAGTGACAATCGGGTCCCAGGTATGGATGGTAGAAAATTTAAAAACCACTAAATATCGGGATGGTACTCAAATACCTAATGTAACGGATAACACAGCGTGGAATAACCTTACTATTGGGGCTTACTGTGATTATAATAATACACCGTCTTATTCGGATATTTACGGCAGACTTTATAATGGTTATGCCGTGTCAAGCACCAATAATATTTGCCCAAAAGGTTGGCATGTACCCAGCGAAGCTGAATGGACTACATTAACCACCTTTTTAGGGGGTAAAAGTATAGCAGGAGGCAAATTAAAAGAAAACGGCAATTGGTCAATGCCAAATGAAGGGGCAACAAATGAATCAGGCTTTTCTGCGCTTCCGGGGGGTGGCCGCAATAGTAATGGAACATTTGGAGGTCATTTTGATAGTGGTGGCTGGTGGAGTTGCACAGTGGCAGATAAGCTCAGTTACGATTGCCATGGTATTGACTATGACAATAGTAGTATTTACTCAGGAACAAGCGATATGACTGTTGGGCATTCGGTGCGCTGTTTGAAAGATTAGGCTTGGAATCAATTTAATTGCATTTGTAAAATAAATATAAGCTGCAATTTTTAAGACCGAAAAGTGTTTTGAAGATTGTTGAAATTATCTCAGTTTTTGCCATATCTACTTCCAATAAAGCCTTTTTGCTATGTAACTTTAATCTATACCAAAGATTGATTATTATACACCAATTGACTGAAATTAGATATTCTCTCAAGCTAACATTTAGAATGACATAAAATAAAAAAATAATAAAGTATTGAAATAAAAATTTATACTTTTGTCTTGGCTAAAATCAAATTAGTTATTAATTAATTCATGTAATATTATGGGTATCATTAAGAAAAGTTTAATAGTGATTTATATTTTTGGTTTATTGATTCTTATCTCATGCAATAAACCCGGAACAAAGCCTGCTTCCAACACAGCACCCCAGACAGTTTCTGATACTGATGGCAATGTGTATCATACAGTAACCATTGGTACCCAGGTATGGATGGTAGAAAATTTAAAAACAACAAAATACCGTGACGGTACTCCGATAACGAATGTTACTGCTGCCACCTGGAGTACACTTACTACTGAGGCTTATTGTGATTATCTAAATACTCCTTCGAATTCTGCAATATATGGTCGATTATATAATTGGTATGCTGCTACTAACAATAATATTTGCCCTAAAGGGTGGCATGTAGCCAGTGATGCTGATTGGACAACTTTAACGAACTTTTTAGGAGATACAAGTACGGATGGAGGGAAACTTAAAGAAACCGGCACAAGTCATTGGCTAAGTCCAAATACAGGTGCAACGAATGAGACCGGATTTACAGCCCTTCCGGGAGGCTATAGAGGCGATGGGGGAGCATTTGTTGGGATGGGCACAAATGGGGGCTGGTGGACTACTACTGCCAGCAGTTCAACGAATGCCTGGTATAGATGGATGTATAACAATCTAAGCGCCATTAATAAATTTAATGTTTACAAAGCTGTTGGTTTTTCTATTCATTGCGTCAAGGATTGAGTAAATCATATCATAATTCTAATAAATATTTAAATTATGCATCATATTGATTAATAATTAATTAATTGATTATGGGCAAATAATTTTTCGCTAAGAATTTGAATCGTCATCTAAATTATTAATCATTGTTCATTGATAATTGAATTCTCCCTATCATTGAATAATAAATGAATACCATAACCAATAGTTCAGAATATGAGGCTGCAGATATTGCCTCAAGGTTTATTAATAATACCGGCCGACATATTTTTTTAACAGGGAAGGCAGGTACCGGTAAAACGACCTTTCTTAAGCATATCATCCGCCACACTCACAAAACTGCCGTAATTGCAGCTCCAACAGGCATTGCGGCTATCAATGCCGGCGGAGTTACACTTCATTCTCTTTTCCAATTGCCATTTGGAGCCTTTGTGCCAACTTCAGAGTCATTTCAAACCTATCCGGAAAATGTAAAAATAAACACGGCTGCCTCTATGCTGAGAGGATTACAGATTAATGGCACCAAAAGAAACTTAATTCGAGAACTGGAACTCCTTATTATTGATGAAGTAAGTATGCTTAGGGCTGATCTATTGGATGCTATAGATGTGGTGTTGAGATGTATAAGAAGGCAAAGACAATTGCCCTTTGGAGGATTACAAATACTTTTCATTGGTGACTTATTACAACTGCCTCCTGTGGTAAAAGATGAAGAGTGGAAATATCTTGAACCATACTACAAGAGTCCTTATTTTTTTGATGCTCAAGCCCTGCAAGCATCAAGACCCGTATATATTGAATTTGATAAAATATACAGACAACAGGATAATACATTTATAAACTTGCTCAATAACCTCAGAACCAACCAGGTGACCGAGGCAGATATTGATCTATTAAACAAATATTATAAACCGGGTATAAAACCGGGCGTTAGCGATGGCAATATTTACTTAACAACCCACAACAAGAAAGCCGATACCATAAATAAAGAAGCCCTTCAAAATTTAAAAGAAGAATCATTCTTTTTTAAAGCTATTGTTGAAGGTGAATTTAGCGAACACGCTTATCCAATGGAGCTTTCACTGGAATTAAAAAAAGGGGCGCAGGTCATGTTTATCAAAAATGATCCAAGTGGTGAAAAGCGTTTTTTTAATGGGAAAATTGGCAAAGTTTCTAACGTCACGATCAATAAAATTGAAGTTGACCTGGGTGACGAATCCGGCCCTGTTGAGGTAGAACGGTATACCTGGGAAAATGTCAAATTTACTCTTGAAGAAAAGACAAACGAAGTTCAAGAGAATGTTGCCGGTTCATTTACCCAATATCCCATACGACTTGCCTGGGCAATTACAGTGCATAAAAGCCAGGGACTTACTTTTCAAAAAGCAATTATTGATATTGGAAATGCTTTTGTATCCGGCCAGGTTTATGTGGCCTTATCAAGACTTGTATCATTAGATGGATTAACACTTTCATCCCCAATCAGGAATAGTAATCTCAATCCGGACATCGCGATTACAGGGTATGCAGAAAATCAGATACCGAAAGATCGCCTACCTGAAGTTCTTGATAATGAATCTCTACGTTTCTTTCGCGAATATATCACGGCATGTTTTGATTTTTCCGGATTAGAAAAAGCTCTGAAAGTACACCAGGAAACCTATGCAAAAGATGAAATAAAATCTGCCAAACAAAAGCATCGAACGTGGGCTATAGAACTTCAAATTAAATTTTCAGAATGCTTAGCCACATCAGATAAATTTCAAATGCAACTGGCAAATATTTTTGATTCAGGTACAACTGATTATAAAGAGAAGTTACATATAAGAGTAGAGTCTGCCAAAAACTATTTTGTTCCTATATTAAAACAGTTTTCCCAGGATATATTAAAGCAAAAAGAAGTTTTAAAATCTGAGAAAAAAGTAAAGACTTACCTAACCGAATTAACAGAGTTGGAAGCTGCATTTTTCAAACAAATACAAGTTGTAACTAAAGCAGAAGCAATCGCTAAATCGGCTTTAGAAAATGCTGAATACTCTAAAGATAAAGTGAATATTGATTTGATAAACCAGGAACGTCTCAATAGTTTAAAACAAAACTATGAAAACACTTCCCGACAATCATATGTAAGTGAAGTAGATGCTGGCACTAAAAGGGAAAGGGTAAAACGAGAAAGAAAACCACGTGACAAGGAAAAAAATGCTGAGAAACGGGCAAATTCCAAAAATGTAAGTTTTGAATTGTATCAATCAGGCAAAACAATTGCTGAAATAGCCAAAGAACGAAACATGGCTGAAAGTACAATCGAAGGGCATCTTGCCCACCATGTGGGACTAGGCCAATTAGAAGCAACTAAATTTGTTGATGCCGAAAAAATGGAAAAGATTATTAACATTTCAAAGACCTTGGAGATTGGCGGTTTTGCTAATATCAAACAGGCATTAGGTGATGCCGTGACCTATACGGAAATAAGGTTTGCAATGGCTGAATTTAAGAAAAACAATAAAGAAATTATAAGTGAAGGCTGATCATTATTAATTGATAATTGATCATTTCTTTAAGGCACTGTAGTTGTTGCAGTTGCATTGACCCCATTTCTTACATCATGTGCTTTGTCAACGCCATCTATGAAAATATGAACTTCAGATGTGCCTATTGTTCCCGAGCCACCTGTAATACTTAAATTAGCTCCTGAATTCGCCGTAAAAGTTGTCTGCCAGGGGCTTGTACCGCTAAATGTTTCGTGTATTCCATCACCATCAACATAATCGGCTGTGATGCTTGGACCGGTTCCGCTCACTGTATATTTTATAGTTGAAGGATCTTTATTACAAGAGGCAAGACATAAAAGAAGGATCAAAAATCGAGTGCGAAGTAGTGGGAATTGAGAATGAAAAAACCTCCTCATTTATGCTTAGCTTTAATAAACCATTAAGCAAGTTACAAAATTTTGATGAAAATTCCTTTTAGGAATTGGTCATTTTTTCCGACTGACCACTGACCACTGACCACTGATTCCTGTCCCCTGACCCCTTAAGTCTTACATCAACATCCCGCCATCTACATTTATTACCTGACCGGTAATGTAAACAGCCATATCAGAGGCTAGAAAAGCGCACAGATTAGCAACGTCCTCAGTTGTTCCGGGGCGTTTGAGCGGGATGACCTGTTGCCATTGTTCTCTTGTCTTCTCATCCAGTTCACCCGTCATTTCAGTTATGATAAATCCGGGGGCAACCACATTGCACCGAATATTACGCGACCCTAATTCTTTTGCTAAAGATTTACTAAATCCAATTATGCCTGCTTTGGATGCAGAATAATTTGCCTGTCCGGCATTTCCATTTACACCAACTATAGAACCAAGATTAATAAATACACCATTCCTGTTTTTAAGCATTGGCTTTACCGCAAATTTGCTCAGGTTAAATATCGATTTCAGGTTGGTTTGTATTACTTCATCCCATTGTTGTTCGTTCATTCGCATCAACAAATTATCTCGGGTAATACCTGCATTATTCACGACAATATTCAAATCACCAAAATCTTTTATCACATCGTCAACTAGTTTCTCTGCTGCTTTAAAATCAGAAGCATCACTTTGATATCCTTTTGCATTTATGCCCACAGATTTGAGTTCTTCCTCTATTTTAAGGCCCTTTTCAATTGACGATAGAAATGTGAAAGCAATGTTAGCACCTTCTTCAGCAAACTTTTTTGCAATGCCGAGCCCTATGCCACGGGAACCTCCCGTAATGAGTGCAACTTTATCTTTTAATAAATCCATATAATACTATTTAACAATGAATTAGTATTCCTGCAAAAGCAAAATTCTCAAATAGCAACCGTGTTATTTTTCAATGCCATTGCTACTGCACTTCCAATATTTGCCGGAGAATCAACTACGATAATTCCACATTCCCGCATAATTGCCATTTTTGCCGCGGCAGTATCTGCTGCACCGCCTACTATTGCTCCTGCATGTCCCATTCTCCTACCCGGAGGGGCTGTTTGTCCGGCGATAAAACCGACAACCGGCTTAGTTCCATTTTCTTTTATCCAGTAGGCAGCATCGGCTTCCATTGACCCGCCAATTTCACCTATCATAATTATGGCTTCTGTCTCATTATCATGCATCAATAATTGAACGGCTTCAATTGTAGGTGTTCCAATTATTGGGTCACCTCCAATTCCAATGCAAGTGGATTGTCCAAGACCGGCTTTTGTCACCTGGTCAACTGCTTCATAAGTAAGTGTTCCTGATCTTGAAATAATGCCAATTGTACCCGGATTATGAATAAAACCTGGCATAATACCCACTTTACATTCTCCAGGTGTAATTACCCCTGGACAGTTTGGACCAATTAATCTGCTTCCTTTATGATGAGAAAGAAATTCTTTTACTTTAATCATATCTGCGATTGGAATACCTTCGGTAATCGCGATTATAAGCTTTATGCCGGCATCCGCAGATTCCATAATTGCATCTGCCGCAAAGGCAGGAGGTACAAAAATGATTGAAACATCTGCGCCTTCTTTATCCACAGCATCAGCAACTGTGTTGAAAATTGGCCTGTCTAAATGAGTAGATCCACCTTTACCCGGTGTAATACCTCCAACTACATTTGTGCCATACTCAATCATCTGGGTAGCATGGAAAGTCCCTTCTTTACCCGTAAACCCTTGTACTATTATTCTCGAATGCTTGTTAACTAAAACGCTCATAAATCTTAATATTGAGGGCGCAAATTACTGAAAAAAAATCATTAGAGACTGGATTGTTCAGATAGATTAAGGTCTATATTTTTGGTGTATAGCAGTAAAACAATAATTGAAATAGATTTGTTGGACATACAATGCTCCTTTTTTGATAAAATGGATTTAGAAATCTCCGATAAAAGCCAAAAGATGTAATAGATGTTAATACCAACTCTAATTATAATTGCAATGAAATGGTTAACAAATAAAACCTTTGTAGTAATGACTGATACTATTCATTTTGTTATTTTTGTCCGCTCAGGCATAGCTAATTAAAACTTGATACCAATGAAAAAAAAATCTTATCTCCTGTTAGTTTTAATATTTTATTTTCTTTGTCCTGCCTTCACCAATGCCCAGGGATGGATGAATAGAATTTTATCAAAGAATAAAACCGTCGAAACATATAACCTGCTTGCTGATACATTTACATTTACAACCATAAGAAATGATCCTGATGGCAGGCCAAACCTAACCTTATTGCTTAATCCGGCATACCTGGAATTCTATGGTCTTAATATTAATATGGGTGCTGAAGCGTCTCTCCATTATTCCATTCACAATAAGATAAATTTCTGGGGCTTATATAAGCAGGCTTATATAGAGCTTGTGAATAAGTATACAGTTGATCAAAATAATAGTTATGGAGGCCCGGCCACTGGTCTTACTACCCTAAAAAATGGAGAAGTAGGAGTAGAATATAACTTCAAATCCGTGACGGACCCATACGATGAAAGTATATTTATGGGGCGCTATCTGGAACATGCAATTAACAGAAGTATAACAGCAAATTATCTTGACAATTATGGCCTAAGAATAAGCGCTCAATATTTTGAGACTTATTTTTCAGGGGATCAGATACCGCTTTCAGGATACTACATAAATGATCCTTCAAAAAAGATATTTTCGTTAGGGAATGGCACACTAGGTACTGTAATGCAAGAAAATATAATCGGCATCGGCGCATCAAGAACGGGGATTCATGATTTATTAGTTTCTAATAGTTCTTTAGGCAAAAGAGAAACACAGTATAAAACTTATCTTTATGGTGATATTCTATTTGCTCCGGCAATATCTTACACCAATGTTATCATGAAAAATTATGGAGACCTTAGCAGGCAACAATTTACAGATTTTAACGTAAATAGTGCCACCACCAAATCAAGGATAGGTTTTAGAGCAGGTTTTACATTCAATGATCTAAGCAAAGTGGGATTTACATTTTCGTTGGAAACTGGAGTGAGGCCAGGACCGGATTTTGTTTCCGGATTATACTTTATGGGCAAATTTGGAATTGCTTTAAATGGAAAAATTTAAAAGTAGGATAACTGAAATGCAAAAAATAATATTCAATAAAACTAGATTCATTATTATAGGTTTAATCTTAATTGCAATATCATGTGTTAAGGATAATACACCGGCTGATTGCACAAAGCCAGCAAACCCAACTGTTGTTAAAGGCTTTACTGTAAACCAGGGAGGTTCTATACAACTCAGTGCATCAGGTGTAAACGGAGCAAAATATTCATGGTCAGGCCCGCATTCATTTTCTTACGATGGCACAAATCCGGTGATAAATAATGCTAATATTTATAATTCGGGCAATTATTGGGTTAAAGCCCAGGTAGGATATTGCTACAGTGATTCTGTATCTGTAAATGTTTTTGTAAAAAGCGATTCCACTTGCAACCTGGGAGATAATGGGGCTGATTTTCCAAATGGAAGTAGTGGGCCTTTTACTATGCATTCTGCATGCTCAACTGGCGCTAATAACACCTACCAGATTAACTCGTCAAATGCTGATTCTTCTTTATTAATTACTATTATTTTGAAACAAAAACCACAGGTTGGAGGCGCTTATACGTTAACAGATAATCCTTCACCTGCAGATAATGAAGTTTTTTATCAGGCACAAGGTAGCGTTGGAGGGAATTTTTATAGTAAAGGTAATATCGCTTATGTCAAAGTGAAAAATGGACAGGTGAATGTGATCATCTGCAGTACAAATTTCGCTGGCTTAGGAGTATTAAGCGCTAATATCACCTGTAAATAGAGGTTAAATTTCAGACTTTCAAATCACCAACTCCGTAAACTGCAACTCGTACAATTTCCTATACAATCCTCCATTGTTAATCAATTCTTCATGTCTTCCTGATTCAACAATGCGCCCTTTTTCCATAACCAGTATTCTGTCAGCTTGCTGGATAGTAGCAAGCCTGTGAGCAATGACAATTGAGGTTCTTCCTTTTAATAATACCTCAGTTGCATTCTTGATCATTTCTTCCGTTTCATGATCAATAGAAGAAGTTGCTTCATCCAGGATTAATATTCGTGGGTTTTGTAATATTGCTCTTATAAAAGAAATTAGCTGTCTTTGGCCTGTAGACAAAGTCGCTCCTCTTTCTTGAACTTCATATTCAAATCCTCCGGGTAGTTTATTTATAAACCTGTCTGCACCAACTAGGCGTGCTGCTTCATGCATTTGTTCTATACTAATGCCCGGATTAAACAACCTGATATTATTGGCAATAGTATCTGAAAACAAGAATACATCCTGCAAGACAACCGCAATCTGGCTGCGTAAGGAATTTAATTTATAATCATCGACAGATATTCCATCTACTAAAATATCGCCCTTTTGCTTTTCATAAACGCGGTTCACGAGGTTGGTAATAGAAGTTTTACCAGCACCAGTATGTCCAACTATTGCAAGCATTTCTCCTGGTTTCACTTCAAAAGAAATATCTTTTAGAATCCAGTTTTCATCATTGTAGGCAAACCATACATTTTTGAATGATACTTTGCCTTCTATTTGTTTATTATCAATTGTTCCACTATCAATAGTAGAATCTTCAGTATCTAAGACTTTAAAAATTCTGCCTGCGGCTACCATTCCCATTTGTAAAGTATTGAACTTGTCCGCAATCATTCTTATTGGCCTGAATAGTATGTTTATCAACATAATAAACTGTATCAAGGTCCCCGGATCTGTTATATGAATCAAAACGGCTTTTGCCCCACCCCAAATAATAAGTCCAATTGAAATAGCCTGCAAAACTTCGATAACAGGAAAAAAAACAGAGTAATAAAGCACAGATCTTATATTGGCTTCTTTGTGAAGTGTGTTTATCTTTTCAAATCTTTCATTTTCAATAGCCTGCCTGTTAAATACCTGGACAATTTGCATTCCTGTAATATGTTCCTGGAGAAATGCATTTAACCTGGCTACCTGGGTTCTAACGTCTTGAAATGATCCTTTAACTTTTTCTTTAAATATATAAGCCGCTATCAACAAAAACGGAAAAACAGCTAAGCTGTAAAGGCTTAATAACCAACTTTCGTGAAACATCCATGCCAATATAAAAATGATCTGGAGAGAATCACCCAATATACTTATCAATCCCTCTCCAAAAACATCTGCAACAGCCTCAACATCTGAAATGGACCTCGTTATCAAAGTACCTACAGGCGTACGATCATAATGACTTAATTTGAAATTTAAAATGTGATTAAATACTCTAACTCTCAGTTTATGAATTGCTTGCTGACCCAGCCAACCGTTATAATACGTTTGCAAATAAGAAAAAACAGTTTGAAGGATAAGCATCGCAAAGTATAATATGCATAATCTCAACAATCCAGCACCATCTAGATGCAAAATATAAGTATTGAAACTTGATTTGACAACCTGTGGTATAGAAGTGGCTATAACAGAACCTAAAACCGTAAATAAAACAGCTATAAATACCACAAACTTATACCCCGAAACGAGTCCAAATATTCTTCGTAATAAACTGAAATCAAATGCCTTCCCTGTTATTTTATCGTCACTCATATTATTTCTTTCAATAATCCTTCTGGATATACCACATCTGAAAGGTATAATCCTTGAGCCGGGGCTGCAAACCCTGCTTTTATTCTGTTCTTTCCCTCAATCACCGCTTTAAATTCTTCGATTGTCATTTTTCCTTTACCAACTTCCAATATGGTCCCCACTAATATACGTACCATGCCTCTTAAAAAGCGATTGGCAGATATTTTAAATACCAGCTTATCTCCTGCTTGCCTCCATCTGGCCTCATATATATTACAAAGATGATGTTTATTCTGGACATTTATTTTGCTCAATGCTTCAAAATCGTGGTAATTGAACAATAAAGCTGCTGCTTGATTCATCATAGCAATATCCAGATCTGAATGTATATATGCAGCAAAATCAAGCAGAAAAGGATTTTTAACTTTTGTAATGATATAGGTATAAGTTCTTTTTATTGCGCTCCAACGAGCATGAGAATCCTCCGCAACTTCAAACAATTTTTTAGCAGTAATATCGGGAGGCAGAAAAATATTTAATTTATGAAGATGGTCAAAAGACAAACTCTTTTCAGTATCAAAATGTAAAAAATATTTTCTGGCATGTACACCCGTGTCCGTTCTGCCACAACCCACTACATAAATCTCCTCACCAAGTTGCAGACTCAATTTTTCATTAATAACTTGCTGCACACCAAGTCCATTCTTTTGGATTTGCCAACCGTTGTAGTTGGTGCCGCTGTAGGCGATTTGAAGGAAATATCTGGGCAAGGGAATTGTGATTTGAAATTTGTGATTTGTGATTTGAGGTAGTAGATTGTTGCTATCGAACTTTTAACTCATGTTGGCTTTTGTTGTTTTTGAAATAAAAGCATTTAGTTTAGGGCCAAGTTCATTGACAATTAAACTTATTGCTTTTTCATCCGCATCAATCAATATTTTCCTTCTAATAGCCTTCCTTAACCAACATTTTGTTTCTTCAAAAGATCCTCTTGAATAAAGATAAAATTTCTTTCTGTCAGGTGCAGAAAACCTTCCGAAACCTTCGGCAAGATTTGCTGCAATACTATCAGCAGATCTAATTACTTGCAAACCAATTGTATGTTTTGCTTTATAGTCCCATTTATCATATAGACTCCAAATGACATCTGATAAAGATTCAGATAACTTATAAACATCTAATTCCTGAATCGTTTTCATTAATATTTACAAAAATCCAAGGTTGTGTAAATGGCTCAATTTTGAACCCCAAATCACGAATTTCAAATCACAAATTACCGTCCCCTATTCATAATCTCCTCAATAGCTTCAACCTCAATCGGCACATCTCCCAATAAATCAATCGGTTCTCCTTTTGTAATCAGCATATCACCCTCAATCCGAACTCCAATACCTTCTTCTTTGATATAAATACCAGGTTCGCAAGTAAATATCATATTTTCGGCAATTGGTTTGTAATGATTCCCAATATCATGAACATCTATTCCTAAAAAGTGAGATACCCCGTGCATGAAGTATTTCCTAAAAAGCGGGTTTGCTTTGTCCTGGTTTTTAACGGCATCCATGGTGAATAATCCCAAGTCAACACATTCTTTTTCAATGGCTTCCTGGCATTCTTTTAGATTTTCTCTCAATATTTTCCCAGGACGCAGATTTTTTTTCACGAGGTAAAAAACTCTCAAAACTGCATTATAAACCTCTTTTTGTCTTGGGCTAAACCTGCCATTTACAGGCACACATCTCGTCATATCTGATGCATAACCGGCATATTCAGCCCCAAAATCCATTAAAATTAATTCGCCATCTTTACAAACCTTATCGTTTATCACATAGTGTAATACACAAGCATTTTTACCTGAAGCTATTATTGGTTCATAAGAATGCCCACGCGACCCGTTTATTAAAAATTCATGGGTTAGTTCTGCTTCTATTTCATATTCAATAACGCCCGGTTTCACAAAATTTAAAACTCTTTCAAATCCTTTTTTTGTAATGCAAGCTGCATGCTTCATTAATTCTACTTCAACCTCATGTTTTACAGAACGTAACTGGTGCATAATTGGAGCAAGCCTTTCGTAAGAATGTAAAGGAAACCTGTTTCTTATTAGGCGCTCATATCTAAGCTCAGCGTAGTCTGCATCTGATACGTAGCGCGCATGTTCATTGGTATTGAGATAGCAATTCTTTGCTTCAAACATAATTGGAGCAATCATTTGCTCGAACATGCCATTCCATTGCACATTTTTTATGCCTGATACTGCGGTTGCTTGTTCTTTACTCAACTTCTCCCCTTCCCATGCGGCAATCTTATCATTCGTTTCACGCACAAAAAAGGATTTCCTTCCATTCTTCTAAAGGAGCATCAGGAAATAGAATCAAAAAAGTTTCTTCCTGGTCTACTCCGGTCAGATAAAACAAATCCGGGTTTTGCCGCCATGGAAAAAATCCATCTGCTCCTTTTGGCATCAGGTCATTGGATACAAGAATAGCAATCGATCCCGGTTTTAGTTGTTTTATTAATTTTTCACGATTAGCTATAAACAGCTTATTATCAATGGGAGCATAGCGCATATTAATTAAATTTAATAAGTTAAAACGAATTGGCAAATTAGGGAATTCCTTGCAATTTAAAGGATAGCTAAATTATAAGAAGATTAAGTAAATATATCAATTAACAAAAAATTAAAAAAGGTAGATTATAT